>Ga0316612_1000475_pt1 | contig 12254 bp, 9 predicted proteins | sample MIS2016226_MG_FD_207676 | JGI IMG/M metagenome (GOLD analysis project Ga0316612, IMG submission 207676) | Microbial mat bacterial communities from Middle Island sinkhole, Lake Huron, Michigan, United States - MIS.2016.226 | ecosystem: Environmental > Aquatic > Freshwater > Lake > Sediment... | reverse complement strand
CTATTCCAATTTACTTCTGAAATTTTTGCGCTTTCTAACAATAATTTTCCATATCTATCGAATAATTGCAATTTTGCATCAGGAAATAAATCGAAATATTTGAATTTCCAAACTTCATTTATTCCATCATTATTGGGTGTAATGGTATTTGGAATACTTAATACTGTGGTATATTCACTTACACCTTCACAATATCCAGAATCAGAAGTTACACGAACTTTCACTGTATATTCACCTGGTTGCAAATATTCAAATCTATTTGATTTTTGCCAAACAATTCCATCTAATGAATATTCATAAGGAGGTTTGCCTCCTGAAACCTGAATTTCAATATAATCTTCACCACTGAAAATATTTGTTATTACTGGAATATCTGCTTGCAAAACTTCCACACTTTGCTCATAAAAACAACCGTCAAAACTTTCTAATCTTACTTTATACGTTCCTTTTTCATGTACTGGAATGCTTTGTGTTGTTTGAATGGGTGTTGTATTCCATTGATACGTTTTAAAGCTGCTTCCTGCATCTAAAGTAATAGTTTGGTTTTCACAAATAGTAATTTCTTCAGGTAATTCATTTGAATAAGGTGTTTTATAAACGTGTAAATTAATTTTTGCGAGTTTCGGACAAAATCCATTTTTATCAATTCTGACATAAATTATTTGATCAAAAGCATTTGTATTTATATAATTTGTTGGTGTCGAAATTTTATCTGAATTACTTCCAATGGTTGCTCCTACTTCAGTTTCATAATAAGAATAAGAAACAGTTGAATCATTTGAAAAATAATTTTCAAATTGGGTTAAATTAAAATTTGTTTTTCCATCAAAAACATCTCCTTCATTATCACAAGAATTAATTTTATTAGAATTATTTTGAAGAAAAAATACATTTCCTTGAATAAAATCGGCTGTTGTAACAGAATAGCAAAGTGTGGAAGGATTTTCTACCCGAACCCATATTCTTTTGGGCAAACTACCTAAATTATAGTTGTTTATTGGGGAAAGGGAATTAAGTCCTGAATTTGCATCAGTTAAATTATCATAATAAGTAAAGTTGAAATTTTCTGAATTTGCAATAATTTGTTCATTTATTTCAGTTAGATTTTTATTATATAAATTATCTTCGTTTATATCGCACGCTGGCTCATTTACTATTGCATTTAATATAGGATTTTGGTTCACTTGAACCATAAAATTTGAAGCTTTTACCGTACAATTATTTTGTGTAACTTCTAAACTATAAGTTCCTGAAGTATTTACAGTAATGCTTTGATTTGTTGAAGCATTAGACCATACATTCCCTGTGGTATAGTTAGATGTTAAAGTAATTGTTTCCCCTTCACATATTTGTCCATCAGTATCATTTGAAGATATTATAGGAGTTGGATTTTCATTTACTGTAATTGTAATTTTATCTGTTATTGAACAGTTTCCATTTTGTGCAATTACTGTATATGTTGTTGTAACTGTAGGGTTTGCGGTTACTAAATTACCCGTTGTAGTATTTAAACCAGTTGCAGGCGACCAAGTGTAACTATCCGCACCAGAAACAGCTATTTGTGTAGAACTTCCATTACAAATTGTAGTATTTCCCGTAACAATAATTTCAGGTTTGGGAGTTACATTTACAGTTACTTGTGAGGTAGAAATACAGCCATCAGAAGAAGTTCCAGTAACGGTGTATATTGTTGTTTGAGTAGGATTTGCAGAAACTGTTGCCCCTGAAGTAGAACTTAAACCAATAGCTGGCGACCAAGTGTAAGTACCAGCACCAGTTGCTGTTAGGTTTACAGATTCTCCTTCACAAATAGTTTGATTGCTACCTGCACTCACAATGGGATTTGAAAATACAGAAACCACTACTTCGTCCTTAGAAAAACATCCATTTGCTAAAGTTCCTATTACAGTATAGGTAGTTGTAGAGGAAGGATTTGCAGTAATAGTATCTCCTGTAGTTGATGACAAACCCGTAGCGGGTGACCATGTATAAGTATCTGCACCTGAAGCGCTTAATTTTGTTGGAACATTAGGACAAATAGCTACATCATTGCTGGCAATTACGGTTGGTTTAGGAAGAATAGTTACTGTAAATGATTTTTCATCAAAACAATTCGGATTATTTCCTGGTTTATTATAAACATAAATGGTTTGAGATGACGTGATAATGCTTCCAGCATCTAATAAAGTTCCTTGTCCATTAGGTTGAGTATAGTATTTTCCAATTGTTAATGTCGGTAAAGTATAGGCTTCACATTCTGTTACATTTTGAAAATCTGCTAATATTGGGTTCGAAATATCTATTACTTTAATAACATTTGCTGTGGTAGAATTACATAAATTTACTGCAGAACATTTGGCTGTAATAGTATATTTTCCAACAGTATTAAAAAATACTTGTTGAATAGATGTTGGTGGGAGAAAGTGATATACTGTAACTCCATCTACAATAAAAGTGGAAATAGGTACTGGGTTAGTTTGAATAACACTTGGACTTCCATTTCCTAAATCCCATTCTATTTGTAAGGGAATAAATGCAACGTCTAAGGATAAATTAATGGTTGCACCAATACAATAATTTTCATAACTCGTTTGGGTAATATCAGTTGAAGAAATGAAACTGTATTTGTTTTTAAAGTCGGAGCCAGTAACATAACCATAGCTTTCAAATGCCGATAAACCATAGGCAATAGCAATAAAATTATCATCGGCTTTTATGTTATGTACTCCATTTTGCGTTGCTGTTTCATTTGTAATATCTTCAGATAAAAAAGAATAATTTGTTCCGGGTATTACATTGAAAGTAGCGTTTGGAGGTTTTCCATTTATTCTAAAAGTATTAGATGCTGTTGTTTTTATAATAACATTTAAATAATGGTTAGCAATATTACTGTTATTTCCTGGTACAAAACTGCCATCTGCAGAATAAAATGTAATGTTATTTAACGCTTGTTCTATGGGGTTTATCACAATCATTTCAGGATCTCCTACTCCATCATTACATGCATCAGATTTCATATAATGTACAACCATTACAGGTTCATCTGCAATTATTTGGATAGGTTCTCCATCATCTTCTAATTCATAATAATTATAACCAGCTGAAATTGTATGTGTTGACGTAGTTCCGTTTTTATTTATTGAAATATTTGTGTCTTTATTAGTATTATAAATTCTAACGATACTATTTTGAAAACCAGAACCTGAGGATATTAAAAATGGTGTAACATAAAATTCTTTTCCCCAAGTACTTACTGGAAAAACTTGAGAAATTAAAACATCACCCGAACTTGCTCCTACACATCCAAATATAGAACGATTACTTCCAGTAAAAACAACAAAATTACTACAGGCTGCATTTGCTCCTACGGCTTTTAAACGAGTGCCTGATAAATCTTGCAATTTATTTCCTAAAAATTGATAAATATCCCCAACTTTAGGTAAAATAATGGTGTATGGAATTCCTGCAGTTTTGGTCCCTGACTGATTTGTAATAGAGGGTGTAATTTCAATTTCAGTATTGGGTGTGGTAGCTATTATATTAAATAAATTATTTCCTGAATTATTGCTACTGGCATTAGCATTTATTGGATAACTGGGAATAACATATTCATTTCCGATAGCGGTACTAGGAAAGAGCAAGGTAGATCCTGTTAGATTATTTTTAACTATTTCATAAAACACTACAATGGGTTCAATAGCCGTAATTCTTACAAATTTATCGCTTACTATTTCATCATCTAAATTCCCTAAATATAATGGTGTATTATCGGCATCTACGCCAGAAATGTTGCCGAAATTAAATATATTAATTTCATTTGCAATTATTGATAATGTTCTTGTTGTTCCATTAAATTCTATAGTTGCGGTAGTATTTACATCAGACGTTAGATACAACGCATATATTGCATTTGTAGTTTGACTATGAGGAGGTAGAGATACAAAAAACTCTTTACCTTTATTAGAGAATCCTTGTGAAAACAAGCATATTTGAACCAGAAAAAGAAAGAATGTTATAGTTCTTAACTTCATGTTACAATTATTCATAAAAAACAAATGTAGGAAAATAAATATAAAAGACTAAATTTTAATTATTTACTTTTTTGTGCTTTTAGTATAGCTAATTTATCTTCCGCATCAGATTTCTTTTTTAGTTCCATAGCTACTATTTCAGGTTTGGCATTCGATACAAATTTTTCATTTGATAATTTGGAATTTACTGATTTTAAAAAACCTTCTAAATAAGCCATTTCTTGTTCAATTTTTGCTTCATTTTCACTTGAAATTTCAGCTTTATTTAAAGGAATTGAAAACTCAATATTTGTTATAATAAAACTATATCCTTCCACTTTAGAATTAAAATTTATACATTCTAAATTAGCCAATTTTAGAATTAATGATTCATTTTGTAAAAAACTATCACTACAATGTAATATGATTTTTTCTTTTGGTGAAATGGTGTTTTTTTGTCTGTAATTTCTAACGATTGAAATAATTTCTTTTGCGGTTTCAAAATTTTTAATCACCTCCTCATCAATTGGTTTTGAGGTTGGATAATCTGAAATTATGATTGCTTCTTCAATTTTTCTTTCTTTTATTTGATGCCAAATTTCTTCGGAAATAAAAGGCATAAATGGATGTAAAATTTTTAATACATTTTCTAAAATTTCAATCGTTTTATTAAAGGTGATTTTTGAGATAGGTTTCCCAAATTCTGGCTTTATTGCTTCTAAATACCAAGAGCAAAAATCGTCCCAAATTAATTTATAAATGGCTAATAATGCTTCTGAAATTCTGTATTTTGAAAAACAATCTTCAATTTCAATGATCACTTCATTTATCCTATTTTCTATCCAAGAAATGGTTTCAATTTCTAGTTTGCTTTGTTCAAAATCTTTTGTTTCAAAACCATGAATTAAGCGGAATGCATTCCAAATTTTTGTCGCAAAATTTCTTCCTTGTTCTGCTAATTTTGATTTATAATAAATTTGTTTTTCTTCTGCTAAGTATATTTTTATTTCTCTTTCAGTTAATACATTATCATTTTCATCTACTACATCAAAATCAAATTTTAAATCGTTTCCAGCAGATGAACTCATTAAAATCCCCATTCTTATTCCGTCTGCACCATATTTTTCTATTAATTCAATAGGATCGGGTGAATTTCCTAATTGTTTTGACATTTTTCTTCCTAATTTATCTCGTACAATGCCTGTAAAATATACGTTTTTAAAAGGTTTTTCATTTCTTAGATCATAACCGGCCATTATCATTCTGGCAACCCAAAAAAAGATAATATCTGGTCCTGTTACTAAATCATTTGTGGGATAATAATAATTAATCTCTTCATTTTCAGGTTCTAAAACACCATTAAATACTGAAATTGGCCATAGCCACGATGAAAACCATGTATCTAAACAGTCAGAATCTTGTTTTAAGTCTGAAAGTTTAAGTAATAAGTTTGACGATTTTTGTTGAGCTAAAATTAAAGCGTCTTCTATGTTTTGAGCCACTACAAAATCATTTTCACCATTTCCATAAAAATAGGCTGGAATTTGATGACCCCACCAAAGTTGGCGTGAAATATTCCAATCGGTGATATTTTCCATCCAATATTTAAACGTACTTTTGTAATAATTTGGAAAAAATTTCAATTCATCTTCCATCACTACTTTTAATGCTGGCGAGGCTAAATCTTTCATTTTCAAATACCATTGTACTGATAATTTTGGTTCGATTATGGCACCTGTACGTTCAGAAGTTCCTATTTTATTTTGATAGTCATCCACTTTTTCCATTAAAGATTTTTCTTCTAATTCTTTTGAAATTTGCTTCCGAACTACAAATCTATCTAAGCCTTGATAATGCATTCCTTTTTCATTTAAAGTTGCATCATCATTAAAAATTTCAATGGTTTCTAAATGATGTTTTTTACCTAAATTATAATCATTAATATCGTTTGCAGGGGTAACTTTCAAACTTCCTGTTCCAAATTCTCTATCGATATAATCATCATAAATAATGGGAATTGTTCTATTTACAATCGGAATGATGAGATTTTTTCCTTTTAAATGCAAATATCTTTCATCTTCAGGATGAAAACATACTGCAGTATCTCCAAAAATTGTCTCAGGACGGGTAGTTGCAATCACAACAAATTCGTTTGAATTTTCGATATAATATTTTAAAAAATATAGTTTTCCTTGTTGTTCTTTATAGATAACTTCTTCATCTGAAATATTTGTTTTGGCTTCAGGATCCCAATTTATCATACGATAACCTCTGTATATCAATCCTTTATTATATAATTCGATAAAAATTTTTATTACAGATTTTGACAAATCTTCATCCATTGTAAATTTTGTTCGATCCCAATCGCATGAACATCCTAATTTTTTTAATTGTTCTAAAATTATTCCACCGTGTTTGTGTGTCCACTCCCAAGCGTGTTCTAAAAATTTTTCTCTTCCAATTTCAAATTTTGAAATACCTTCATTTTTTAATTTATTTACTACTTTCGCTTCGGTTGCAATAGAAGCATGGTCGGTTCCTGGCACCCAACATGCATTATAGCCAGACATTCTTGCTTTTCGTATCAGAACATCTTGTATAGTGTTATTCAGCATGTGCCCCATGTGTAGCACTCCTGTAACATTAGGCGGTGGAATAACTATTGTATAAGGTTTTTTATCATTGGGTTTCGATGAAAAATATTTGTTTTCCAACCAATATGAATACCATTTATTTTCTACATTTTTGGCTATATATTTTGAATTGATTTCATTCATTTTGGTATAATTGTTGTAATATGTTGCAAATATAATATTATGAATATTATTTGTATTGAAAAATTAATTAATTTTGCAAATATATTAGAAATGAAAACATTTTTTATAATCGGATTTTTAAGTTGTGTAGGAATTTTTGGTTATTCACAATCAATTTCAATTAAGGAAAAAGTAATTGATTATGGAAGCTTGAAAAAGGGTGCAAATGGTTTGAAAAAGGTAGAAATTAAAAATGATGGTGATAAACCTTTAATTATTAGCCAAGTTAAATCTACTTGTGGTTGCACAATTCCTGAATGGCCTAAAACACCTATAATGCCTGGGAAATCAAATTTTATTACCATAGAATACGATACTAAAAAAGTAGGGCCGATAAATAAAATGATAGAAATTTTTAGTAATGATCCTAAACTTGGTAGAAAGACTTTAAAAATTAAGGGTGAAATATTATAATAAAAGTTAAAAATTAAATAGTAATAAATAAAAAAAATAAAAAAAATGAAAAAAATAGTAGGTTCTTTAGCAATTATTTTTGCATCAACTGTAAGTATGAATGCACAAAAATTGGTTTATAAAAATTTGAAAGATGCAACTGTGGATTATGGTACAATTACACAAAATGCTGATGGTAATAGAACAGTTCAAGTGAAAAATACAGGTGATAAACCTTTAATAATTTCAAATGTACAACCAACTTGTGGGTGTACTATTGCAGATTGGACAAAAAAGCCTATAAAACCAGGAGGTAAAGGAGAAATAAAAATAAAATATGCAACAACAAATATTGGATCTTTTGGAAAACAGATAAATATAACTTCAAATGATGTTTCATCTCCAACATCTACGATAAAGATAATAGGCAATGTAATTGCTCCACCAAAAGCAACTACTGCTGGTAAATAAAATTTAAATTACTTACAAAAAGTCTTGTAAAACAAATTTTTTATGTAGTAAATTTCCATTTCTTTCAATAGTGATGGAAATTTTTTTGTCTTTTTTTTCTTTGAAAGTTTGAATAATAGTATCAAGATCTAAATCAAAAACTTTGTGGTTATTTATTTCGGTTAGTATATCTCCTTTTCTTATGTCTGCAAAATAAGCAGGAGAATTTTTACGTATCGAATATATTTCAAAAAATGGTATATTGGGATAGGGTTTAAAAATAGTCATTCCAGATAAATCATATAAAAATGGATTTTTATAAAATCCTGATTTTTTTAGATATATTTTTTTGTTTTTAAAGTCAAAAATGGTAACAAATCTTTTTAAAATTTCTCCTCCTATACTGCCATTTCTGTCAGGATAAATTTCAACAATATTTTTGATTGACGAACTGTCTGGTAAAGAGATAATAGGATTTTTAAAGAAATAATCATCAATGGCAAAACTTTTTATTTTAGATTTTTTTCCCGTAATATCACCTCCTATTCCTACGCCTAATATTTCTTCAAAATATTTTTTTGGGTAATTGATTTTTAGTTTTTTATTATCAAAAAGCCAGATAGCATCTGAATTTCCTGTATCTATTAGAAATTTTAAATTACTATACATTGAATCCATTTCTGGGTTTGCTTTTATAAAAAATTTATCTCTATCTATTTCTATATCTTTTGGTTTAAATTTTTTCAAAATTCTTTTGGTTATATTTTTTCTAAAAATCAGTGTACTTGAGTTATAGTTTATTTCTACCAAATAATTTTTAAATGCATCAATTCCTAAAATACCATGTATTGTAGTTCCAATTTTGGAACTTAAATCTAAATCAATGTTTGCTAAAATCATCATTTCAGAATCATGATCGAATAAGTTACCTAATTCAATTTTATTTTTTGATGAAATAAATGCCAAAATATTGCTATTATTTCCAAGTCCACTTATTTGAATGGAGCGTAAATTTATGGTATCTATTATTGAAACCATAGTTTTATCTAAAAGTAAATTTTGTTTGGTTCCAGAATCTAAAATAAATTTCAGTGTAGTGCCATTTATTTTTAGTGGAACAATAATGAGATTGGAATGTAACTCAAATCGTATTCTTTCAGTATTGCTATTTTCGGACATTATCAATCCGTTTTGACAAAAACAGATGATTGAGAATAAAAATAGTAAAAAGGAGTATTTTTTCTTCATTAGATACAATCTTTAGTTTTATATGAAAAAAAGTTATCTCATAAATTAAAATTCTACTCTTTTATCATAAAATTATTCTTCAATTTCTTCTAATTCGCTTAAATTGTGTTTTAATCTTTTTAGAAAAATTCCATAAACCAAACGATAGTATAGCCAAAGTATTCCACCTAAAGTGAATCCGAAAATTACAGTGCCTACACTTCCAATAAAAATAGCTTTTCCAATACTCATTTGTTTACCTGTTTGAATTTCATATATTTTAACAAATTCATAAACTGAAAATGAAAATACAGATATAAGTACCAAAATAAACAAGGCTATATTAAAATAAATAAAATAGTGAACCCATTTTCTGAAATTAATTATCTGTAAAATATAATCTCGAATAGAAGAATCAGTTTGAAGTTTTTTGTAATAAGTATAAAATTTAATAATAAAATATCCAAATACTATGCAATATATAATATCGTATAAAAGATAATATTTTGAAAATTCTTCAATTTCCTTTACAAATTTATCGGGTATAGAATGATTTAAATTTTGGTTTGTTTTGTTTATAAAGTGTAAATATATCAAGGCGAAAATACCCAATGAGAACTCAAAAATACTTATTAAGAGAATATATTTCACATTATTAACGGATTTTCTATTCAACATACTTTTCAAATCATTCTGGGAATATTTTGTTTTGGTTTGTTGCTCTTTCCATTGACTTTTTAGGTCATCTAAATCTACAATTTCATTCATTTTTCAATAAAATTTCTTTTAATTTTATTTTGGCTCTATTCATTTTCACTCTTGCGTTTACTTCTGATATTCCTAAACTTTCTGAAATGTCTTTATAGGGCAAATCTTCTAAATATAGCATCATTAAGGCTCTTTCAATTTCAGATAATTTTTTTATGGCTTCATATAGTTGGGAAATTTTTTCTTCTTTTTCAGCATTTTCATTTATGTCTTGATGTTTAACATGATATACATCAATTTCTTGTGTTTTGGGTTGTCTTTCATTTTTTTTAAATAATGTGATGGTAGTATTTAATGCAACCCTATACATCCAAGTTGAAAATTTTGAATCACCTTTAAAAGAATCAAATGATTTCCATAGCTGAAGTACGATTTCTTGAAATAAATCCTCTAAATCTGTTTGATTATGGGTATATAATCTACAGATTTTAAAAATTATTCCTTGATTGGCATCAACTAATTCCGTAAATTTTTTTTCTTTTTCTACTTTCACAAAAAAATATATGCCCTAATATACTAAAATTTTATTAAAGTAATATGTAGGAAAATAAAAATGATTGTTACAATGTTTTTTTTAAACTTTAAAAATTCAGATAGGCGAAAAAGGTACTACTCTCCTACTTCATCTGTAAATTCATTAAAAGTACAAGTAATTTTGAATTTTATTGGTTCATCTGTAGTATAAGTAAAGTCTTCACAAATGCCTTTCCATAAAAGAACAAGATCTCCTTTTTCATTTTTTGAAAATTGTAAAATATTTTCATCTGTTTCTAGATCTTCTTCTCCGTTGGCATTTAAATTTGTATAATAATATTCATCTATTTTTCCATCTTCATTTTCTATTTCTTCGTAAGAAAATGGAATTTCTATTGTTTTCCCTATTAAGTCATCAATTGTTTCATAAGGAATAATAAAATCATCAATATTAAAAACCACTTCTGGATATTCATTTTGCATAGAATCGGCTTCTATATGATCTAAGTCGTCATTTGATGCTATTTCGAGTACTAAAGCGTGTATCTTGTTTTGAAAAACTACTTTACAAAAACTTTTTTTAATATGGTAGATAAAAGTTTCTTCAGGGTGATAAAATTTTATTAAGCCGTTCATAGTTAATGAATTATAAATTATAAATTACTTTTTTTTTATAAAAATAAGTGCAAACAAAAATAATACAATTACAAATGAAAATCCTATTATGAAATCATTGAAATTGTGTATTATGATAAAAGAGCTCACTTTATTTGTTTTTTCTTAATATAGGATTCAATTCTTCATCATTATACATTTTCATCTGTTTATATACTTTCATATATTTTTTTCCAGTTGAAATATCTTCTAATAGTTCTTCTATTGCGGTTGATAAATCTTTCTTTTGTTCTAAAAGTATTTGTAATTTTTCATTGCATTTAGCTCTGTGTTCTTCAGAAGCATCGGGTCTATTCACTTCTTCATTCATGTGATACACTTTTAAGGCAAGTATTGAAAAACGATCTATTGCCCAAGCCGGACTTTCAGTGTTAATTTTTGCATTTTCGGCCAATGTTACATTTTTATACTTATCTAAAAACCAACTGTCTATATACTCCACCATATCAGTTCTTTCTTGGTTTGAGGCATCAATTCTTCTTTTCAAAACCAATGCTTCGGATGGGTTTATATTTATATCACGAATAATATCTTCAAAATGCCATTGTACTGTATCAATCCAGTTTTTTTGGTATAAAAGATGTTTAAAAGTGTCGGATTTTGGATAAGGATTTATGACTAGCGTATCTACATTATCGGTTTTATGATAATCATTTATGCTTTGAGAAAAAATTTCCCAAGACAATTCTGTTATATTCATTATAAAAGGTGAGTTGAATTAATGGAAAAAATTATTAAGGGTATAAACTATTTTTTTTCGCTTTCAGATTCTGGTTTTTTATCAGTATCTTCTTTTGCAGCATCTTTAAATTCTTTAATTCCCGAACCTAAACCTCGCATTAATTCTGGTATTTTTTTTCCACCAAACAATAAAACTAGCACCACCACTAATATAATTATATGTGTTGGGCTTAAATTTAATAATGTTACTAAAAAATTCATTTTAAATATTTTCTACAAATATAATTATTATTTTATTAATTCAACCAAACGGATGGATTTTGTCTTGAATTTCCTTTATATAATGTAAACTTTAATATTGTATCTCCTTGATTGTTAGTGTAAATATGCCCTATTGGTTCTCCTTTTTTAATTTTATCTCCTTTTTTCACATACACATCATCTAAAAAAGAATAGGTTGTATAATATTCACCATGATTCACCATGATATTTTTTAATCCATCGGTTTCAAAAACACGTACAACAGTTCCTTCAAATACTACTTTTGCTTTTGAATTTTTTTGAACAGCAAAATCTATACCTGGATTATCGAATATATTTGTAGGATCTAATGGATGTGGATTTCTACCAAATGCCATATAAACTGTTCCTCCATCTACAGGCTTGGGTAAGCTTCCTTTATTGGCTTCAAAATTTCCTGAAATTACATCTGCTGTTGTTTTAGTGGGTGCTGCAACCGCTTTTTCAGCTACATCTACTT
>Ga0316612_1000474_pt1 | contig 12273 bp, 8 predicted proteins | sample MIS2016226_MG_FD_207676 | JGI IMG/M metagenome (GOLD analysis project Ga0316612, IMG submission 207676) | Microbial mat bacterial communities from Middle Island sinkhole, Lake Huron, Michigan, United States - MIS.2016.226 | ecosystem: Environmental > Aquatic > Freshwater > Lake > Sediment... | reverse complement strand
CTACTTTAAAAATATCAGCTCCTTTGGTCATTGCCAACAAAGTCATATAACCACCGTAGCTCCAACCAAACATTCCAATTCTATTCCCATCAATATATGTTTGAGCTTGCATATATTTTGCAACCGCAATTTGGTCTTGAATTTCTAAATTTCCTAAATCTTTATAGGTTTGCTTCTTGAATTCTGAGCCTCTAAAACCCGTTCCTCGTCCATCAACACACAAAACTATATAGCCTTTTTGAGCCAAAAGCTGAAACCATGAACCATTTATTCCATCAAAATTATTATCTACTTCTTGTGATCCAGGGCCTCCGTATAAATACATAAACAAAGGATATTTCTTGGTACTGTTAAAATTTTTAGGTTTTATCATCCACGCTTCTAATTTTACTCCTGCTTCATTTGGAATTTGCAAAAATTCAACTTGAGTAAATTCATCTGATTTTATTGCATTTGCAACTCTTGTATTTTCTTCTAAAACTTTAATTTTCTTTGCTGAATTATCATACAAAGCATATATTTTCGGTTGAAGTTTTGTAGAATAATTATTGATAAAATAACTAAAGTCTTTACTAAACTCTGCCTCATTAAAACCTTCATTTTCAGATAATTTAACCTTGTTAGTGCCATTTATAGAAATTTTATTTATTTCTCTATTCTTTGGAGAAAATTCTGCCGACTGATAATATACATTCCCTTTAGAGTCGGCTCCATACACTTTGGTTACTTCCCAATTCCCTTTTGTAACTTGGTTTTTTAGATTTCCATTTTCATCATATAAATAAATATGTCGGAACCCATTTCTTTCTGAAGTCCATAAAAAAGAATTATTCGCCAAAAATTCTATGGTAAAATTATCCGTTTCAATCCATGCTTTGTCGGTTTCTGTAAATAGCTTGCTCACATTTCCATTTGAAGGATTTATTGAAAGCACATCAACCGAATTTTGATGTCTGTTTGTTGTTAAAACAAATAATTTATCGGCTTTGTTTGAAGATTTCATTAATGGAATATAATAATTTTGAAAACCTGATAGGTTTATATTAATTGTTTTTTTAGAATTTAAATTATAAGAATATAAACTTAGCTTTGAATTTTCTTCTCCTGCTTTTGGGTATTTGAATGATAATTTTTCAGGATATAAATTTTGATAATAAATAGGAATATCCAATTGTTTTACGTTGGATTCATCAAACTTCACGAAAACCAAATTTTCTCCATTTGCACTCCACTCAAAGGCCTTTACGTGGCCAAATTCCTCTTCATACACCCAATCGTTTATCCCATTTATAATAGCATTTTTCTTTCCATCATTTGTAATTTGTATAATGGAATTTGTAGCTATATTTTGTATAAAAAGATTATTGTCTTTCATATAAACGATATTCTTAGAATCGGGCGAAAAAGTAGGTTCTTGTATCATTGCCCCATTTGCAATCGGGGTTAAAGTTGTGGTCCCTATTTTTTGAAAACTGTATTTTCCCAATTTTGAATGCCGATAAATCGGTTCGCTTTCAGTTTCTAAAATAAGGTACGATTCATCATTATTAAACTGATAACCAGAAAACGATCCAGATGCTATCATACCTTTATTTTCTTGGGTTTCATAAGAAAATTTTTCAATTCCACCATTTCCCAAAACAGTATAATATTTACCATCTTTCATCGATTGTATTCCATGAATAGAAGTCTGATAATATTTTCCACCCCAAATATTTTCTAAAGTAATTTGTGAAGTAATGAATATAGGAAATAAAAAAATAAAATAAATTGTTTTAAAATTCATTGAAAAATTTTTCATAAAAAAATTATTTAAGTTTCAAACTTACATAATAATTTTCAAAACAACCGAAAACTAAATATAAAATTAAGTCAATAAAAGCATAATAATAAATTATATATTTCAAAAAAACACTAAATTCGCAGGAATTTTAAGCATATAAAATATGAATGTAAGTTTTAATAAACTAAATAATTATATAGGTTGGTTGGTTTTTATCATTTCAGCGCTTACTTATTTGATAACTATAGAACCCAATATTAGTTTTTGGGATTGTGGAGAATATATATCTTCAGCAGCAAAATTAGAAGTTACGCATTCACCAGGAGCAGCTTTTTTTCAACTTTTAGGTGCTGTTTTTGCAGGGTTTGCTTTTGGTGATGGGAGTAAATACGCAATGATTATAAACTCCATGAATGCTATTTTAAGTGCTTTTGCCATATTATTTATGTTTTGGAGCATCACCCATTTAGTGCGAAAAGCCATTGGCTGGAACAATAATTTTGAAGAGTTTACTTCAACTCAAAAAATAGTAATTTTAACAGCAGGCCTCATTGGTTCTTTAACTTTTGCTTTTACAGATACCTTTTGGTACAGTGCTGTAGAAGGCGAGGTATATGCCATTTCTTCTATGTTTACAGCACTATTGGTGTGGCTTATTTGTAAATGGGAAAACGATGATTCAGAAAGAGCTAACAGATGGTTGGTATTAATTGCTTTTATCATTGGTATTTCAGTTGGAGTACACATGATGGTACTTTTAGCCGTGCCAACCGTTTGTTATATTTATTATACAAAAAAACACGAAATCACTTTAAAATCTTTTGTTATCGCAAATGTAATTACGGTTATAGTTTTAGCATTTGTTTTTAAATTATTTTTTCCTTTTGTAATGACTGTTTTTGGTAATTCCGAAATATATTTGGTAAATGAATTAGGATTGCCTTTCAACTCAGGTTTGGTGTTTGCTTTGGCTGTTTTTGTAGCCTTTTTTTATTTTTCACTGACTTATTTCAAAAAGAAAAACTGGAATATACTCTATACTGTGGTAATTTCCATCGCATTTATGTTGGTAGGATTTTCTTGTTGGTTGATGATTCCTATTCGTGCAAATGCTAACCCACCGATGAATTTAAATAATCCCGATAATGCTTTAGGAATGAAAGATTATTACAACCGTGAACAATACGGTGAATGGCCCGTTTTATATGGAGCCAACTACACTGCATATATTGATAATAAGGGAATTGAAAAAACCATAGACACCGATCCTATTTATGAAAAAAATGAAAAAACGGGAGTTTATGACAAGGTAGGATCCCGCTTTGATTATGTTTTCGACTCCAAACATGAAGGTTTTTTACCCAGAATGTATTACGGAGACAATAGCACGGGCGTACAAGATAATTATGGAAGATTTGAAGGCTATCCAGAATTTAAAATAAATCCAGAATATGCTGGAACACCAGAAGTAGAAGAATTAGTTTCTAAACTAGAAGAAAAGAAAAAATCAGGTGATATTTCTATCAAAGATTACGAACAATTCAAAGAATATATTTCCCTTGAAAAACCCACTTTCGTGCAAAACATGGATTTTATGATGAGTTTTCAATTCGGGCAAATGTTTTTACGCTATTTCTTATGGAATTTTGCAGGAAAACAAAACGATTTAGAATGGCAATATGACGATTTTAGAGGAAATTGGGAAGATGGAATAGTAAGAAACTCATCAGAATTACCAGCCATTTTTAAAAACAAAGGAACAAATCATTACTTTTTTCTACCCCTAATTTTAGGATTAATAGGGTTTTTCTTCCAGTTGAATAAGGATGTCGGCAGAATGTATGCCCTTTTAGCATTATTCCTACTTACAGGAATAGGAATTATACTTTATACCAGCGTAAAACCCTTTGAACCAAGAGAAAGAGATTATGCTTTAGTCGGTTCTTTTTATGTTTTTGGAATTTGGACAGGAATAGGTGCAGGTGCATTACTCTATTTCCTTCAAATGAAAGTCAAGCAAAATGCTGCACTCTTAGGAGCTATAGTACTTTTATTAGGAATCCCTTTTTTATTAGCCTTCCAAAACTGGGACGACCACGACAGAAGTCGTAGAACTACTGCATACGATCAAGCGTATTCCTACTTAAAACCTCTTGAAAAAGAAGCAATTTTATTCACTTATGGTGATAACGACACCTATCCACTTTGGGGTGCACAAGAAACTTCTGGTATCAGAAAAGACGTAAAAGTGGTAAATTTTACACTTTTAGGAACTTCTTGGTATATAGATCAAGTTCGAAGAAAAACGTATGAAGCAGATGCCATTCCTGGAAGTTTGAAGCATGAAGAATACAGAGAAAACAGCAATGATGCAGTGTATATTTTAAGTAAGAATGATATAGAACCTCTATTTTCAGACTCTGTTCGAGTACAATTACAAGAAAACGGACAAAGCATTGCTCATCTTAGCGAATTTCAGCAATACATCACTAAAGACAGCATGACCATAAAAGAAGCTTTAGCTTTTATAAAGAATAATTCAAAAGGAAAACAAGCAATTAAACAAATATTCTTTAATTCTACATCTGCAGACTTAAATGTATTACCTGTAACTAAAATAATAATTCCTGTAAACAAAGTAAACGCATTAAAATATGGCATCATAAATAAAGAAGACGCTGCTTTAATGTTAGATCATATCACAATAAATATGCGAGGAAGCGTACTGAGAAAAGCGGAACTTGCTATGTTAGATATGTTTGCAAACTATAATTGGGATCGACCTATTTATTTTGGTGCAGGTGCTATAGGCGATCCAAGCAACACATTCTATTTGAATGAATATTTAGAATATCAAGGGTTTTCATATAAACTAGTACCCATAAAAACCAAACGTAACCAAGATGGAGAATATGGAAGAGTAAATGCCATGAATTTGTATTCCATTATTAAACAATTTAAATGGGGAAATTTTAAAGATCCTAAAATGCATACAGATGAAACTGGCCTAAGAAATATTGCTTCATATCGCCAAAGTATTGGCAGGGCTGTACCTGCATTAGTGAAAATAGGAAGAAAAGATTTAGCTAAAGAATTATTAGAATTATGTATGCATGAAATTCCTATAAAATTACACTCAAAAGGCTTGTCTTTAAATGAATTGGTGCATGGTTATATTTTAATAGGCGATGAAAAAAAAGCCCTTGAAATAGCTGAAAATTACAAAAAATCTTTATTTGATGAATTAGGTTTTTATATGAAATTATCAAAAGAAGATCAATATTTTGTTTCCAATGATATGGATAGAGCCGCTGTTTACTATGCTTATCTTACTGAAAGTGTAGTAAAAGGATATCGTGAAATCGGGCAAGAAGACAAAGCATATTCGTATGCTGAAAACAGTTTTAAACCTATCGACCAAAGATTGAATGCAATATTCACAAAGATAAAGGAAAATGCAAACCCAAAAAACCAAAGTGAGCAACAATATAATTTAGACGCATTATACCAATCGTATATGCAACTTTCGGAAATTGTAAAACCAATGGACTCTATTTATTTTTATGAGAAAATGGAAAACTTAGAAAGAAGAATGAAAGAAGCCAATGTTAAATAGAAATATTGTTAGATAACGCAAGAAGACCTTACAATTAGTAAGGTTTTTTTATTTTGTTATGATACCACAATCATTGGAATTAGTTAATGCACAGAAAGCCAATTGCAACAGTATTGATGCTGCGTCTGCTGTAATGGTTAAAGGTAAGTAGGCTAAAATTTTTGAATTTTTTTTGTAAGAAGGTTCTATTAAAATAGCAATTTTATTCAGTTCTTGGTTTTCAATTTTTATAGTTTCGTTGGTTTTGATATGAAAAATTATGGGCCCGATTTCTTCATTTTTCACAAAAGTTTCATTAAAATTAAAATAAGTAGCGCCTGAATAATCAGCTATGGTTCCATTTATTTTAGTTAATTTATCTTCTGAATACCATCCTTTTTTGTAAATTTTTTTGGTGCATTCAAACACAAATGTAGGGGGTGTAAGTTCACTTTTGTCTTCATCTATAAGATAAGATCGTAGGATTGAACTTTTCAATGAAAATTCTTTATTTGGAAAAAAAACAGGCTCGTTGCTTTTTTGATATAAGTTTATTAATTGATTGTAATTCAATATTATATGAAAATTATCTTCCTTTTTTGTATTTTGAATATTTCCTACAAAATTTATTATAATATTTCCTAAAGAATCTGTTCCATAGTTTTTTATATTTATAATTTTGTCCGTAGGTTTTAGTTTTTTTGAATCTTTAACTAACTGAGTTGTTATGCATGATTGAAGTGAAAATATAATAGCTGTCAGAAATGAAATGTTATAAAAAATTTTCATTTATAAATTAAAGATTATTTATTTACTTTTTTTAAATAATTATCCAAAGCCATTGTCATAGAAGGATTTTCTTTGGAGGGTGCTTCAATATGAATTTCTAAACCTCTTTCTATGGCAGCTTGAATAGTGGATTGCCCAAATGCTGCAATTCGTGTACCATTTTGTGTAAAATTTGGAAAATTTTCAAACAATGACGCAATACCAGTTGGGGTGAAAAATACTAATATATCGTATTTTAAGTCTTTTAGAAAACGTAAATCAGAATGTACTGTTCGGTATAAAATTGCCCGTGTCCAATTTACTCCTACTGCTTCTAATACTGTGGTTGCATCATCTTTCAATACATCAGATGAGGGTAGTAAATATTTTTCATCAGGATGTTTTTTGAAAAGAGGAATCATATCTTCCATGTCTTTAATACCTAAATATATTTTACGTTTTCTGTATACAATATATCGCTGTAAATAATAGGCTATGGCTTCTGATTGGCAAAAATATTTCATTTCATTAGTTACATTGAAGCGCATTTCTTCGGCCAACCTAAAATAGTTATCTACTGCGTTTTTACTGGTAAATATAACCGCTGTATAGTTTGAAAAATCAATTTTTTGTAATCGAACATCTTTAGTAGTAGCTCCTTCAACCTTTATAAAGGGCTTAAAATCAATTTTTACTTTATGATTTTTTATAATATCTAAATAAGGTGAGTTTTCGGTAGTGGGCTCGGGTTGCGATACTAAAATTGTTTTAGCTTTCATATATAGCTTCGTCATTTATTTGATAAATAGAAATTTAAAAATTACTACTAATGGCAAAATTTCAAGTGTGCAAAGATACACTATTTTATAATACCATTGTAACTGTTTTTCGGTTTTATTTTGAATAATATATATAATCCATTCTATAATCTTTATAAATAAATATAGGATTATAATTATCTCAGTAAAGTATTTTTTTTCAAATGATGAATAAAAATAATATAATATCATAAGGAAGGAATAAATTATTAACCAAGAGGTATTTGTTATTCGTAATTGCACAAATTCTGTATAAGATTCTTGATTGGTTAATATAACATGATAAAGGTAAAAGAATAGATTTTTAATTAAATAAAAAACGGATAACAAAATAAATACTGCAATATACTTTATATATATATTAGTAAAATATAAACTGCTAGTAATGTTTTTTACAAATGGGATTATTAAAATTGTGAAATTGATTAACAATACTAATGTCAAAAAACCGCTTATAAGATATTGATTTTCAAAATTTTCGTTCTTTAGTTGAAAAGCTTTTCCAAAAAAATCTTGAAATATAACTTTTGCTAATACTAAAATCAGCAAACCTATAAGCAACAATAGGGTAATAAAATCAGTATTATTTATTACTCTTTCAATGTTGGTAATGGTTAAAAATCTCACTATTTTAATTAAATTTTTACAAAATTAGTTCTTTTTTAATAATGATTTTCTGAAAATTTATTTTTGAAAATTACAAATATCTTTTTACATAATTGTCTTTAGCTCATCTAAACTTGTGAAACAATCGTACTCACACTTTCCGATTTCTGATAGTAAACTCATATTAATATTTTGCTTTTCATTCTTTTTATCTTTCAATATGTAAGGTAAAATAGATTCAAACTCAACTTTAATTTGTAAAATATCTGAATAAAAAATACTGAAATTTGCTATAATTTCGTTTTTTAAATCTTCAGAAATCAATTGCTTATTTTGTGCAATTTCAAGTTCATATTTCATGCCTAATAGTATGGCTTCTCCATGCAATAAGGGCACTTTTGAATGTAGAAAATAAGACTCTATACCATGCCCAATTGTATGCCCAAAATTTAATGTTTTTCTTAGATTTTCTTCTTTAAAATCTATATCAACCACTTGTTTTTTAATATTTATAGTTCTTTCAATATGGGGAGAAACACCTTCCACGGTTAATTCTTTTATATTTATTAAAGCATTCCAATGCTCTTTATCTGAAATTAGACCATGTTTCAACATTTCTGCAAAACCACTTCTTAATTGATTATAAGGTAATGTATCCAAAAAACTAGGTTGTATTAAAACCATTTCTGGCAAGGCAAAAGTTCCGATTATGTTTTTACTCTGTTCAAAGTCAATTCCTGTTTTCCCTCCTACCGAGGCATCTGCCATTGAAAGGAGCGTTGTAGGAATATTAACAAATGAAATACCTCTCATATAGGTAGATGCTACAAAACCACCCATATCTGTAATTACACCTCCACCAACATGTATCAAAAGTGATTTTCTGTCTGCTTTTAGTTCCAAAAGTGAAGCCCAAAGTTGAATACAGGTTTCTATATTTTTACTTTTTTCACCGGATTCTATTTCTAATATTTCTATTGATGCATGGGTTTCTATCTCTGGCAAAACTTTTGGTAAACAATATTCATGTGTATTTTCATCTACCAAAATAAATATTTTTGAAGGATTTTTTTGGTCTATAAATTTATTGAGTTTTTCAAATGAATTTTGATAATAAATTGCGTTCATCTCTACTATTTTCATTGCAAAAATAAACTTTTTTAAGTGAATGTTATCAAATGTAATTATTTTAGAACCAAATAACACCAAATGGGCTACTGTTTTCAGAATTAGACAAAGTCGAAATCAGAGAGTATCATTTGAAATTTTCATTAATTTTAATGTATCTTTAGATTTTGTCTTTCTGTTTTCATTATGATACTTTATGTTTTTTAGTGAGTCTGATTTTTTTTTAGCTTTAGTTATTAAATCATACATTTTTATACTTAATGTATCTGCTACTTTCACATTCAATGAATCTCTATCCTCTATCTCAAAAGGATAATCTCCAAAAATACTAGAAAGTGAATAGGCACTATATATGGCTCTGGCTTTTTGGTTTCCAAGCGCAATTATGGTTACTTTTTCATCTCTCAGATGCACAAAAACTGTTTGGTTCCCATGCCACCAACCATTATGAAAAGTAATTTTTTTTCCATTATCAAAATGAAACATTCGAAAGCCAAATCCATAATTTTTATTTCCTTTTCTTTCGTTACTATATCCTGCAAATGCACTATCTAAAAGAGATTTTCGTAAAAATTTCTTAGAAAACATCGCCTGGCTGTATTTTAACATATCGCATGGTGTTGAATATATATTTTTATCACCATACACCAAATCCCGAAAATCCCATGGCACTATTTTTCCATTATTGAAATAAGACAAACTAACTTTATTGATGTCTTTTTTTTGAAAAACAAATGTGTTCTTCATTCCGATAGGATCAAAAACAATCATCTTCATTGCCTGTGGAAATGGTTTTTTTGTAATTTTTTCAATAACTAAAGCCAGAAAAGCATAGTTGGTATTACAATAATCAAATGCAGTATTCGGCGGATTAAAGGGTTTCGGTTTGAACTTGGCAAACATCTCTAACATTGCTGCATTAGTAAGATAATATTTTCTATCAAACCATCCTTCTGTTTCTGCATAAGCACCATAATCTCCCATTCCAGAACGATGTGTTAGTAAATCAAAAATTTTAATATCTTTGTAAGGAAACTTTGGTAAAATAGAAGAAACTTTTGAAGTTAATTTCAACTTTCCTGCTTCTACCAACTTCAATACGGCCATTGCAGTTAAATTTTTACTTATTGAGGCCAAATGAATTGGCATATTTGAAGTAATAGGGATGTTTCTATCTTTATTAGCCAATCCTCTATATCCTTCAAAAATAATAGTATTGCCTTTTGCGATTATAAAACTACCACTTAAATTATTTCCTTCCCAAAAATATCGATAATAATTTTGTACAATTTCTTTCGTTTCTGGGCTTACATTATTTTCTTCTTTAGAGAAGACAGAATCAAAATTAATATCATAAAAACCAGGAAGTTCTCTGTTTATAAAATCTGACTTTTTTACAAAATTAGCTCTATAATACTGAAAAAATAAAGCAATAAAAACACCTAAAATTATGATAAAACAAATGGGAAACCAATACTTTTTTTTCATTACTATATTTAAATTTTAAAAGTAGGATTTCATAATTTTAAAAGTAAATATAAAATTAAATTTGAAATAAAAAAATAATTTTTAAATTAATCTATATTGATTTTTATTTTAGATTAAAGTACACATTAAAAGACCGTTGTACGACAAAAATCAATAAAAATGATAGTTAAGTAATTGTATATCATATATTTTACAACTAATTGCGATTTTATCGCTTCACTTAATTGTTTTTTTGTTAATTTTACTATTGTCTTGTCTAAGTTTAAATTTTCGTTTCGATTTACAAAAATCAGACTTTTTCAAGACACTTTTTTATTTTATAATCCTTTTTTTTAGACACACACTTTGAGGGTGGTATCGTCAAATGAGTATTAAATAGTTAAAAAAGATTAGGAAATTTCTTATACAAAGTGATTTTTTTGAATGATTTAATTACAATTATGTCAAATTAGTTAGCAAAAACGCCACTAAAAATCCTGCGGCTACTATAATTCCTGTCAATTTTCCGCCTTCTTTAAAAGCTTCGGGCAGCATACTATCGCTAAGCATGGCTAAAATTGCACCTGAGGCAAACGACATCGCAAAGGCTTTAAAATGATCAGAGGCATTGCCTAAATATTGATACCCAATTATTGTAAAAAGCAATGTTGCGGCTAACATAGACGACCATATTGCCAGAATTTTAACCTTACTCATGCCTGAGTTTTTCATGGCAATAGTTCCAGAAATGCCTTCGGGAAAATTACTTAAAAATACAGCTACTACAAACACTATACCGCCACTTCCACCGGTTGCCAATGCCGCTCCCATCACTAATGATTCTGGGATTCCGTCTAATAAAGTACCTAATAAAATAGCATTCCCCGAAGTAGATTCTTTTTCTGGTTCGGGTTTTAAAGCAGTAGATTTTCGCTTAATTTTACCTTGACGATCCAATAAAAAATCTCCGCCTACATAAATAATGGCTCCTAATAAAAATGCAAAACCAATTAAATAAGTTTGTTTGCTCATTTCAAAGGCTTCGGTCATTAAATCAACGCTCAATGATGAAATTAACACCCCGCACCCAAATGCCATAATTAAAGCAATTGTTCTTTTTGGTATTTTTAGAAATATCCCAATTATTGAGCCTAAAAGCAGTGCAAATCCTGATAAAAATCCGTATAAAATAGCATTTTCCATTTTGGTATTAAGTTATTTTTAAATTTAATAATTTACTATAATCGTTTGTGGTATCTATGTCTATTGCACCTTTTGCAAAAATAACTTTTTCAAAATTATTTGAATTAATAATTTGTCTTGCGCCTTTATCGCCTGTTAATTTATATATTTCGTTAAAATATTCTTTTGTAATAATAGCTGGAATACCTAAAATTTCATCATAAAAACTAGCCACCGATTTTTGTGTGCTTTGGTATTTTTCCATTAATTCTTTTAATACTAATTCGCTTACAAAAGGTTGGTCGCAAACCATTACTAAAACGGCATCGAGTGGTTTGTATTCGTTTTCTAAATAGTGTAATCCTGTTTGCAAAGAGGAAGATAATCCTGTTTGCCAGTTTTCATTCATCACAAAAGCGGTATTATATTTATTTATTTCCGAAATAATTTCATTTTCTCTTGCGCCAACCACTGCTACTATAGGCAAACCAGTACTCTTGGCTACGGCTATGGTATTGCCCAAAAGTGTGGTGTTTTGGTAAGGCAACAATTGTTTGGCACTTCCCAATCTGTTGGAATTTCCGGCGGCAAGTATGAGTATGGCTAGCATCTTTTTATAATATCAAATTAGTTTCTAAATTATTGTTTATTCATTTTCGATATAACCTTTTGTATTTATTAATTTATCAAAATCGCTTTCAAATAATCTATCTTGTATAATTCTATATTTTTCAAATTCTGTTTCTGCGTGTGCTTTGGCTATTTCGGCAGTTACTTTTCCAGCAGATTGTAAAATATTTCTATCGGTTGCTTCAATAAATTTATTTAACCTTGCTTCCCAATCTTCCATAGTCATTGGTATTTGTCTAATTGCCATATCTTCAGCAATATCAAGGTAGGCGGAAACTAAACGCTGTAGTTGTTGT
>Ga0316612_1000473_pt1 | contig 12298 bp, 10 predicted proteins | sample MIS2016226_MG_FD_207676 | JGI IMG/M metagenome (GOLD analysis project Ga0316612, IMG submission 207676) | Microbial mat bacterial communities from Middle Island sinkhole, Lake Huron, Michigan, United States - MIS.2016.226 | ecosystem: Environmental > Aquatic > Freshwater > Lake > Sediment... | reverse complement strand
CCAACTCCTCACCCCCACCACCGCTATCCTCGAATGGTTCCTCCCCCAAGACCCCGACCTCGGAGCCTATGCCTTCCTGATCACCCACCAAAACCACCAAACCCACATCCACCCCCACCGCTACAGCCCCACCCAACGCCAAGCCCTCGACCAATTCAACCAAACCTATAACCAAGACGATCGCCAAACCAGTTGGTACGAAGCCCTAGAAGAACGCCTCGACCACCTCACCCAACTCCTCGACCTCCCCCAAATCCTCACCCACTGCCCCGACCCCTGCTATCACCTCATCCTCATCCCCCACCTCTACCTTCACCTCTACCCCCTCCACGCCCTCACCGTCCCGATCGAAACCGTAGGGGCGGATCGCATCCGCCCCAATCCAGAGGGCGCAAGCGTTGCGCCCCTACAGGATTGTTTTGAAAAAGGGGTACGCTATGCCCCCAGTTGCCAAATCCTCGCCCACCTCCAGAAGCGCGATCGCACCCAACCCACCGCCCCCTTCTTCGCCGTCCAAAACCCCACCCAAGACCTCCACTACGCTGATGTCGAAATTGACCTGATCCGCCGCCGCTTCGACCCCGCCCACATCCTCAAACACGCCGCCGCCAATAAACCCGCCTTCGCCCAACCCACCACCCGCGCCCAACTGGAAAACAGCGAGATCATCCATTTCGCCTGTCATGGTGGCTTCGACAGCACCAACCCTCTGAACTCCGGCCTGAAGCTGGCCAGAGATAACCCCAACGATCCTACACGCACCTTCACAATCTGCGATAGCCGCCGCTTCGACATCGAACAGAAAGACCTCACCGCCGCCGAAATCTACCGCAACCTCAAACTCGCCTGTCGCCTCGTCATCCTCTCCGCCTGCGAAACCGGCCGCCTCGATAGCCGCACCACCGACGAATACATCGGCCTCGCCAACGCCCTCCTCTACGCCGGTAGTAACACCGTCGTCGATACCCGGTGGCCTGTAGATGATGGTGCGACCGCTTTTCTGACGATCCGATTTTACGAAGAACTCACCCCCACCCGCACCATTCCCCAAGCCTTAAAAGCCGCCCAAACCTGGTTCCGCACCATCACCAAAGCCGATTTTTTGGACTGGTGTGCTAAAACTCTACAAATGTCCGACAATGACCTCAAAGAATGTCAGCTACTCATGATCGACTATGATCAAGATCTGCCCTTTGCCCAAAGACGCTACTGGGCTCCCTTCAGCGTCAGTGGACTCCCCTAGGAAACTGCCTATGCCTGCCCGCGATCAATTTCATGATGTCGTTAAAGCCGCATTAATCCACATGGGCTGGACGATTACCAACGACCCCCTAACCCTAGAATTTGATAACACAGTCGTACAAATTGATTTAGCCGGTCAACAATTAATCGGTGCAGAACAAGGCTTAACTAAAATTGCCATCGAAGTTAAAAGTTTTCTATCCCCTTCGACTATTTATGATTTTCATTTGGCTATTGGTCAATGTATGAGTTATCGTGTTGCCCTCAAAATGAAAGATCCAGATCGCAAGCTTTATTTAGCGGTTCCTGTTTTTATTTATCAGGATTTCTTTCGTCGCCCTTTCGCAAAACAAGTCATTCAAGAAGCCCAGATTAATCTATTAACCTTTGAACCAGGTCAGGAGGTTACTTTACAATGGATAAACTAACAAAATATCGGCAAATTATTGAATCTGTTTTGCGCGAACAGGCACAAATTAAGCCCTCCTATGGTGAAATAGAAGTCTATACCGCCTTTGATTACCAACAGGATCACTATCAAGTTGTTCATGTTGGCTGGAGTGGAACTCAGCGCATTTGTGGTTCCCTGATTCATATTGATGTGATTAACGATAAAATCTGGATTCAATATGATGGTACAGAAATAGGCGTTGCCAATCAATTGGTAGAATTGGGGATTCCTAAGCAGGATATTGTCTTGGCTTATCATGCCCCGATCATGCGCCAGTATAATGGCTTTGCGATCGCTTAAACCTTAAAACCTTAAAACCCTAAAACGCTATGCCAAACTATATGCCCTCTCGTGCTGCTCAAACTATCCATGATTTTTTACAAGTCTTGGCAAAACTCAAGAAAGATAAAGCCCTGAATATTGAAATTCAGCGATATTTACCTGAACTAGAACAGCGTCTTGCCCAAACACCAGATGACCCACTAGACTTAGCCATCTGTATTAAAGAATGGTGCAAGCAATATCAGATTGATGTCACTCAATTGAAAACTCGTTTAGAAATTGGTGAAGATGATGATACAGACACCACACTACCAGGGGAAATCGTGGATGATGTGATTAATAAAACGATGATTATCCAGGTCATCCAAGACAGCACAATGGATCAGCCATCAGCATGAACGATTCCTCACCCCTCAACATTTACGCACCAAGCCTTTATTGGTTTTCCTATTTTGTTTTTGATGGGTTAACTATTGCCGTTGATGGAGATAATCAACCTGCTGCTACTGATGAAGAGCAACCCGCGATTGATTTGCACTGGGTCAAGCATCAGTATGAACAGATTTTCACTGCGTTTGATTTGCAAATCACCCTTGATCTCGTCGATCCAACCAGTCCCCAATCCTATAACCTTTTAAAAGCAAATTATCCAACTGAACCCGGTACAAAACGCAAGCGTCAACAAACGTTCAAAACAAAAACTGGCTTGAATGGCTTTATTTATCCCCAAGCCATTAACGACACCTATGCTTTGAATTTACGAGTTGCTTTTCCAGAACAATATGGTGCAGACCAATATAGTTATCAAGATTTGCAAAAACTTAATCCTGCTCATTGTTTTCAATCCAGCATTACAAATCGAGCAGAATTGCTGGGGCAAACACTACTACTCACGGTTTATTTAAACCAATCCCCTCCCCTTAATCCTCGTGATCTGGATCAAGCGGCAAAGGATTGTTGGTGTGCTTTTTTTAACATTGAGCAAGCCGATATTGCCAAATTTCCCCGCTTGTATCGAGTAGCTCCCTGCTGCAATGGCTATCTTTATGAGTTTGGCAATCCGAGAGAAACAGTTAACGAAAATCCCTACGGACATTTGCTAATTCTGTTCATGTTTGATCAATCGACAACCAAACTTTTAAATAAATTTTATTGGTCTCTCCCAAATTTATTACTCTATCGCCACAAAATCAGCAACACCTTTAGGCAAAGCCGTCTTTTTTATCAAACAGCAGATCAAATCGTCAACAAGAATGAGCAAACATTCAACACATTGAAACAAGGGTACTTGATCCGCGAAAATAATCAGCTTTTGAGCGAATTGGCATTGAATGATTTGAAAAATCAACTCAAAGCTCTCTTGAGGCTTTCCCTTGCCTATTCCCACCAATTGCGGAATCTCGAATATGCCCGCAATACGATCGCCATTAACCATCGGAACTACCTTGCGACCCTAGACACAATGGAGCAATTGGCTGCTGAAGAGAAGATGGGGCAATTGGCCCCAATGCCCTTAACTGCCCTGCGGGTGTTTGGGGAAAAAGAAGCCGTCACGTTTCAAGACCAAATCACCGCCGATCTTAACTATTTCCGCCATGGATCGGGGTTACTGGATACCGCCATTAACTCCATTCGTGGCCTAGTGGAAATTGACCAAGCCGAGCGCGATCGCGCCCGCCAAGCCCAAGAAATCCAGAGCGATCGCACCTTGCAAAACATGATCGGTGCGATCGGTGGCGGCCTAGGGGTCGCAGGTGTTACCGCTACAGCTTACCCCTACTACAAAAACCCCGACCCTACCTCCTCCCTCGCCCCCATTGCCGAAGTCGTCGGCGTGAGTTTGGGGCTGGGATTCTTGGCCGCCATCATCCTGTCTGTCCTGTCCCAAAGACTGCGATCGCTGCTGCACCGCAACGACTCCAAGGACTAGGCTCTGGCCTCAGGAGTGGGAAATGCAACCTTGATCGAGAATCCGCTTCATCAGATCGTGCAAAGCTCTAGGTGGTGTAGGGGCGAAAGATTTTTCGCCCCTAAGCAGATCAACGATACAACCGGATTTCGTAATGCGCCGGTTTTGTCCCCTAGGGATAGCATCAAGAAAAGCACATCGTTGCCACCGAGGGAAAATGCTTCATCATGTTTCGATTCGCACCGCAGACATCCACCGCGCCATTGCCTTCTATCAATTGCTGGGGTTTGAAGTGAGCGATCGCTTCTCCACCGGCTACACCCTCGCCTGCTGGTTGGAAGGACAACAGGGCCGCCTTGAATTGATCCAAATTCCCCAACCGGCCCCGCCCCCCGATGCCTTCGGGGATGAGCATTATGTGGGCTACTATCACCTCTCCTTTGATTTGGGAGAAACGGGGCAAACCCTACCCCAATGGTTAACGCAGTTTGCACAAGCATTAGGCCAGATTGGCCATAGCCTCAAAATCCTCCTCCCCCCCGAACAACAAATGATCGGCGATCGCCTCTACGCAGTCGCCTTCATTGCCGACCTCGACGGCCTCCCCATTGAATTGATTCGCCCCCTGCCCCGTCAGCCCAACCCCTAAGCAGCAGCCGTGATCAATGAACTGTCCCAAGGCTTGTTTGCTTAAAAAATCAGCAGGTTATCCTAAGAAAACCCCATTTACCGATCACGCAATCATTATGGCTTTACCCAATTCTCTCCGCCTCATCGCGACAATCCCCGCCCTTCTCAGCTTGACCCTCACCCAGGTTGCAGTCCAAGCTCGTTCGCCTTTGTTCCTCTCGGTCAACTTTCCCTCTGCTACCCCTGGCGGCGGTAGCGCCCCCCAACGCACCGCCGGGGGCGCACCCCGGCGCGGCAGTGAGGAGGAATGCGTGGCCAAATTTGCTGATCTGAATGGGGATGGTGAGGTTGACCCCCTCACACCCCTAACGGCGTTAATGCCCGCTAGCAACATTGGCACGAGCCTCAGCCCTGATCCGACCTTGAGTTTTTATGTGCCGCGCACCAAAGCAACAGCGGTGGAAATTGTCGTCCAAAAACGGATGCCCGTGATGACCGCCGGGGGAGCCACCCGCTATCAGTACGAAGAAGTTTATTATAACGATGGCCTCGCAGTTCCCCCCGGTCTGACGGATGGCCCCCGCATTGTCAGTTATGCCTTAGAAGCGGTCAACTTGGAGCCGGGGGCGGTGTATGAATGGAGCTTTTCGCTGTTGTGTGAAAGCAGTGGAGAAGGTGAAGAGGTGGTGAGCGGTTTGCTCAGTTGTAGCCAAGCCGATGGTAGCCCCTTGGGTTGTAGTGCAACGGCGACGATTCCTGACCCCAAAACCCTGGCCCCTGCTGCCCTCCAAGCCAATGCCAGTCGCTTTGCGGCCAATGCCTATTGGAATGAGGCCTTGGCGTTTACGGCCCAGTTGCGCCCGGTGGATCGCCAACAATGGAAAACGCTGCTAGAATCCCAAGGATTGGGATGTTTGGCGGATGTCCCCTTTGCGGGGGAGGCGATCGCCCCCAATAGCCCCCAAGCCCAACCGCTATGGGATCCTCAATGTTTTGTAGAATAACCAGATACCGATGAATCTCTCCCAACCCCTTCAGCAAAAACTCTGGCAATGGCGCGGCGTAGTGGTGGCTGTGCCTTCGGTCTCATTGTTGGTGATTCTGCTGCGGTGGTTGGGGTTAATGCAAGGGTGGGAATTGGCAGTTTATGATCAGTTTTTGCGGCTGCGGCCCCTGGAAGCGCGGGATGAACGGGTGGCGATCGTTGGCATGACCGAGGCGGACTATCGCAACCTAGGGCGGGTGATCATCCCTGATGGGATGTATGCAGAGGTGATTGAGAAGCTCAAAGCCCAGAATCCCCGCGTCATCGGTTTAGATGATTACCGAGATTTTCCCATTGAACCGGGAACATCGGCGTTAATTGAACAGTTTGAAACCACGCCCAATTTAATCGGCATTCGTAAAGTTGCGGGCAAAAGTGACTTAGAAACCATTGGCCCGCCGCCGGCCTTGGCGGAACGGAATCAGGTGGGGGCTAATGATGTGATTGTTGATGCCGATGGCGTGGTACGTCGGGCATTGATCAATTTAGAAACAGAGGAAACTGGCTTGATCCTCAGTTTGAGTATGTTTTTAGCGGCTAAGTACCTTGAGGGAGAAGGCCAGGGAATTAGTATTGCCCCCGATACCGATAATTGGTGGCAGTTGGGGGAAACGGTGCTACGGCCCTTTCAAGCCAATGATGGGAGCTATATTCGCACCGATGAAGGCGGTTATCAGGTGCTTTTAAACTACCAAGGCGGCGTGCGGGCCTTTGATTGGCTCTCGTTTTCTGATGTGCTGGAAGGCAAGATGCCGGAGGGCTGGGCAACGGATCGGGTGATCTTGTTGGGGGCGATCGGGGATAGTGCGCGGGATTTATTTATGACCCCCTATGGCAATAACTTAATTGCCTCGCCGCGACCGATGCCGGGGGTGGAGGTTCACGCCCACATGACGAGCCAGTTACTCAGTGCGGTGTTGGATGGCCGGCCGTTGATCCGGAGTGCTTCTGAGCCGTTGGAAATGGCTTGGATTGTGCTGTGGACGGCGGCGGGGGCGGTGATTATCTGGTTATTGCGCCATACGGAACAAACGGGTTGGGGGGCGGTGAAGGTGTGGGGAATTTGTGGGGGGGCGATCGCCCTCCTCCTCGGTAGTGGGTATGTGGCCCTGATCTATGCCTGGTGGATTCCCGTCGTTCCCCCGTTGATCGGCTTAGTGGGGGCAGCGGTGAGCATTACCGCCTATGTGGCCCGCACAGCGGGGGAAATTCGCCGCACGTTTGGCCGCTATCTTACCGCTGAGGTGGTGGCGAATCTGTTAGAAAATCCGGAAGGGTTAAAGATGGGGGGAGAGCGGCGCAAAATTACGATCCTCACCTCGGATCTGCGGGGTTTTACGGCGTTGTCGGAACGGTTGCCCCCTGAGGAAGTGGTGAAGATTCTCAATTTTTACCTGAGTTATATGGCGGACATTATCAGCCAATATCAGGGAACCATTGATGAGTTTATGGGGGATGGGATTTTGGTGTTGTTTGGTGCGCCGACGCAGCGGGAGGATGATCCCCAGCGGGCGATCGCCTGTGGGATTGCGATGCAGCGATCGATGGCGGAAATCAACGAACAGATCGAGGCTTGGGGGTTGCCGAAGTTGGAGATGGGGATTGGGATTAATACGGGCGAGGTGGTGGTGGGGAATATTGGCTCGGAGAAGCGCACAAAGTACGGGGTGGTGGGTTCTCAGGTGAATTTAACCTATCGCATTGAGTCCTACACGACGGGGGGCCAACTGTTAATTTCAGAATCGACGCTCCAGGGGGCCAATGCAGAGATCCACATTGATGATCAAATGGAGGTGATGCCCAAGGGGGTGAAAAATCCGATTACCATCTATGCAGTGGGGGGCATTGGCGCACCCTATGATCTAGAGTTACCCAAGGCAGCGGAACATTATTTCCCCCTTGCCCAGCCGCTATCGGTGCAATACACGATCTTGGATGGCAAACATATCAGCACGACTCAAACCCCTGGGGAGTTGTGGCAGGTTTCGGAGAAGGGGGCGGTGATTCGGCTTGAGGAGGGGGCGATCGCTCCTGATCCCCTCAATAATCTCAAGTTGGCGGTGTTGGATCTGCCGGATAATCCTGCCGGGAGTGATGATATTTACGCAAAGGTGATCCAAGCCCCCCAATCCCAACCGGGTAGTTTTTATATCCAGTTCACGGCCCGCCCTCCGGCGGTTTTAGTGGCTTTCCAGCAAATGTACAAACAGGTTAAAGCCTAAAATTTTAGGGTTTTCAGCGGCGTTTGGTGATGTGGCAGTAAATGAGGGTGAGCAGGAGCCAACCGCTAGCACAGTAGAGGCCCATTTGGGGATTGGTTATGGTTTCATGGGGGAGGGCGATCGCCTGATTAACATAAGGCTCCACAAAAGTCCCATACGCCCCTTCCAACGCTTCCCGCTCTTTAAGTTTCTGCTCTAAATCCTGCATCACTGAACCTCATTTGTAGATTTGAGGTCAGTATTTTTTTGGGCTGCTGCCCAAGCGAGTTTTGCCGGATCAGCCTAGAAACCTTGCTACAATGGACATAGCTGGTTTGGGCGAGTCTCCCGTTTGGGCAAGTTTGCCCAAACCACTACGAATTTTCTATCGAGGGTCATCATGGCGGGAAAATCGGGTCAACCCTTCAAAAAAAGCCGCAACTATGGAGAAAGTGCTGACGACTTACAAGACCGTCTAGATTTTGTCGCGGCGTTGTTGGCCCTAGCAGATGAGAAGATTACGATTCCCCCAGACAAGCTGAAAACAGCGTTTAAGCTGGAATGGGTGACGGAAAATGAGTTAAGGGTTTCGGGAACGAGTGAGCAGCCGCTGAGTAATGGACGCAGTAAGCGGATTGAGAAGGGAATTACCAAGCGGGAGTTAGGAATTTTATTAGAGGTTTATCGTCAGCAATCTATCTCAGAAGTAGCAAGGAATGAACTGATTCAAAATGCGCTGGCTTGCCTTCGAGATTTGGGAATTCTTACAGAGATTAAATCCGCCAAAAATCAGGGTTTTTGGAAATTTACGCTGACACTTAACCATCAAACTGCTGAGGAAAAGAATTTACAGGTTATCAAGGATAAATGGTTAGAGGTTTTTGGCAAACTTCCTGAAAGCAAACCTATAGCCCCGGCTACCACTCTCACTCGCTGTATTTTAGGGTTGAAAGGCAGTTATCAAAAGGCGCAGCGAAAGCTTACGGAAATCACCCAAACTCTGCAAACTCGTCTCAAGGATAAAACACTTTCTATTGCTAAGGTTGAGGAGGGCAGCATTATCCTGATTGTGGAGAGTTCCCAAACGGGGTATGAGCAACTTAAAACCCTGATTGGTCAAGAGATTGCAGGTTTTCCGGTGGAGTATGCTATTGATGAATGGCAAGATGTTTGCCGCCGGATGGTGATACAACGCAAACAATTAAGCAGTAATACGGTTTTAGGTCAGGTTTATGGGAATCGCAATTTAATTGATGAGGATTTATTTGTTGATTTAGGTTTGGTGAAACCGAAGCGGAGTGAGAACCCAAAACACACCCAAGATCTTGACCCTGAAAAAGGTTCGGGTTTGTTCAGCCGTCAGGAAGACACTATCGAAAAACGGTTTGCTTATCAGGAGTTTCTTGATGAGATCATTGGCAAACGCACGGAAAAAAATATTGCCATTATTGGGGAACCGGGGGCGGGGAAAACGACGTTACTCCAGAAATTAGCCTTTTGGTTATTGCAAAAAACGGATGATTTGGTGGTTTGGGTGGATTTGGCAGAATTGGGGAGTCAACCCCTGGGAGAGTATTTAGAAGCCCAATGGCTCAAGGAAGCGTTAGGGCTATCCAGAGAGGAGATTAAGGGAGATTGGAAACAGAAATTTGAGGGGGGTGCAGTGTGGTTGTTGTTGGATGGCTTGGATGAGATGAGCCAGAGTGACCTACAGGGGTTGAATTTTCGGGGTTGGGTGATGGATGCCCCGATTATTGTGACCTGTCGGTTGAATTTGTGGCAAGCGAACCCGACGCAGTTACAGGGGTTTCAAACCTATCTCACCCAACCGTTTCAGGATGAGCAGGTGCAGGAGTTTATCCGGCGGTGGTTTTCGGGGGAAGCGGAATCGTTGTGGTTACAGTTACAGGCGGCGGGGCAGGAACGGATTAAGGATTTATGCCGCAATCCTCTGCGGTTAACGTTGTTATGTGCGACTTGGAAGGTGGAGGATGCCCTACCGGACACGATGGCGGAGTTATATGCGGAGTTTGTCGAAGCGATCTATACGTGGAAGGATAGCAGGTTTGAGGTCACGGAGGAGCAAAAGGAGCAGTTAAACGTGGCGTTGGGAGCGTTGGCGAAGGCATCCCTAGAGGCGGAAACGGGTCGCTTTCGCTTAACTCATCGCTTGGTGTGTGAACATTTGAAGAAACCGAAGGCAAAGGGGTCTTTGTTTCCTTTGGCGTTACGGTTGGGTTGGTTGAATGAGGTGGGGGTGGCGGCGGAAAATCGGCGGGAGAAGGTCTATGGGTTTTATCATGCGACGTTTCAGGAGTATTTTGCGGCGTTGGCGGTGGCGGATTGGGATTATTTTTTACCGAAGGATCATGTGGATTGTCCGGTGGAGGGGAAACGGTATCGGATTTTTGAGAAGCAATGGAAGCAGGTGATTTTGTTGTGGTTGGGGCGTGAGGATGTTGGGGATGAGGAAAAAAAGGGGTTTATTAACAAGCTAGTGAGCTTTGAAACAGGATGTTATGGAAATGGAAAATTTTATTACTATCTTGCCTATTTTTTGGCTGCTGAAGCAATTTCTCAATATTCTGAATTTGACTCTTTGATTAGTATTACTAATCTCAACCTTTATTTTTCCTTAGCGGATGGAATTGTGCAGCAACTCATTGCTTGGGCTTTCGGTAGCTTCGATCAAAATCGTAAAAAGTGGATTAACTATCTTGACCCTATTCAAATAGGAGCAATGTCAGCATTAAAATCCACCAAGCGAGATAAGACAATTTTTCACGTAAATTCACAACTTGAAATGATTGTATATGCTGCAAATGAAGAATCATTTATTGAGGATGATTTTGAAGATAAAAAGGAAGAATTCCTTTGTCAATTTGAAGAAAGCACTGGATTAGGTAGTCATATATTTCACTATTTGGTGTCTTTGGGGCAATGGCTACAAAATAATGCTAAAAGCAAAAATACTTTGATATGTAATTTTTCAGATTTTTTAGGCACAATTGATCAAGGCAATCCAGATGCGATCGCCGCCTTAGAGGAAATCTTACGGGATGCTGGCATTGATGATTTCACCCGTAGGGAAGCAGCCGAGAGTTTAGGGAAAATCGCCCCAGGGAACGAGCAGGCGATCGCCACCCTAGAGGAAATCTTACAGGATCCTGGGGCTGACGCTGCCTTAAAGGCAATCTTACGGAATGCTGGAATTGATGATTTCACCCGTAGCAAAGCAGCCGAGAGTTTAGGGAAAATCGCCCCAGGGAACGAGCAGGCGATCGCCGCCTTGGTGGAAATCTTACGGGATGCTGGGGCTCATCTTTCCACCCGTTCGCAAGCAGTCGAGAGTTTAGAAAAAATCGCCCCAGGGAACGAGCAGGTGATTGCCGCCTTAGAGGAAATCTTACGGGATGCTGGGATTGATGATTTCACCCGTAGCCAAGCAGCCGAGAGTTTATGGAGAATCGCCCCAGGGAATAAGCAGGCGATCGCCGCCTTGGTGGAAATCTTACGGGATGCTGGGGCTCATCTTTCCACCCGTGGGCTAGTAGCCTACAGTTTAGGGAAAATCGCCCCAGGGAACGAGCAGGCGATCGCCGCCTTGGTGGAAATCTTACGGGATGCGGGGGCTGATCATTACACCCGTGGGCAAGCAGCCTACAGTCTAGGGACAATCGACCCAGGGAACGAGGAAGCGATCGCCGCCTTGGTGGAAATCTTACGGGATGCTGGGATTGATGATTTCACACGTAGGGAAGCAGCCTACAGTTTAGGGAAAATCGCCCCAGGGAATAAGCAGGCGATCGCCGCCTTAGAGGAAATCTTACGGGATGCTGGGATTGATGATTTGACCCGTAGCCGAGCAGCCGAGAGTTTAAGGACAATCAACCCAGGGAACGAGGAAGCGATTTCCGCCTTAGAGGAAATTTTACGGGATGCTGAGATTGATGATTCCACCCGTGGGCTAGTAGCCTACAGTTTAGGGAAAATCGCCCCAGGGAATAAGCAGGCAATCGCCGCCTTGGTGGAAATCTTACGGGATGCAGGGGCTGATCATTACACCCGTAGCCAAGCAGCCTACAGTTTAGAGAAAATCGCCCCAGGGAATGAGCAAGCGATCGCCGCCTTCGTGGAAATTTTACGGGATGCTGGGGCTAAGGATTACACCCGTAGCCAAGCAGCCTACAGTTTAGAGAAAATTGCCCCAGGGAACAAGCAGGCGATCGCCGCCTTTGTGGAAATCTTACGGGATGCTGGGGCTGATCGTCGCACCCATAAGCAAGCAGCCGAGAGTTTAGGGAAAATTCTTACTACACGCAAGCACTATGCAGGGATTGTTTCTGCTTTAAAAGACTGTCTCAGCAATGAAATTTACGAAAGCAACTTTGATCAATTCGATGAATGCTACAAACTCATCTGGAACTGTGCCGAAAACCTCCCCTATCCCGACTTTTATCAAGCCTGGCACAATCCCCCCACCACCCCCCACCCCGAAATCATCGACCAAACCCCCCATAACAGCCAAACAACCCTCG
>Ga0316612_1000471_pt1 | contig 12326 bp, 8 predicted proteins | sample MIS2016226_MG_FD_207676 | JGI IMG/M metagenome (GOLD analysis project Ga0316612, IMG submission 207676) | Microbial mat bacterial communities from Middle Island sinkhole, Lake Huron, Michigan, United States - MIS.2016.226 | ecosystem: Environmental > Aquatic > Freshwater > Lake > Sediment... | reverse complement strand
CGCTCAAACTGCCATCCATATAAAGCTATATCGCTGAAATACAATACAAATCTGCGTGTAACTTCCTTCCAAATATTGGTATCGAATCCACAAGTAAATTGTTCGGGTTTTACGCTGCCGAATTCCTTTTCAAGAATAATTTTCAAGGCATCTGGCTGGATGAAAACAAGTGTTTTATCCATATACCATTCGGTAAAAACGGCAGAAAAAGCACTGTAAACCGAAATTGCACAGGCACAGCTTTCCTTGTTTGTTAGTTTTTTCCCGTCTTCCTTTGAGCTTTTGTTTTCAATTAAAGCAATCAATCCTGAAATGAACGGGTCGCAGTCGTTTTCAATAAATCCATCGTTGCCAACCCAACAGATTTTTCCAAGCAGGTGCGATGGAATTTCGTACCTGATTGTACGTTCGGCAAACCTTCGCATTTCAAGGTTTATGTTGAAAGGGGAAGTCCATCCGGGCATTAGGTATGTAAGCCGGAACGAGTATGGGTCTTCATCGCCACAGGTAGCACAAGGTCCGTCGTTGCAAGCGGGATAAAGCGCATCGCCTGGAAATTTTGGTCGGAGCAGCAAGTGCTCCACAACCAAAGCCCGTTCGTTACTGCTCCACGAAGTAAGTTCTTCCCTCATTTCGGATGCTTTATCCTTGCTGTCAAATAATATTGGACAAGTGCCTAAACAAACTTTGTCAGTATTAAAAAGACTTAGTGAGTATTGTATGCCAACAGCTTCAATTTTGTAAGCATCGGGCAATATCATTTCACGGACAATGGTGTTGAAGGCTTTTTCCTCAGCTTCCACAATTTCTGCTGCGTTAACCTCAATTTTCCCTTCGAGGAAACTCTTTTTATTACTATCCAAAAGCTTGAACCCCAATGAAAAAACACCTGCTGATTCATTTAAAACTGACCAATGGAACGAAAGATCAGGGAATCCTAACAAAAGACTCACCCGTTTTTTCAATCCTGATATGTTTTCGGGATTCCCGATTGCGCTGCTGTAATCAAAGGCTTTAGCGCGGTTTTGGCTGATTTTGGGATATGCGTTCAAAAACGAAATTTTATCCCCGATAAGGTTTTCGGAAGCAATATTTTTTCCTTGCAGGTTGGTCAATAGCAAGGCATATTCGCTGAATTGTTCACCAAATCGTGCAAGCAAATGGTTGAGGAACCTGTTTCTGCGCTCTTGGAATTCGGTCTGCGTTTCTGCAATTCCTTCAAGTGTATTTTTGGTAAGATCTTTTGTGATTTCGTCGTAACCGGTAATCAGTTCTTCGCTAAACGCTTTTACAAAATAAGTTTTGTCAACAGTCGGATCGAGAGAAAACAATTCGGGAACATGGGCAATTTGTGCAAAAGCATTAGCCAAAAGCTGTTCGTAAACCATTATGTAGGCTTTCAATTGCCTGGCCTGAGCTTTGCGGGTTGTTGAAAGGTGGGAAGGCAAACCTTCGGTACCGATTCCGTAAGTAAGCGGAAGGCTGTATTGAATTGGGAAGTAGTCTTCGATGTCGGAATATTGGCCGGAGGGAACGGGCAAATCGTTCTGTTGGTCCTTAAATTTCGGGCGTTCTTCCTCACCGCGCAACTGTGTTAACGTATCTTTTACCTCGTCCATCCGTGGACTAAAAGGAAGGCCGTTTTTATAAAAACGGAAGCGCGATACATTTTGGTAAAGCCTTGGCAAATGTTGTGGTTTTAAATATAGTAGCCACGAAGCCGATGTTTTTTCAGGATCAAAATCAGGAAGGCCATCAATCCATTTTGGGTCGGCACTGCCTTTTACCATGTTGCCTTCATCGTCAAATTTTCCAAGCAACATATTGTTTACGGCCACCACACCCTCAATTTCCATCAATATATTTACAATATCAGACGTCCGCAACACCTTTTTCAATCCGGCATTAGCAAGGTCGGCAGCTTTGATAAAACCATTTTCCAATTCGGGTCCATTGAAAATATCTTCCACGGCAACACCTGCTTCCATCATTTCGCGCAACGAATAAAATGGCACAGGTGGATTGAGGTACTTTTCTATCCCGAACCAAATTTGGGCCTGGACTTTGTCGATGTCGGCATCGTTGCTAACTTCCACATCTGCACAAACCCCAATATCCTCAACCCCAACACATTTTATACTGTCAAAATCTTCGTCGAGGTTCCTATGTTGGTTCAACAATTGCTTTGCCAGCTTGATTTGTGAATCAACTTTTTTCAGTTTTTTACGATAAAGCTGTATAATTCCCAACGATCCGGAATTGCCCAAAATGCTGCAAAGTAGCTCAACCGTGCTTAGGTTTTTGGCTTCGTTACTCCCGAAAATTTTCAGGGCAACATTTTCTATTATTATTTTTTTCTTGCCAGATGGAATTGTAATTTCGAAATCGGCATATAAAATATTCCGCCATTGGCTGCGAAGGTAATTGTCTTTTCGGGCTGCGGTTTCAACATCGGAATCGGTAAGGACATTATACTCCTTGGTTGCCCCTAATTTTTTCAGCTTTAGCTTGAACGAATCTTTGCTTTTTCCGTTAAAAGCTTTATCGCTGTTGAGGAACAATTGCCAAGCATCGGCATCTTCCAGACCCCATTCGGGAAAACGAAGTTCAAGGATAACCGGATACGTTTTCTTTTCGTTGTCCGAAACGGTGTATGCGTACTCTATTTTCCTGTTGTTCAGGTCGCCGGTTTCAGGATCCGACTCAAGCTCCAAAAGCACTTCGTACAAGCCTTTTGGGTTTACTGTTATGGTTTCAATGCCTGGCTTTGTAGGTTTTTCGAACGAAAGCTGAAGTTTGTTTTCTTCGCACCAGGCATAATATTCCACATCGCTTCCACAGTTTTTACAAACAACCCAGGCATTACGAACAGCATCAAGGTCAATCAAAATCCGCCGGTAATCGTCAGTGGTCCAGGGGTTAATGGTAAGTATTTTCCTGGCGGTAAAAAACGATTGGTTTGGATAAGGTTGTTTCAGGTCGCCACTTGGTGTGGCTGGGGTTAAAATATCCTTGATATCTTTCCCGGTACGGTATGCCAAATCGGTAATCGCAAAGCAAAGTGCTTCCAGGATGGTAATCCCTGGATCGTGGGTGTTGTAATCCGTCCACTGCTTGTTGCCCATTTGCTCAACAAAGCTGATACCTTCACCACGGAGACGGTAAAAGTCCTGCGCAGGCTTCAGATCAGGCTTTTTAGTTATAGAAACTGGTTTCTCGTTCATGGCTGGCAGTTGCATTTTTCAGAAGCGGTTTCTGCCTCTTTCGGATTAATTACAAGTATTTCGTGATGGTTGGCTGGTACCGAAACAAGTATTGAAACTGCCATTGAACCCTCAATTTCATTTCTGTTTTCAGTCCCTTGTTTTCCATTTATATCGTGGAAAAGCTCAAAATCAGTAACATAATCCACATATTGCTGTTCTTCGATAAAATCCAACAGTACCGATTTATATATTTTTCCACCAAAGGATGGGCTTCCTTCGTTCACAAAAGCCCAGGGGGAAAGAAAATTCATAATGGCTTCCTGAAGGAGTTTAGTGTAGAATGTTTCGTCGTAACTATCGTAAAGCTTCAGTTTGCATTTCACCCTAACTTGCTCAAATTGAGGGTTCCTGACATGAAGCTTTACAAAACAGGAAAGCCGGGCCTGTAAAAATTCGGTTATTTCGCCCAAAAGTCCGAGGCTGGTATAAGGCCGCAGCGGATCGCGGAGGTTGTGGTATTTATGATTTGGAACAGTAACAATGGTTACATTGCCTGGTGCAAGTTCCCTGTAAATTCCGGTTCCGGTTTCGTTGGGTTCATATTGGGTATGGTTGAGGCATTTAACCCTGTAAATTTCAGGAAATGCTTCAAGCACTGCATGTTCGTAATCCCAAAGGGTAATTGCCCTGTCCTTGTGCCTCAGACGTTCGCTGATGCGGCGGTAAAAATTGGTTGGCTCTTCGGCTCCGCGCCCACCGAATGATTCGAAAGGTTGTGTGATTTTTTTTACCGAAGCATCCGGCAAGGCAGGTTTGCTAATCGAACCTGAAGGAAGTACTGTTGCAGAAAACGCCGGGTCGTTGCCGCGATCAAAAAAAGTTGCCTGAAAAGCCTGGGCCGCCACCGTGATCAGGTTGCAAACGGCATCGCTTTTTTCCCAAACTGCGGCACGGATCCAATGTTCGCCGTAAGGTAACAGATGGTTAGTGTCTGAGGCATCATCGGGAATGGCAAACGTAATAATACCCGATTTTAGCAAGCCATCGGTCTGGTCTTCGACATCGTTGTTTTCAAAAGCAACCCATTCGTTGTTTTTCAAATAGCTCCAATGCAGGTGTGGGTTGGGTTTTATTGTTAGTGGATTGGCAGTGCCATCAGAAACCTGAAAAAGCAGCGACAGGTTTTGAGGCGGTTGCAGGTCGGTAATGCCAATATAAAATTCGGCTTCGGTTTCTTTTTTTACACCATTCCGCTCGAAATCGAATTGTGGCAAAAGAAATACTTTTTTATCCTTGTTGATAGCAGCATGTTGCTCGGCAAACCCAAACGGTGCAATGTGGAGGAAGTTTGCTTCCCGTTTTTCGAATGATTTTACGTTTGAACTACTGAGGTTTATGGTTTGCTTTGCAGTATAATTCACCGAAAGGGAATTCATAAAAGGGCCAATGGGCGGGCCGTAAGGTAAAGTTCCTGCTCCGGTAGCAAGATAAGTAACAAGGGCAGCCTGATAGCCCTTCATCCCAAAATCGGTAGTCAGACGTAAACGTGTAAAACCATGCCTTGTACTTGTAGTGTATGCTTCATCGGCAACAAAATCCGGTTTTACGATTACAGGCAAATCAAGGTTTTTGTACAATTCGAATCCGGTTGAGTCAACAGAGGTTTCATCCATACCGGAATTTGTCCAGGTTCCTGCATTCAGAAAATCAATTTCTATCTCAGGGGATTTATTAAAAGCTGCAGGCGCCAATTGCCAACTTGTAACAATTTTAGCCGAGGCAAGGTTCTTTTGGAAAATTTCTTTTGAGCCAATTGTCAGGGAGCTGCCTTCCAGAGGATTAGCCCCGAATGGCTGGAAAGGTTTTGAGGTATCAACCGGGCCGAAATCGTTGGAAACCTTCAATGTTTTTAGCCCAGTAACATCCACTGTTAAATCAATACTTTGTATTTCTATTGACTGTAAAACGTTGTACAGAAAAGTGTTTGAATCTTCGTTTTTCAATTTTATTTCAAGAACTGGCAAATTGGTTTGCAAGCCGCTGGAATGGACTTTTTCCAGATAGGGTTTCACAGCAGGATCGGCTCCTGTAAGTTCAAATTGAAACAAAAAAGGACGGCCTTGGAACAGGACAAAATTGCCCTGGTTTATTTCAAGCCAGCCTTTCTCAGTCGTTATCCGGCAGGTAAAAAAGTCTTTAATATTTCTTTCGGTGTATCGGCTCCTATCTGTCTTTCTTGCCCTTTCGTCAGAATGAAAATCAGGTAAACCGGGTATGGAAAGTTCCACCGTAATAAGCCTTTCGCCTTCGGCCATAAACAAATAATGTGAAGCAATGGCAAACCCTACATCAGCCTTTGACATATTGATGGATTGCAGCGCGCCTTCCTCATACGTTTTATTGAAAAACGGATTCCATGAAGGCTCGGTACTTACGAGTGGTGCCCCAAGTCCATCAGATGAATTTGCAACTGGTGAGGCAAACATCCGCATGAAATGCAAGGCCGGGCTTGCCCCCGAAAGTTTTTCTGCCCCATGCCGATAAATGGTTTTTAATGCAGTTACTTTGGCCTGGTTGGCAATAAAATCGCGGTTGTTGGCGAAAAATGCTTCTTTTCCCAAACTGTCTTTTCCTGCTTTAAAAAGATCGTCCTTTTTAAACTGGAAAGACTTGGCTTGTTTTGCAAGTTCGGCAAGCAGGTGAACCTGACCCGGAACTGCTGGTTTTTCTTTCAGGCGCAATACCTCGCGGTAATAAAAATCAAGGTGCCTTCCGGTAATCGTGTTGGCTTCGGCCCTTGCATGTTCAAACAGGCGGAGGAAACTCAGGAACAAAGTATAATGCGGATCGTGCTGGTTCCAATTGGTAAAAGTTGCCTCAAGGGCGGTTTTGGCATCGCTAACTATCCTCGAATAAACTTTCAGGAACTGATCGAGTATTGTTGTGAAAAGGTTGTGTGTGGCAATATGGTTTGTCTTGTCAAAAACGCTTCCGGAAGGGTTTCCAAATACTGACTTTTCGGGAATTACATCACTTAAATAATCATTCCAATTGGAATAACTACCTATAATCCAGTCGGCTGAAAATCCTGAAGAGAGGTTGGTTTTAAAAGTTTCAGGTGCGGAATTGAGTATTTTTATTGAATCGGTATTGAAACTATCGGTTACCACGGCCAGTTCGATGCCAGCTTTGTAATACGAAATGAGCCTGTGTAAAACATTGGCCAACTGACCTTTAATAAGGTTTTTCAGCGTAAACTTTAACAGTATTTCGGCAGGAAGACCTTCTTTGAGCACATCCAATTGTTTGGCCAATGTACCCACCGAACTAAAAATATAACTTAAGTTATTTATTAGTGCTGCATCGTTTGTATCGTTTTCAATATTGTTTAAAAAATCGAGGTACGATTTTACTTGTGCAGTGTAGTCGTCAATTTGTTGTACTGCTGCAATTGCAATCCTTACCGAAATATCCTTCTCGAAAAACGGTTTCCAGGTGCCATTTTCAGCATTATTGTTATCGTAAAATCTCAAAAATTCGGAAAGGGAATGGGCAAACATCATCCCATGCTCAGGACCATGTTCGTTCACCGGTGCATACTCAGGATTTAATGCTGCAATAAGCCGCTGATCCTGGTTTGACCCATCGCGGATAAGCTTCAGTGAATCAATATTTGTGCTACAATTATTCGATTTAGGCATAAATCATTTATTGTCAATTGATTAAATTCACTTTTGTAGTCAGGTTTATATCGGTGCCTTCCTGCTTGTAGTACGGATACACAAAATTGAAGCGCGAATTGGTTGTTTTTACACGGTAAACAATTTCGATGAGAACGATACCTTCCAGTTCGCGGCTGCCATCTAAAGTTACTTTTTCCAATTCGATGCGAGGTTCGTGGTATAGGATGGCAGATTCAATTTTATCAATCATAAGGGTTTTCATCCGGGTGTCGAGGCTTTCAAAAATCAGTTCGTCGAGGTTGCAACCGTAATGTGGAACCATTATCCTTTCGCCGCGCATAGTGCCAAGAAGTATTTCGAGACTCGAAGCAACATCTGCTTCATATTCAAGCATTTGAACTGTACCAAGCTCATTGTCGAATGTTGGTGGAAAGCTCCAGCCCCGGCCCAGAAATGTAAGTTTATCCTGCATGTCGAAAGTCTTTTTATCGAATTTTATCCTATCAAAACTGTAAGCGCTCCCGGCGGCATTATTGCCCCGCCTGATGCACTTGGGTCGCCAATTCTTGCTGCGGGCATACCGCCAATCATTACTGTGGTAGATCCCATTATGATTGCATCTGCACCACAAGTATCGCCCAACCGGGCAGCAGGAAGACCGCAAATCAGGACAGTCGGAGCTCCTGGCGGGATAATCGGCGTTGGAACGCCCATTGTGGCCGGGCTGGTAATCATATCGGTAATTCGTGCGGCGGGTAACATGGCGTTTTTTGTTGAGAGTTTTTAAAGTATTTGAAGTTCCTTGAGTACTTGGAGTGCCTTGAGTACTTAGAGTGCCTTGAGTACTTAGAGTACCTTGAGTACCTTGAGTACTTAGAGTACCTTTAGAATTTAAGGAGCCTTAAGTATTTAAAACTACCTGGGGTTAAATACTTGTATAATGGATAACCGTTTAATGAAGTACTTTAGGCACTTTAGGCATTCAAGGCACTTTAGGCACTTTAGGCACTTTAGGCACTTTCCCTTTAGGCACTTTAGGCATTCAAGGCACTTTAGGCACTTGTACTTTACGCACTTTTTACTTTTCTTTATCAATTAATTTGAACCAATCCACCTTGAATAGTCAGGGTGCCGCTTCCTTTTAAAGTTGTGCTTGCGCCAGAAAACTCGGCACTTGCGGAGCCTTCAGCCTTAAGGGATGCATTGGCTTTAACAGTCGTATTCATTCCTTCAATTTTCAGTTCGCCGGCAGCTTTCAGGGTTAGATCCGAGGCACTATCGAGGGTTATCCCGGTACTGTCCATGGTAATTTTATTGCCGTTTTGGTCTTCAAGGCTAATCCCTTGGTCGTCGTCCGAAACTTTCAACTTGTTTCCACCGGGAGTTTCAATTGTGATGCTTTTCTTTTCGTCATCAAAAGTGAACTTCATGCTTTCGCGGCTCACATACCCCTTTATATTGTTGTCGTTGCTGGGCGGTTCCGGTGCAGGTTTGTTGCTGCTATGGCACATACCCAAAACTACTGGATAGCGCGGGTCGTCGCCAAGGAAACCCACAATTACTTCGTCGCTGATTTCAGGGCGAAAGTATGTGCCACGGCTTGCACCGGCATCCAAGGTTGAAATCCTTGCCCAAATGCCTTCTTCGGATGTGCTTATGAGCGGAATGCGGACTTTTATCCGGTCTTCGCCATCAGGATCGGAATCGAGCTGTGTTACAATTCCAATTTGCAAACCACTTATTGCTGGTAAAGTTCCAGATGCTGGTAAGGGACGGAGATTGAATTTTTCGATAAAAAGTTCAGTATCAAGTCCTAACTGAACATCGGTTTCCCAACTGCCATTAGCAACTGTATGCCTCACTCCCGAAACATACATTTTCCCCTCGAAGCGTTCGCCAATTCCTGTAAGCTCAATAATATTGCCTGGAAGTATTCCTGCAAAACCTTGGAATTTAGCCCTTCCACGGACTTTTGCCAACCTTTCCCTAAGCAACCTGCCATCAGCCCAGGCTTGCAATTCGGGTTGTGTGAGTTTGCCTCCATGAATTATCTGATGTGGGTCGCCACCCAGAACATCGGCCAGGTCGGATGCGGAAATATTGCCATTATCAGTAGTTTCAGGCTCAGCGGCATCCACTTCTATCAAAGCCTGATCGGTGGCATTCCAACTGCTTGCCTTTATGCCTGTGCTTTGTACCCTCGAATCCATTTCGGCATCCAACTCCAATAGCGTAGTGCCAAACCTTACCGTTACCACTGCATCCTCGCCGGTGGCCGGTTTCGCAATTTTCACTTTTCCATCCTCAACCATCACCACCTGTCCGTTGGCTTCGGCACGACAAACTATAAAATCCCAGTCGCTGGCATCAAATTGTACAACTTCCTTCAGTTCGGGGGTGGTTGCTTCAATTTCTTTTTGCAATTCGTAGCTGCCGATGATTTCCTCCATGATATCGCTATCCTTCTTGTCAACAAAATATTTCTTTTTGTTGCCTGAAGTCATTTTTACGGCTTCGTCGCGGCAATCGACAATCAGCACACTGCCATTCCTACGAATTTTAATACTGTGTTTTATGATTATTCCCTTAAATACAGGATCGTTCTGGCTTCGGTAGCCTAGGTGTATTTCAACAGATTTGCCGGGCACGAAAGTGTCGGTGTTGCTGATTGCAAAGCTTGAACTTGAGGCTTCGCCATCCTGTAAAACAAAACTTGCCGTTGGAATACGGTTTAGCACCCTGACAACAGAAATGGACAACAAGTGATATTCGCCTGATATTTGATTCCCGTCAATTAAAATTGAGGCGGTGCAAACATCGGGTGTTGCCGGGGTTGGTATAACAGATTCGTTTGGCAAGGCTTTATTTGGTTTTGCTTATGGGTGGGAAAAAAATGTCGGTTCCTGCAGTCAATTTCCTGAAATTATTGATACCGTTTACTTTAGCTACCTGAATGTAGTATTTTGGATCTCCATAAATACGGTAGCACATAAGTGGGAGCGTATCGCCAGCTTTAACTTTGCGCACATGCGTAAGGTCGGGAGAACTGTTGTTTTCCCTTGATGCCCGTTTTTCTTCTTCAATGCTGCTTTTGAACTTCACTGTAGCCACCGCCCTGATGGGTGTGCCATCGGCCCGGAACAATTTGTGGTTGATGCTTACTTCGGTAACCCGCCCCTTGAAAATGGAATTTTCGCCCCAAACTAATTTAAAATGCCTGGGTTCGTGCGAATCGCCTTGGTAAGCAATCAAAACTTCCTTAAAACGCTGAAGGTCAGCGGCAACGCTATCCCGAGGGTTTCCATCAATAATCCCAGTGTTGTCGAAGAGGAAATCGAAAGTAATTTCCTCGGGTTCGGTATATTCGTAACGCAACTGTGCGCCGCTGGTGCCCTGCCCTTGCCTGCCGCCCGAAAATTTCAGTTTGTAGGCAAGGGTATAAGTTTCGGGGTTGATAAGCGCCTCGTAGGAATCGTCGGCATCGTTTAATCCGCCATTCTCGGCACTCTCCGAATCGGAGAATGCCAGAATGAGCATTTTTTCAAGTTTTCCTATAATTGCCATCAGCGTTCGTTTTGGTTGCTAAGTATAAACAAAACTTGTTCAACACATTGGGCTACAATTTGATCCACATCACAACCGCCACCTGAACCGCCTGTATGTTGATCCGGACTTGAAGCCCCCGCCATGGGCGAAGCATCCGGAGCCGAAACCGACATTACTACTTCAAGTTCCCTTATTTCGATAGGCATAGGATTATGTTGTTGAGTTGTTGGGTTGATGAGTTGATGGGTTGTTGAGATGTTGAGCTGTCGGGTTGTTGAGCTGTTGAATTGTCAAGCTATCGTGTTGTCGAACTGTCGTGTTGTCGTGTTGTCGAGCTGTTGAGCTGTTGAGTTGTCGGGCCGTCGAGCAGTCGTGTTGTCGTGCAGTCGTGCAGTCGTACAGTCGTGTTAATCGAAAAATCAAAGCAGTTGCAGAAGTAAAATCAACATTAAGCAGCTATTGAACCGTGAAATACCGATAGGCCAATTCAATGGTTTCAACCACAATTGCACTGTCGGTAGAGCTAAAATCGCTGATCTGCCATTTTTTAGGTATTGCCTGAACTATGACCCAGGTGCGTAAAATTTCCAGTTTTTCGTTTAAAAGGGAAATAGTTACATCGGCTGGTTGAAATTCGCGGTTTTGAAAAGCGGCTTTAAACCAGTTTATTACATCCGAATCGGTGAGCATGCCCCGCCGGAGTACCAAATCGGAATATTTCGTCCGAACCGGTATCTTATGCTCAAAACGGTTTTCACCACCTTCCTTGTAGCTTTCAAAATCATATTCAACTGACAGTCCCGACACGGATTGAAAACTAACATCGTACCTGTTGCTGCTGATGCTAAATTCTACACGGTAGCTAAAACCGAGAGGCGGATAGTAGCTCTCCATAACCAAAAATGTTAAATTTTCATCAGTTTCAAGCCTTCGTGTGCAATTTCAATGCTTTCGACAGCAATTTCGTTTGCATCGGACTTAAGGTCGGGAGCCGTGATTTTAACCGGGAAACAACGCGTGGCTGCCCAGGCGGCAACAGGAGTGTGCTTTTCGTTCAACAACCTGATAACCACGTCGCGCCTTCCGTTAACCCGTTCGTTGGCAATTTCGTCGAGCCAGGTGTTGTAATCGAAGTCACCTTCGAATTTGCCCCTTTTCATCACAATGTTGCTGAATTTTTTCAGGCCGGGCATTTTTATTTTCGAAAAATCCTTGCTGTCGCTGTGCCGGTATTCAATTACTTCAACCTGCATGTCGAGGCCGGTAACTTCGGTAAAACTTATTTTTGCGCCGCCCCAGTCCACCTGAAAGTGGAAACGTGGGATTGGATATTCTTGTGCCATAATTTTATTTTATTAGTTGGATGGATAAATATGTGCTATGCCGATTGAAGGTGTGGCTTAAGATTCTGCCATTTTATGGGAGAAACGGAGTATGATAAACTCGGCAGGGCGCACGGCAGCCATGCCAATTTCAATAATCATACGACCTTCCAATATATCAAGTGCGGTCATGGTTTTGCCAAGCCCTACCGAAACATAGAAAGCATGTTCGGTTTTTATGCCTTGCAAAGCACCTTGCCGCCAAAGTGTGGTAAGGAAATTTTCGATCATGGCTTGAACACGAACCCAGGTGTTGGCATCGTTTGGCTCAAAAACAAATTGCTCAGTGGCTTTTTTCACCGATTCTTCCACAAAGTTGAAGAAACGGCGTACACTTACATAGCGCCATTCGTTGTCGTTGCCAGCAAGTGTACGGGCACCCCAAAGAATGGTTCCTTTTCCGGTGAAAGTACGGATGGCATTCACTGATTTTCCAGCAACCACATCCACATTCATTTGATCCTGCTCCACATTCGAGAATTGGATGGTAGGCTGTGTAACAGCATTTA
>Ga0316612_1000466_pt1 | contig 12427 bp, 4 predicted proteins | sample MIS2016226_MG_FD_207676 | JGI IMG/M metagenome (GOLD analysis project Ga0316612, IMG submission 207676) | Microbial mat bacterial communities from Middle Island sinkhole, Lake Huron, Michigan, United States - MIS.2016.226 | ecosystem: Environmental > Aquatic > Freshwater > Lake > Sediment... | reverse complement strand
CCACAAGCGGTAAACAGGAAATGTACGAACAGCTTATTAACATGTATATCTAAATCTTATGGCGTTTATAGACACTTCATCCAAATCATCCTTATTGGAGTCAGGCAAAGGAAATCCAACCTATATCATGATGCTTACGCTGGTAGCTACGCTGGGCGGATTGCTTTTTGGTTATGATACAGCAGTTGTAAACGGTGCTGAAAAATCGCTGGTTGAGTTTTATATTTCCAAAGCTCTCAATCCCGACTATTATAACTATGCCTTTTTGCTAATAAGCCAATATAAAATACTTGTGGTTGTAGTGCTTTATATTGTTGCCCTGGTTATTTCCGCGCAGATTGTCAGGTTATTGGGGATTAAAAAAGGTGGAATATCAAGTGGAATAATACTGATCATTTTAACACTGTATGTAATACAATACCTTGGTAAGGTTATTCCTGAATCGGCAGATACTGTAGGATTAAAAAGCATCGCTGATTCGGCGAAAGGATTTATCATATCGAGTGCCCTGATAGGATGTATAATCGGCGGTGCTTCGGCAGGATTTGTTTCAAAATCCATTGGCAGGAAGAAAGGACTTATAATTGCCGCCTGTGCATTTACAGTTTCAGCAATTGGCGCCTGGAAACCGGAGGCTTTTAATTTCTTTGGCACACTCGATGTATATTCGTTTGTAGTTTACCGAATTATTGGTGGAATAGGAGTTGGGCTGGCCTCCATGCTTTCACCGATGTATATAGCTGAAATCGCACCTGCAAATATGCGTGGTAAACTTGTATCATGGAATCAGTTTGCTATAATTTTTGGCATGCTGGTAATATATTTTGTAAACTATTTCATTGCCAAAAGTGGAAATGATGAATGGCTGGTAACCGAAGGCTGGAGATGGATGTTTTTCTCAGGAGTAATTCCTGCCATAATTTTCCTTGTTTTGCTCATTTTTGTACCCGAAACACCACGTTTCCTGGTAATGAAGGGAAAGGATAATAAAGCACTTGAAGTCCTTAAAAAGATTTCAGGTACAGAAAATGCTGATGCAATTCTCAAAGAAATCAAGGAAACACTGCACGAAAAAAGTGTACCTTGGCTATCCTATGGTTTCTTTGTGATCTTTATCGGGATCACACTTTCTGTTTTTCAGCAGTTTGTAGGTATTAATGTAGTACTGTATTATGCCGGAAATATCTTCCGCAATATGGGCGCGAACACTGATACTTCGCTTTTGCAGACTATTATTGTTGGAGCCATTAACCTGCTGTTTACGGTTTTAGCTATCTTCACTGTCGATCGTTTTGGCCGAAAGCCGCTTATGGTGATAGGTGCCTTGGTTATGGCTGTAAGTATGTTTTGTTTAGGCTTAACATTCTCCATGCATTTCGAAGGGATACTGGCACTTGTTTTTATGCTTTTGTACACAGCTGGCTTTGCAATGAGTTGGGGCCCGGTGACCTGGGTACTGCTTTCCGAGATATTTCCGAACAGCGTTCGTGGTGCGATGTCAATTGCAGTTGCTGCTCAATGGATTGCCAACCTTATTATTTCCTGGACTTTCCCTATAATGAATGACAATACCTGGCTGACTGAAAAATTCAACCATGGATTTTCATATTGGATTTATGGGGTGATGGGAATCCTGGCAGCTTGGTTTGTGTGGAAACTGGTTCCCGAAACTAAAGGCAAATCACTGGAAGAAATGGAGAAACTCTGGAAAAAATAGCCTGACCCGAATTTTGTAATATGCATTAATTATTCCTTTAGAAGCCAGCTCAAATCATTTTTGAGCCGGCTTCCAATTATTTATACTATGAATGGTTTAGTTTATTACATTAAAAAGTTAATCGTTATTCGTTAATTGTTAATCGAAAAGTATTGATTATTATAAGATTAACTATTAACTATTAGTATTCAGCTACTATTGGTTTTTAATAAAAAGGGACAATTTCCCACATTCCTTAAGCTTGAAATTCCTGCCCCACCTGGTGCGACCAAACGTGTTATGAAAGTAGGTTTTGGTTCTTGGTGTTTGATTTTCATAGTTTTTACCTAATTTGAAATCTACAATCTGTTAGAAGGATTAACTTTTAGTTCTTTAATTATTCGGATAGGGCCAATAAGGCCGGATGGTTTTAAAGGTTTATTTTTATCCAGGAATTGATCAATGGGTGCTGAAGTCCAGGCATTTTTTAATTCGCCATATTGAATGTAATCGCCTATGATCCGGTTCCTGAATATGTTAGCAATAACAATCTCCAGTGTATTTTCTTTTTGAAGCAAACCATTTATTTTTTTCGTACTGCCAATCATCCAGACGATGCCTAAATCGATATTATTCAATGAAACCTTGGCAACTGACTCAAATTTGCCTAAATCGAGCAATACATCAGTTGAGGATAAATCAAAATTGGCAGGTATTGAAAATTTGATGGTGTATTTTGCTGTTCCTGAGAAATATTTGATTTGTGGATCATCAAAATCGGTAAGTGGCTTCAGTTCATTTATGGGTGTAGCAGCTATTGTTGCCTCATAAGCAGGTGTGAATTCAATTTCCCCATCAAAATCCTTGATTTCATATACTTCAGGTTGTTTTAGCAACAAGTCAGTTTTTTTATTTTTAGTTGAAATAAACGTAAACGGCCTGCTGTAAGAGCTTGAAAACCAGTTTTCATTATTAATAACCGAAACAAAAGGAACCGAAGCTGACATATCTGCCGGTAAGGATGAAGGAAATATTTGTTTGTTTTCGCTGATTACTTTATTCAGGTAATCGCCCGGTTTTTGGTTTTCAAAAATAAAAAACAGGGATTCGCGCGGTTTAAAGGAAACCGGTATGCGCATCCTACCGTTTTCGACAGTAAAAAGTGCAGGTTGTATAATACTGCCGTCAATCGGATTCCATAGCTTGACTGCCTTTTCGCCTACACTAAAAATACATTCCCGGTTAAGAGGAGCATCCAGTTGGTTTGCAACAAAAAAGACATCGTACCCGCCGTACTTTTTATGGATATATATCAGATTCATCGAATCCTGAACATTGGTCTTAAACTCAGGGATTATTTCACATGCAGCGAGTATTTCAGCAATGGGAAGGCCATAAAAAACCTTCCCTTTTCCATAACTGTTTTCAGTAACTTTTTTCCCATCAATCGTTCCCCATACTTTTTGCGATAAGTGTTTAAACCTTTCTTTCCCCTGCGTTAAGCCATTAAGCGATAATTGTTTAACAGGTTTTTGGCCAACAATCACCATTCCCTTCTCTACCAGACTTGCAATCGTTTCTAACGTACTCAATTCCATTGAATTTGATTCTGGGAGTATCAACATTGAATATTCAATTCCGTTGCCTAAAAGTATTTTCCCGTTTTTAACTGTAGCCTTATTTTTTAACACATCAAAATTACAGGCCACAGCACGGTAACCAAATGGGAGACTATTCACAACCGGATTGTCAATATACTGGGGTAACTGATCGCCAACATAGTATAAAATATTAGAGGCAATGGTTCCTTTTTGCAGTATATACTGTATCCTAGATTGGTATTTCAGCCATTCCGACGCAAACTGCCAGTAGGGATTATTCCGGTTAAAATGTGATGAAAAGGAGCCTAATGTTATTCCTGGTTTTTTATCAAATGGCTGATGGACATAGCTGTGAAGAATTATTTGGTTGATGCCGGAACAAAATGCTCTGTCGCCATAAGGCTTTAGTTCGTTGAATGATTCGCTGTAATGGGTCATGGATGTATATGCCTCGGAACCAACTACAGGCAAGTTGTAAAGGGCTGAGGCAAAAACAGGAAAACTCTCAAATGGCTTTGATGGATTGTATTCGATAAATGAATTTTTATTCACTCCAGACCAGAATTCAAACATAGGTAAATCGGTATATGTGTTCGATTTTATAATATCTACCGGGGGATAATTAGCATCTCCATATATAATTTCGGCATGCATTTCCACTTTCCCTTTGTGGCACAAGTCGCGGAAATGTTTGTAATAATTGGTTTCAACCATATCGGCAACCGTCCTTCTGAAATCATATAAAAAAGCTTCTGAAAGTGGGGCATCGCCTACGGTTTCGCCACAAAGTACCGGAATCCAGTTAATTAGGCTGTAACCCCTGTTTTTCTCAAATTCAGCCGGCAAGTTTGCAGTCCAGTTCTGAAATCCACATTCCCAACTGTCGATTAACAGGAATTTGAATGTGTTCCCAACATAAAGGCCTGCATCGGTTATTAATTTTTTCGAGAAATTATTAAAATGAACATTTAATGCTACAGTATCCATTTTATCGCATTCAAATCCTGTGCCTTCTTTGGTGGCAGGCCCATTTAGCGCACCGGTAGTTGTATAACCAAAACGTAGGATGCACCAGTTTCCATCAGGAACAGTCCAATGAAGAGTGCTGTTTTTATCCATTTTTTCTGTCAGGTCGATGATGTTATTTCTATCTATAGCTTCGGAAGGAGTTGAGCCGGACGAGTAAAAATAACTTGGATCGGCGGCTTTTACATCAACTGTTTTTTCCAACAGGTGCGGAATGGAAGGATCATAAGATGGCCTTTCCTGACCCATCAAAAGCTCTATTTCAGCAATTGTGAAATCTATCCAGGCATCAATAGTGGAAATTTCGTTAATCTCAATTTGAAAATACTTTGCCTCGGTTTCAGGAATTTCTATAAATACAGATTTATTAAGCCCGGTAATTTCAAATTCCTTTACTTTTTTAAAGTTTACTCCATCGTTAGAAGAAGATAAAACATAATTTGACGTTACTACACGCAAATCATTCCACATAAATTTCCGTCGTGGATGGATAACAATTTTATCGGCTTGAAACCCTATCGGGAACGAAATCAGGATTTTATCCCCCTTTTTACATACTAAAGCAGTTGCTGGAGACCCATCAATAAAGGATTTGGCCTGAATTGAATCATTGAATTTGCAAACTGGGTTGGCCTTTTGAAATGAATTTGCCGTCGTGGCAGTTTTGTAAGCAATTACAGCAGCATCTTTATAAAAATCATTTATTGACTGAGGTTGTGGTAGTTTAATGGTTTCTCTGTTGCTGCCCGACACATACGTTTTGGTCCATACGAATTGCTTCATCGACAATTCAGGAGTAATCCAGGGGCCACCACTGGAACTCCAACCATCGCAATTGTGGGCGCCGAGTGTTATTCCTAACCGGTTCGCTTCTTTTAAAGCCCAAATAAACAATTCGTGCCATTGCGGCGAATTAAAAACAACTTTTTTAACCCCAAAGTCTTTTCCGTTGAAAAGTCCGATGTTGAGAATTGTGGCCTGTCCGATTCCCTGTTGCTTCATAGCTTCTAAATCCCTGGTTATCCCATCTCGGGTTATAGAACCGTCCATCCAATGCCACCAGGTATGGATTTTAATACCATCAGGAGGGTATTTAAAATCGGCAATACTGATTTTACTTGTTGATTCAATAGTTTTACAACCACTTAAAAACAATGTGCCAATAATTATCAAACAGAAAAATGCAGTTTTTTTCATATTAATTCTCACTTTATTCAAGAATATTCGTTTTAACAAACTGTAATGACTTTAGAAATTCGCAAATAAAGCCGGCTCATTTTGAATTTTGAACCGGCTTTATAAAAATTGATCTTAAATTAGTTTTACCGTTTGACAAACTTCATGGTATAGCTTTGCTCTTTCGTTTTCACGGTGATAAAATAAAAGCCTTGGGGAAGAGTTCCAATAAATAATTCGAGGGTGTTTTTTTCTCTAATACCTACTTCCTGCATAACGGTACGCCCTGAAATATCCCTGATCACAACACTTTCGGCTGTTTGGTTTGCGAGCTTCACATATAAATTATCGTGGGCGGGGTTGGGATAAATGATCATTGCAGTTTTGTCAATATCCTTTATCCCTAAACCAGAGACTACTTGAACCGTAAAAGTGAGTTGTGTTGAGTCAATTCCTCCATAAGCTATACCACCATCGTCCTTAATGGTTGTTGTGATATTTGTTGAACCGATGGCCAAAGGGGTTATTTTTAGCTCGGCTGTTGTAGCATTTACCGAATAAAATACCGAAACAGTAGCGATTGCAGGATTGGATGAAGTAGCCTTTACTGTTGTTACCGATTGTGGGCTAGCATCCTCACCATAGCCAATCCCGGTAACGGTTATAGTTTTGTCCCCACTTAGCAATCCGATTTCCTGGCTTTGCAATGTATCATATACCGGAGGGGAGTTTGTTTCCAAATGGGTGAGTGTGGTAATGCTTCGCGGAGGCAGTAGGATAAATCCATCGGTTACTTTTGGACCATCAGCAAATGGGCTAAAATTCTGTGTGGTAAATGTGCGGTTAAAAGCATTCATATCTTCCCCAGAAAGTGTAACCTTCATCGGTATTTTGCCCGAATTAATCAATATGGCAGTTACTGTGTTATCGGTATTTTTAAATGCCAATGATAAAATATTGCTGCTCGACGAAATGGCATCGACCATTACTGAACCAGGATTCACAAAAGCGGAAAAGTTTTTAAACACACTGCCGAGCAATTCATCATTCGTTTTCTCGTAAACGGAGTTCAGGTCTGCCCATCCGCTAATGTTACCATACTTAAAAGAGGTGTACATGGCACCGGCAAAGTCGAGAGGCCCTGGAAAGAACTGAGGATTCCCACTCAAATAATCCTTTCCCCAATACCCTTCCCATATATTGGAGTATCCTGAAGTTTCGGTCATCCATAATCCTTCGGCAAGGGTTGTTTTTTTAAATGTGAGCAAGCCTGTCCAGTTAGCTGCCCCAACCCCACCTGCACTTATGCCATCTGGGTCGTAAAGGTGGCATGCCACAATGCCAAGGTATTTTCGGGCATCCACATTGTCGTTGGTTGCGGCTACATTAGCCTGTACCCAGCTATTCGCGTTCACATCTTCGGACAACAAAATGCGTGTGCTGAGGTTCTCGGCTTCCATTCGCGGGCCAACCACTTTCACCAGTTCCCTGAATTCAGCTCCTGTGTATTGGCACGATGGATAAGGCTCATTAAAGGTAGGTTCGTTTTGCAGGCTGATGGCATACAACTCGACCCCGGCTTCTTCTTTCACCGTTTTACAAATTGCCACTACATATTCCGCAAACTCTTCATACATCTCGGGTTTAAGTTTGTTGTTTGTAGCCCATTGCGTTGCCGACGAAGGAAAATTTGCTTTATTCTGCTTCATCCAGCTTGGAGCGGTCCATATAGTATAAAAGAATTTGTGGCAATTGGTGTTTTCGTTTATGTTACGTATTGCATCGGTAGGTATGGCCGATAGGTTTAAGCTGCTGAAATCGGTAACATTGGGATCGGAATTATCGTTTTCTGGCTCCAATTCCCCGCTTGAGGTCAGTCGCATTACGGTTATATTCAAATCCTTAATCTGTTGTATCTGTTCCTGTTCGTTATTGTTGTTCAAAAAACATCCCACTCCTGCCATTGTCTGGTACGTTTTGTTCAGGTTAAAGGTTACCGTATTGTTTTCCATCAAGGCTTTGTCAACAACATATATATTAAAGGATGCAGTATCAGGGATTGAGGAAGCTGCCGTTATATTTTTTGCAATAACAGTAATCCTTGCCGAGTCGGAAACGCCGGCATTCAATGTATAGCTGAGAAGTGCAGTTCCATTATCACCAGGAATAATGCTCAGGTTTGAAACAAGTGAAGAATTATCGGTTGTTGCAGTAAGGTCGGCGGTTGCATTGCCTGAGCCATCAGAAATCCCACTCAATAATACAGGTTTTGGGACTTCATTGGTGTATAAGGTTTGATTAGGAATGTCATTTATGGTAGCTTGCGGAGTTGGCACTGGCCTATCTGCCTTGTCGCCTAATTTTATATCCTTAAAGAAACAATCGACTGTAATTTTCGGAAACCATTGGCAGTTAATATCAAGCATGAGGCGGGTAATACGCGTGCTATCAGTTTGCTTGCCATCGGGGTCTTTATAGAACAAACCGTTAAAATCAAGATATACATCATGCCATGCATCATCGTTGGCTATCTCAAGTTTAAAATACGAGATATTATACCCGCTTGTGGCTGACCCTGGTTGTTGATCATCAATTACCCTAAAATAGATAAGTGTTTTATCTAAAGGTTTGGGCGTACCTGGGGCCAGTATCATCATGGTTGAAGCCCCTTTGAATTTAAAACTGACAAACTTATTTTCCGACATATCCAGTTCTTTTCCTCCCGTAAGCTCAGCTAAGCTGAACATATTGGCAGGGAAAGTTTGGGGCATTACAGTACCGGTAATGTGAACGGTGCCATCGGCCAGTATATCAACCACACCTCCATCAATATCAGTTGTAATACCTGATGCGGCAACATTTCCGATAAAAGGCACATAGTGGGCAACTAAGCCTGTTACAGGCGATTCAACGGCTGTCATTACAAAAGTGTGGCTAACAGATTGGTTGCCATTATTACCGGTGGCGCCACCATTATCGGTAACTTTTACAGTAATGCTTGCAGTTCCGGTATTTCCACTTAGCGTGAAGTTTAATGGCGCTTCACCTTTAACAACAGCACCTACCGAAAGGTTGCTTACAATAGTATTTGCTGCGGCGGTAACTTCGAATGTAAGTTGCTGGTTTTTACTATCACCATCGCTTATTCCCGTGAGCGCGAAACTATTATTTCCAGCGAATGCTTTAACGCTGCGTGGAGGAATTGGCTCCAGGGTTGGAGGTTTGTTGATGTTATCGTAAACAGTAACATGGAAAGTATAAACTGTTGAATCAACACCACCAGAAGCTATGCCCCCATTGTCTTTTAAAGTAACTGTAACTGTTTCGGTGCTGCCTGATGGTGCGTTGGACGAAGCCGTAAACGATAATAGGCCAGCAAAATCAGTTGAATCGTGTTGTATGCTTAGGTTTGATATGATTGAAGTATTGGAGCTTTTGCCAGTAATTGAAACTTTCTGCATGGCTTCGGAGTTGCCATCATTTATATTAGAAAGCTTTACCGTAACAGTGGTCCCTTTTTTAGTAATTAAGTCAGGTATCGCAGTCATGGTAGGTGCCGCGTTTGGCAATACTTTTACTTTAAAAGTCATAACTTTATTGGTGGTATTTGGTGCTGAAACAACTACCGAAATAAACGATTCTCCTGCTGCCGATACATTGGGGGCCAAAACCAGTGAACCGGTTTTTGCTGCAGAAGCATAAACTACCGCAGGGTAGGGGATACAAGCAGGATTAGAACTTGTTGCAATAATTGTGATGGCATTGTTTCCAGTACTTCCGTCGGTAACATTTCGGAATTTTACCGTGCGGGATGTTGCACCTGATTCCTGAACGGTAAACATCTGATCCTGGATAGTAGCGATTGAAGGAGTACGAACAGCAATGTCGCCAACTTTAATATCGTCAAAATAAATCTCTTTATTGGGTACTGCTCCAAACTCTTGGGTTAAAGGATTGAGTACAAAATGCAGGTTGCTAACAGTTTGGAGTGCTTCAACTGGAATTCCGGTATAATCGAACGAATATTCCTGAAATTCGTTAGAGGCAACAACTTCCTGTGCTCCAGGAACTAGGATTGTGTTGAATTTCAGCGGGTAATTGTCTATTTTTCCATCTTTTGTTCCTATGGCAACGGATATGTTGAAATCCAAATTCGATTTTATTTTCAGGCTCACATAAGGAACCGTTGTAACATCAATTTGTGGAAAACTAAATCCAAAACCTGACCATACATCGGATTTAACCGGGTTGATTTTCAGCATTTGATTGGTCTCCGTCAAACCATAGCTTCCCGAATACCAGTTGGTAAGGGTATTATCGTCAAAATCTTCAAGGATTCCGTTTGTTCCAGGTACGAATTCCAAAGTAGTAACATCAAGTGGATTGCTGGCAAGTGAAGAATTGCCCGCTGCATCTTTGGCAATAACAGTCATGGCGTAAGTTGTCGAAGATGATAATCCTGCAATGTTTATGTCGGTTGTTGCTGTTGAGCCACAGGAAGTAGTTCCCCTAAAAACTTCGTATGAAACAACGCCAATATTATCTGTAGAAGCTGTCCACGACAAGGTAAAACCAGAAAAAGTGATATTTGATGCCTCTAAACCAGTTGGGGTTGAAGGGTTTTCTGTATCCGATGCTATGGAAACAGCTCCTAAAACAAGCAGATCATCCTCTGCAAGTCCTCCACTACGGTTTCCAATTCCGGTACTCAACCATTCGTTGGTTCCTTCGCCATACATATATAATCGGAAAGTAACCGCTGAGGTTAAATGGAGGTGTCCGCTAACAGAAATGGATTCCAGAGTGGCGCCTTGTTCAATATTACTGCTTATTTTCCCTATTTCATTGGCCGCCGTAAATCCGTTTACACTTGAAAACAAACTGAAGTATCGGGTTACACCTTGGCTTATCGGGCGAAGTTGAATGGCTGTTACCGAAAATGATTTCTCTGCTTCTGGCGTTATGGTAAATGAAATATATTCGTTGGCGGCAATGGCATCTGCCAGCGTGGTGCTTGTTTGACCGCGGGCTGTAAGGCCATTGGAAAGATAATCAACGGGGATTAAACCAGATGCAATTTCAGCATTTGATGCGGTAACACCAATTGCGGCAGATTTGGATGAAACAGAAACTTGTCCGCCTTGACCTGCAAAATCCCATGAGGCTATTGATTGGGAATGTGCGCACGTAACTGCAAAACCAAAGAATAATGACAACAATAGTTGACGGGCAAATTGTTTTGTGCTGGTAAAACTTTTCATTTTTTGTCGTTTTAAAATATAATTTTCAGTAAAATGTTTCCTTTTGACTGTTTTCGGTCCGCCTTTGGGCGATATTGCCCTTTTTATTGTTTGATAACTTTTTTGGTGATTTTAAGACCTGAATCCTGTTGTAAAACAATAAAGTATATTCCCGAACCCAAATGGCTTATATCAATATCATGGGAAGGATTGCCGTCAACTTGTTCTTCGAGCAAAACTTTTCCTGCCAAGTCAACAACGGATATTTTCCTCTCCGTTTTCAATCCTTTAACATGGATCAAGCCGCTTGTAGGGTTTGGGAAAACGCTGATCTGATCGCGCTGAAACGTCGTTAAAGATGTGTTGGTTTTTGGGGTTGATTCAAACGTAACCCTGAATTTACCGCCTTGATTCGCGGCTATATTCAAAGTGCGTGTGGTGGCGTCATAATTCTGGAAATCAATTCCATCCAATGTTACCGATGTGATTTTTAAAAGATTATCTTCCATCGGAATTGGGCTTAACGATATATTTTGCGCCTCGCTGGATGGCTCAAATTTGTAATATAATGATGCTGGCTTATTTAGGTAATAAAGGTTGCTGTATAAATATCCATAATAACCCATTTCTATCGAATGATAGGATGCCTTAAAATCGTCCCCTTTCTGGGAATTCCTTACCGTTGCTCCTGAAGGATCTGTTTGGCTGAAAATTTCGCCATTTTCATTGTCCACAAGATGGTTCATGAAAAAAAGCATGGACTCATCGGCCATTTGAAGATAATTAGGGTTTTGTGTAATGTAATAATTGATCATCGGCCCGGTAAACCCCTGCTCTAAAGTCCAGTAATCCTTACTGTTATCATTGTTATTCGATAAGTTCTGCAAACCGGTTGTTATACTTATTGCGTTGAATGACCCACCATTCACATGATCCCAAACGGCAGAGGTTCCATTTTTATACGTCCAGGCTTCATCCAAAATTTTAATAGCTGCAGCTTTATATTCGGTTTTGGATGTATCGCAAAGGTAAGCACGGCCTAATACCCAGGCTGTTTTAATAAAGTGGCCTATACTACCACTGTTATTTGTTGTATATACCCAATCGGTAGAATATTCTTCAGGGAAAAGTACCTTAATATTAGGCAGATCCATGTTGGGTACAATCTTTTCAACAATATTATTGGCCATTTGAAGCAGCCTTTCTTTATGATCGGGGTTTTTCGTTATTAAATAAGTCAACTCGGCATTTGTGGTGATACCATCCACTGTAGGGGTAAAACCTTTACCTCTTTTGTTTGACCAGTTTAAATCAGTGTCCAAATAATATCCTTCGAAACCAGGCCGCGAATCCCACATATTGGTGTACAAAGCGTTAATCCCATTGTCCATCCAGGTTTTCATATTTGCATTGCGTGTTGCTTCGTAATTGGCAATTATACCAACCAAGGCATAATGCTGCTGAAAACCCCATTTACCCGTATTTGGGTTCCACCATTGCCCATCGTCCAACGAACCGTCAGCCTTCGCAAAACAATACCAACCACCATTCGTTAGATCCCAGCCATACGTTGTCAAGAAATCCAATGCGCTTTGGGCATAAGTTAAATAATTTTCGTTGCCGGTAAGCATAAAAGCGCGGGTAAAACCATAACCATGCCGGGTCTGCGAAATAAATGATTTTCTGTA
>Ga0316612_1000464_pt1 | contig 12468 bp, 12 predicted proteins | sample MIS2016226_MG_FD_207676 | JGI IMG/M metagenome (GOLD analysis project Ga0316612, IMG submission 207676) | Microbial mat bacterial communities from Middle Island sinkhole, Lake Huron, Michigan, United States - MIS.2016.226 | ecosystem: Environmental > Aquatic > Freshwater > Lake > Sediment... | reverse complement strand
AGAATAAATTAGAAGACTTCTATTCTTCCTTTAGCATAGATAATGCTCAAGTCTATTTCAATGCCAATGATTATCAGGTTTATGCCTACGACAAGAAAACTGGAGATTTAAACTCGTCGTATTACAAGGCGAATAAATCGAATAATCCTCCAAAATCATTATAAAACACTCTATTTGTTGGAATTACTGACAATAAATGGATGCCTTTAAATGCAATACATGGAGGTACTCTTCAAACCTTGAAGATAGAAGAACTAACAACCCAGCCAATTTTCAGAGACAACATAATGTATTATGGCTCCGTTACTAACATTAAAATAAAGATTGGCACACAGATGACAAAGATTTTAACAGAATAAAACGGATTTTTTTTATAATTCGAGAAATGTTTTCAATTGTGACACGAGACCAAAGGTCGAACTGGCGAAGCAAAATCTGTTTAATCCGTGTCATCCGTGTACTATTACTTTAAAATTTTAGTCCGCTTAGCGGACAGTCATCTAATGTATTGTGGAGCCATTTCACCCGAAATTGGAGGTACGATTTTGGCTTAGGATTTAGATAAATTGGCAAAAGTACCTGGGCCATTCAAAAATACCCATTTGTAGGTATTGTGAACAACACCTTAATATATTTTATTTGTAAAATTAAACGTTGTGCATAATGGCCTACTGTATTGGATTAGAAAACTTGCAAAACAACAAAGACATTGCAAGAAACGCAACCCTAAAAGGATAGAAGCAGCAAAAACAACACAATAAAAATTAATATAAACCAACTAAACCAAATAATTATGAAAACAAAAATGAAAAACACGATTATCACAGCAAGTTTTTTATTGCTAAGCTCTTTTAGTTATGCACAAGAAGTACTCAAAGTAGGAGACATTATCCAATTTAAAACAAATGCTCAACACATTTTACCTCCAGAATATTTAGAAATTGGGAAAAAATCAGGATTAGCAATGGATTTAGATAAAAAATATCCAATCTTATTAGAGCCCAATTACAAATTTAGAATTGTAGAAATCACATCTACAGGATATATAATTACCGCACTATTATTCATACCTCTTAAAAAAAATGATAAAAACATAAAAATTGACAGAAGTGAATATTATAATTATAAATTATTTGAAGTTAATAAAGATGAAATTCAATTAAAAGCAGAATTAATTCCTGAAGAAGATAGATTTAGCATAGGGATATTGACTTTGCCTTTTAAGTTTAGGCCACAAGGAGCAAAATCTTTTGAAGGAGAATTCAATTTAAATTCTACTTTAAATATAAAATTATGGAATTCAAAATGTTATGCACAACTTGGTGCAGGTATTGGTGGTGTTGATTTAAACACAAGCAACGCATCAGGCGTTGATGCTGAAGAAAATATTAAAGCCAGTGCATTAAGTTTCTTAGCAGGTATAATGATACAATACAAAAAAGCGCAAGCAGGTATTTATATCGGAACTGATCATATTAATAATCAAAAACATTACCAATGGGAAAACAATGGAAACTTATGGGTTTCAATAGGTATTGGCTACCAACTTTTTGATATTGGTTTAGGACAAGATACAAAAAACAAAAACAAAAACAAAAACAATTAAAATAACCATTAATATTTAAACACAATGAAAAAACTAATCACAATTTGCTTATTAATTGCAACAGCATTTACTGTAAATGTCCAAAATATTAAAAACTACAAAGGGCAACTCAAGAAAACAACGAAGCTTTTTATCAATTGCAATTTGGCTATCGTTTTGCTATTGGTGTCAGTAAAATAAAACAATAATTCTTAAATTTAAAATAAAACAATTATGAAAAAACAGTTAAAAAAATTACCGCTATTAGCAAGCTTATTTTTATTATTTAGTATGTCTTGTTCAAAACAAGATGCCCCTGTAATTATTGAGCAAAGTCCAACTTTTACGCTGGTAATTACAGAACTTACACCAGGCGATAGTGTAGAAATCAAATCGAACAAGGCACTTATGTCGTCGGATATCGATGTAGTTTTGAATAATACTTCCATCAAAGCATACAAGATAAGTGATTTTTCATATATTTTTACTTTGCCAGTTATTCCTTCCGGTAAATATGATTTAAAATTGCCAACATTAAACAAAGATTTGATTTTAAATCTAACTGTAAAAACGTACACTCCCATAACAAACCCAACTGAAGTAATTGCAGCATATATAGTAACCAGAAATAAGTGTTTTGATGAAATGAGCAAAAACACCTCTGTTGTGCCATTTAAAACAACGCCAGAAACCTTGCAAATGATAGACCAAATTAAGCAAGAATGGGATTTTCAATTTAGCAAAAGTAGCGATAAGGACAAAGAGCTCTTGGCTTATGTATTGCAAAAACAAGAAATTAGTTCTGATTGGTTTAATTTCCCGAATGATGTACCAGCGAGTTATTTTGCCAAAACAAAAGGAGTTCAAAATGATGTAGGCGACAAGTTGGTTACTTATGCTAAAATGTACATAACTGCACAAGTAGTTTGTGTAAAATCAATTCCTGCAACATTAGGAACAGGAACCATATTTTTAATTGCTCCTAACCCGATAACTGCAGGGTTATTTATAATTTCATTTACCACCTTTATAGTTTCTAAGGAAGTCGCTGAAAGAAATGCAATGGCTGTAGGTTCACTAAAAGGAGTGGCCGAGGCAGTAACGGATTTTAGTTTTCAAAAAACAGCAGCTTTAGAGTTAGTTAATAATTTTGAGAAAAACATAACAATGAGTGTCAATTTTCGGAATTTAAAAAGCACCGATGCTGCAATACAATCCGACATTAGTGCCGCTTTTACCGGCGAAAAGGAATTGACAGCAAAAGATAACGAGGTGAAAGCTTTATATCAAAAAGCAACAAGTTTTACAGAAAAGCTAAAGGGATTGTTTTCAAGTTATACTCCTGCCATTGGCAAAACTTCGGCACGCAGTTTAACTTCAGTAGTTTTAGGAAGTGATATTATTATAAAAGGCAGTAGTGATGCGAACGTTACCATTACCTCAAAAATGGTGGGTACAAACCTAGTAATAAAAGCAAGTTCAACTAGTACTGCTGATATCAATTTTAATTTGAAAGTTGCCTACAAACGAAAAATTGACGGAAAAGAAGTTGAGAAAGATATTGCTTGTGTATTTAAGGCAAATGGCATTTGCGATGACAATACTACATCGTATCCCACAGTAATTATAGGTAATCAAACTTGGATACAAAGAAATCTTAATGTTTGCAAATACCGAAACGGAGATGAAATTGCCCAAGTAGAAGATCCAGCTCAATGGAAAAATCTTACTACTGGAGCTTGGTGCTATTATGAAAATAATACTGCAAATGGTCCTGTTTATGGAAAATTATACAATTGGTATGCGGTTAACGACTCACGTGGTCTAGCCCCTGAAGGCTACCATATTCCAAGTCAGGCAGAGTGGATTGCATTAGTTTCGTATTTAGGAAGCTATAATGTAGCAGGAGGTAAGATGAAATCTACATCAGGTTGGGAGAGTTATCCAAATCTTATAGCCTCTAACAGTAGTGGGTTTACAGGCCTTCCAGGAGGTTATCGTGCCACTGATGGAAAATTCTACCAAGTTGGAAATCAGGGTTATTGGTGGTTAACTAAAGAAGGTGCAGCATTTAATTTGAGTTACGCGGAGAACGATACAAATGGGGAAGGTTTAAATAGATCCGAAGGTATCTCAGTTCGTTGCATCAAGGATTAAAAATCTAATTTTTTTTCGCTTTAATATCTATAAGAACCAAAAAGACCAAAACCCCGAAAAGCTCATAATTTAAGCTCTTGAAACCTGAATGAATTGGTTTTGGATGGGAATACGATATGGCTGATTGCTGGGAATGATGCGGAATTGTTGGGATTGGAGTTGGATAAAATTGAAATTAACAAAAACAAATTATGAAAACAAAAATTACATTGGCACTGGTTATTTTATTTAGCATATACTCCTTTGGGCAAGTGGGGACGGTCTTCACGTCGAGCGGACTTAAATACAAAATAACGGGGGCTACAACGGTTGAGGTTGGTGAAAATTCTGGTATTACAGGAGCTATAACTATACCTGCTACTGTAAGTTATAATAGCGCTAATTATCAGGTAACGAGTATTGGTAACTATGCATTTCTTTCTTGTTTTAGTTTAACTTCGGTTGCTATCCCTAACTCGGTTACAAGTATTGGTGAGTATGCATTTTATTATTGTGCAGGTTTAACTTCGGTCACTATCCCCAACTCGGTAGTGAGTATTGGTAATTGGGCATTTTTTGATTGTAGAAGTTTAACTTCGGTTACTATCCCCAACTCGGTAACGAGTATTGGTAATAATACATTTTATAATTGCTATGGTTTAACTTCGGTTACTATCCCCAACTCGGTAACGAGTATTGGTAATAATACATTTTATAATTGCTATGGTTTAACTTCGGTTACTATCCCCAACTCGGTAACAAGTATTGGTGTATTAGCATTTGCGTATTGTAGAGGCTTAACTTCGGTTACTATGCCCAATTCGGTAACAAGCATTGGTGATTCTGCATTTGCTTCTTGTTCAGGTTTAACTTCGGTTACTATCCCCAACTCGGTAACGAGAATTGATGATGGTGCATTCCAAAATTGCTCTAGTTTAACTTCATTTTCAGCAAATTGGACAACTCCATTAACTATTAACGCTAATGTTTTTTATCAATTAAATCTTTCTACGATTGTATTAAACGTACCAGCAGGAACAGCGGCAGCTTACGAATCCACCCCAGTTTGGACAGATTTTAACCCTATTTTAGAGCAAGTTGCAACACCTGTTTTAGGACAAACATTTACGGTAAACAGTATCAATTATATTGTTACAAAAGCAACATTGCCTTATGAAGTGGCGGTAGGCAACAACAAAACTTTTGTTGGAGCGGCAACAATCCCATCTAGTGTTGCTAATGCTGGGAATTCATTTGTGGTATCTAGCATTGGTAATGGTGCATTTCAAAGTTGCAAGACATTAACTTCGCTGAGCATATCAAACTCGGTTACAAGTATTGGAAATATTGCTTTTGCCGGTTGCACAGGTTTGACAGCAGCAAGCATACCGACCTCGGTTACTATAATCGGCAATGGGACATTTAGTAATTGTACGGGTTTAACATCAGTAAGCATTCCCAACTCGGTCACCAGTATAGGCGTTTACGCTTTTGATGGTTGCGCAGGTATAACAGAGTTGAGCATACCTAATTCGGTTATCAGTATTAGTGATTATTCATTTATGCGTTGCAGTAGTTTATTATCCCTAAGCATTCCTAACACGGTAACTAGTATTGGTGAAGGTGCATTCAAAGATTGTACGAGTTTAACTTCGGTTACAATCCCCGATTCGGCAACAAGTATTGGTGCCTCTGCATTTTCTAATTGTTCTGGTTTAACTTCGGTAACTATACCCAACACAGTAACTACCATTGGCGATTCTGCATTTTCAAATTGTTCAGGTTTAAAGACTTTTACTATCCCCAACTCGGTAACAAGTATTGGTTTTGCTACCTTTTTTAAATGTAGTGGTTTAATATCTATTACGATTCCCAACACTGTAAAAAGCGTTGGACAAGGGGCATTTTCGTATTGTTCTAGTTTAAAATCTGTTACTATCCCAGACTCCATAACTAGCATTGGACATACTGCCTTTAATATGTGTACTAGTTTAACTTCTGTTACAATCCCCAGCTCGGTCACAAGTATCGGTGATTTAGCTTTTTTAAATTGTTCGGGTTTAACTACATTTTCAGTAAATTGGACTACACCTTTAACGATTAACGCTACTGTTTTTGATCAATTAAATCTTTCTACGCTTGTATTATTCGTCCCAGCAGGAACAGAAATGGCTTATAAAACGGCAGTCGTGTGGAAAGATTTTGGTACTATTAGTTTAAACGCCAATAATTTTTCGGTAAACAATAAGCTGAATTTTTATCCCAACCCAGCCCAGTTTCAAATCACTTTTGCTAAGGAAATCTATACCTTAGAAATATTTGACATTGCAGGTAAAAAAGTAAAATCATTTCAAAATCCTACGACTAGCTATGATGTTTCCCCATTAGAAAAGGGTATTTATATTTTAAAAGGAACTACAACTGAAGGGAATAGTTTTAACGAGAAGTTAGTTAAAGAGTAACAAACACACTAATCTGTCAGTCCTGAAAGCGATTGGAATGGAGGGGTTACAATCGTCTTCCCATCCTCAATTGGAATGGTTCAGTTTATACAATGATTGGCCTGAGAATATAAAACAAAAGGAGCAAGCCGAAAATCCTGATAAGAGTAGGCAAGATTTTAACTAAAGGAATTATGAAAAAAATATTATTTGTATTTTGCTAGCTTATTTTTACCAGTAAATTTTATGCTCAAAAAGACAATAAAATTACTGTAACTACCGAGAGAAAATATTCTATCAATGGAAAAGACATTACAGAAAAGGATATTGTTAAAATTTCAAAATCAAAATTATTAAAAAAGAAATGTGACACGACCAAAACCTACATAGTAATTTATGATTTTAAAAAAGGCGAATATGAAGAGGGATTGGTTAAACCAAGAGTGGACCGACCGATAGTTTATAAAATAAAAAGCATCAATAGACTGGCATTTGATGTAAAAGTAAATCCAATAGACGCAATGGTGGCAGAAACCGATTGGTTTTCAAGTTCAGAAGATTTAAAAAAGATTAATGGACTATTGAAAGAAGCCAATGTTGCAAACCAAATTATTGTAGAAAAAACAATTGAAAAAACTGAACTAACTGCAATTCCAACAAAGGATGTTCCAAAAGAAAATGAAGCAAAAAACAATATTCCAACTAACGATATTAAGATTTTAAATGAATTAAGTGATTTAAAATTACAAGTTCAACAAAAAACAAGAGAACTAGACATTTTAAAAAATGACAAAAAGGCTAAAGAAAATCTAAAATTATATTTTAGTGAAAGTTTTGAAGCTACTAAAAATCTTAATGTAGTCATTAAAGATACTTCAGAAACAAATATAAAAATTAATGAAATTTCAATCCAAATCGAAACAATTAAAAATAAAATTAAGCAAAACGGAAAAATTAAATCAGACAAATTAATAGAATATGAATCTGCTAGAGAAAATTTTTATAAAACCTACGATGAGTTTATACAATCTTATGATAAAGTGAATGCTATTTTACAAGCATCTAATAAAGTGATTCCAGTTGCCAATCAATCTTTTTTGAATATGGACGAGTACAAAAAAAAATATCAAGTCGATTTTGAATTGTTGTTTGCTAAATTGATGCTAAATGATGTGACAGTAAATACTATCAACACCCAATATACCAATGTAGTGGTGAGTTACAACAAACTTAAAGATATTGATGAACTTGAAACCTACATTGATAAAAGTTCATTAAAAAAATATTTTAGTGAGATTGATTTAGTGTTTGACAATGCCAAAAAAATAAAATTTAAAGAAGAACTCTTCGATTTTGAAAAATTATCAAACCAAGTGAAACGAATTATTAATTTGTTAGCAAAAGAAGAAACTTACGAATATATTTCAGCACCTGTGCAACCAAAAAATGATTTGGTTACCTTTGAAGTTGAAATCATAGCCAAAAATAAAGATGTTGTTGAAGTTGACAATTCTAGAAAGTTCGAACACAAAGAATTTGTAAGGAGAGGTACCCGCATAGATTTTAGTATGGGTTTTGCAGGAAGTTATTTTAGCAATGCCAAAGTATATGAAATTTATACAGATTCAATAGGCAATAAAGTAGGATTAAAAAGAGATAACTTAACAGTGACATCAATAATTGCTATGATGTCAATGACCAGTAGATCAAGCAAATATTTAGCTATAGGTGGAAGTGCAGGTCTAGGAATAGACATTGCAAATGGTAAAATTCAGATTGGCAATTTTTTTATCGGACCAACCCTTGTTTTAGGAAAATATGACAGGTTGATGTTTACACCAGGTGTTGCGTTGAGAAATGTAGGTCAATTAAAAAAAGGCATCACAGTAGATGAAACAACTTTAGACCAAGTAAATACTATTGATGCGGTACTTACAGAAAACTACAAGTTAGGTTTTTTTGTTGCATTGACCTATAATTTAACAAAGAATGTACGAGACAAAATTTCAAAGTATAAATAAAAAATATAGAAAAACACCATAGTTATTATATTAGCAAAAAAAATATGATACAAGTAAACGTAATACAAAACAAAAATTATTCTCAAACACATAACTCTCAAATAGTTCAAGCCTTCAACCGCATCCATAAACTATGTGGAGTACCAGAACCTATAAAATTTTGATGAACATTAATACTAATATAACCTTAAACAAATTATAATGAAAAAACTACTTTTAATTGCACTAATTTTAATAACAAATTTTGTTAGTGCTCAAACCTTTACAAAATATGTTGATGATGCTCAAAAAAATGGAATTGGATTTAATTATAATGTAACTTTCCAATTGACATTAAAAAGAATGGCTACTAAAAGTACAGTGAGTAGTGCTGCAAATGGCACAGAGTATTCTGTAAGATTGGTCAGTGTTGAAGTTGACCAAAATAGTGGTTGGAATCAACGAGGAAAAACCTATAGTTGTTCCCAACTCAATGGAATTTGCAATACAAAAACCTTTGATAGAATAACCATTGATTTGGATTATGATTGTGAAGGAAAAGAATTATCCTCAAACAGCGCAACATTTTATAACATAGGTGATGTAAAAATTATGGAACTACAGCCAAAAGCAGTAGGTTCTAATGTATGTGCATCTCCAACAGTTAGTGACATTGGAAAAGTGACCATAACTGAAGTTAGTGTAACAAATACTATTCTTTCGATAATTCAAAAATTAGATCAAAATAATAGTAAAACCACAACTCAAAATACAAATACAGGAAATCAATCAAATACAAACAATTCAATTGGACAAATTCCAGATAGCTACACAGGAAACCCTTTGCATTATAACAATCCTAATGTAAGTAGTGGCTCGAGTGCTGTAGATAGTTATAATAAAGGTGTCCAACAAGGACAACAAATAATGGATGCTATAACACCTATTGGTAATGCGATTGTTGATGCATATAACAGAAAGGTTGAACGGGAGAATAACAAAATTCTTGCAGCAAGAGAAATAAATGATGAACGAAAAAAAGATTATCAAATATTTGTACAAAACTTGAATACTAAAATTAGCGATACTAATTATTTTTATCAAAATGTCATTCAAAAAATCCCCAATTTACTAAGCACAAATTCCCCAAGTTGGGAATGGCTATTAAATTCAAAAGAACTGCCATTAGCTTTTGGTAAAAATTCCGAATATATTATTTCAACTTACAACGATATTTCTCAAACTACAACTAAAAATTCTAGAAGAAAAGATTTAGAGCTTGAAAAAGGAAATTATTACACATACCTATATACTTTTGGCTGCTTTACAGGTGATGACTCTTTTAAATACGATTATAATTTAAACGGGGTTAACCACCCCTACAAATGGGGCTTTCAAGGTACCGGAATTCGGCACGAATCTAAATTTATTTACAATGAATATAATATTGTTATAGGTGTTTTTCTTAAATTATTAACATACTATGATAGATACAGCCCCTCATCCTCATTTTCTTTTGAAGAATATTATAAAGATTTATTAAATAAAGTTGGTGCAAATTACCTTTTATTGGATGCAAACACAATTTTACTAAAGGACAAACTCATAATAATAACATATGATGGGATTGAAATGTATGATTTAAATTTATTAAAAGACCAATACTTTGTAAATTTTAACAAATATATCAACTCTCCTAGTTTTAAAAGATTAGGTATTGGCTTTAAACAATTGTCTGTAAAATCTGTACCTCAATATGAAAATAAAGAACGAAAATATAAGTCCTATTACACGGATGAAAAAGGTGTTATTATTGGTAGTTTGCTTACAAATGGATTAGCAGAAAAATCGGGTTTAAAAGTTGATGATATTATTAGTAATATAAATGGAATATCTGTTACAAGTCCATATATTTTACAATTAATTGTACAAGTACCAACAATAGATAATAAATTGAAAATTATCTATCTAAGAAATGGAATTGAATATAAGACAACGATAAATATATAATGATTATAAATTCTTTTTTGCTTACTCCTGTTGAAGGACATCCCTCCTTTTAAGATTAAATAAACTATTTAAGTACAATGAGACTAAGAAGCATTTTTTATATTTTTATGGTAATAGGTGTATTCATTTTGATTGTTTTTTTAACAGCACAAAAGAAGCAAGTCCTTGTTACACCCATTCAATTAGAATGCAAACTACAAAAAGAAACAGTAACACTCAAGTATAAAAATCAATTTTGTGTTGACATACAATTAATTAATAATTCGCATCCTACCTTTTTGTTACCTGAGCAGTTAGAGTATGGTTTTAAATCCTATAATGAAGCTTTTTATTTTGAAGCATACAATATGGACGATAAGGAAGTAAATATTGAAACTGAATCGGACTATGATTGGAATGTGTTCAATTCTAAAATGCTCCCGTTTTCAGTGGGTGATACCCTAAAAAAAACTATTTGTAGCGGAGGTATGTATGCGTTTCAAGAAAAAGGAACCTATAAATTGCGATTTGTATTTAATCCCAACAAACCTTTCAGCTGGGGTGTCAATTATGAAGCCTTGAAATTTAAAAAGCTCGTTCTTTTTTTGTTTACTATATTTGTGTTTTTAAGTCAAACCAAATACAAAATGCACCGAGCCTACGGCTCTCTTTTTTTTGTTTTTCAGTATAAACTGTAAAGTCCAGCCTTACAAAATTGGTCGAGCCTACGGCTCTATTACTTAAATAACGTGAGTTCAGAACTAATGGTTTATTGTAGCAACGCACCGAACGCTTATGGAATGAATCCGCTAAATACATACTAAGAAATTTTATAACCGCACAAAAAAAGAACGAACAAAATTTTTAAAATTCTAACAGATTTGACATCCCACCTTTCAGCCACAAAGGAAAAGTAAATAGTCAAATCATTTACTCTAATTGGGAAACAATTACAGTACATTAGCCTATTGAAAACCAATATAATAAAATAAAAAAAGTATCTTAACAAATTTTTTATCAAAATTTTTAAAACAATGAAAAAAGGAATAACAATTTGCTTTTTATTAGCAACAATTTTTATTACAAATGCCCAAACTTTCAATGCCAAAGATATGGATGGCACTTGGGAACGTAACGATGGGGTTAGAGTAAGTATAGATGGAACAGATAAATTTGCCGAAGGCAGTATCGCTTTGATATTTGCAGTAGGAAACAGCGGCTGGCCTGAAAGTGTAATTAAATATTATTCTAAATTCAGAAACATAAAGCACAAAGGAAACAATACTTGGACAGCCAATAATTTTGCTTATTCAAGAAGCTCAAAATCATTTATAGCCGATGGCATTGCAACTTTGGTGATGAGCGACGACAAAAGTTATTTCAAATGTGGTGGACTTGTCTATACCCGAAAATCATTAATCCATTAATTACTCAAATAACTATGAAAAAAATCTTTTTCTTCGCGATGCTAATGCTTTCTAGTACTCTACTTTTAGGACAAACTGCCTATATTGAAGTAAAAGGCGAATTGGATCTTTCGATCTATTTGAACAGTAAATTCAAAGGGAAAATTACTGACGATGCAGGTATATTTATCATAGAAAATGTCACGCATGGTAAGAACCTTATCAAGATTGTAAAAGAGGGATATACCCCTTTTGAGGAAACAATAATAGTAAAACCTAATGAAGTATTAGCTTATAAAGTAAAACCATTTACCAAGCACAAAGTTTACGTTTCTGAAGAAGGAAATACAGCAGAAACAGCTAAAAAGGCAACAGTAAAAACAGGAAAACTTATTGTACAATCGGTTCCAATTGAGATTAAAATTACCATTCCCGATATCGAGGGAATTAGTAAAAGTGCAAAAACCAAAGACAAATGGCAAGCTGAAGAAATTCCAGTAGGAAGCTATAAAATAACTTTTACTTATAATCAAAAAGTAATCACTAAAACCATAGAAGTTTTGAGCAATGAAACTACGAGCCTTTTTGTAAATATGCTTAATGGGGATTTTAAAGCAAGTAATACTTTGAATGAAAGAGAAATCAAAGAAAAAGCTGAATTAAAGAAAAAAATAGAAGGTGAAGAAAATTTTATGAAATACTATTATTTCAAATATTACACCATTGGGCAAACACTAGAAGAAGCGAAAGCAAAATATCCTGATTTTTATAAAAAGACCGAAAAATTTAAATCATTGTTGTCCGATAAAAAAGAAGCCAAATTAATGGCTTCTTAAAAAAATCGTAATTTCGAGTTGCAAAATTCAAATAACGATGGGCAAAAATAAGTATTTTTCGACTAAATCTGTTTT
>Ga0316612_1000463_pt1 | contig 12473 bp, 6 predicted proteins | sample MIS2016226_MG_FD_207676 | JGI IMG/M metagenome (GOLD analysis project Ga0316612, IMG submission 207676) | Microbial mat bacterial communities from Middle Island sinkhole, Lake Huron, Michigan, United States - MIS.2016.226 | ecosystem: Environmental > Aquatic > Freshwater > Lake > Sediment... | reverse complement strand
GAGTAAAACCTGCGGATGCTGAGTAAGACCAAAACTGAGTTCGCTTAGTCTAGGCTTCGGCAAATGAAAGAGGAAGCCCGTACTCTATTTTTTGTTTACAGAAAAAATGAGTGTCGGGTATGTCACGAGAGAGTCGCAAATAAACTGACACCAATCTTCCATACCTAATCCAGTTTTTGAGGAGACTTCGAGGATTTTTGCCTGTGGTGCAATTTGATGAATATTATGTAAAGCTAGTTCTCGATTAAATTCTACGGCTTCTGCAAGATCGATTTTGCTGATTAAGACAATATCCGCAGTTTTGAACATAATGGGATATTTGAGAGGTTTATCTTCGCCTTCAGTGACAGAAAATACAACTACGCGCAAATTCTCGCCGAGGTCATAAGCCGCAGGACAGACCAGATTGCCGACATTTTCGATCGCTAATAATTTCACATCATCGAGGTGCATTTGCTTGAGAGCATTAGCGATCATTTCTGCTTCCAGATGACACACAGAACCCGTGGTAATTTGAATTACCTCTGCGCCCGATCGCCTTAATCTTTGAGCATCGTTATCGGTTGCCAGATCGCCAACGATAATGGCTGATTTGTGGCGATCGCGCAGTTCCGTCATTGTGCGTTCTAATAGCGCAGTTTTGCCCGCCCCTGGAGAAGAAAGCATATTCAACACAATAATTCCCTTTGCCATGAAATAGCCACGATTGCGTTCGGCGAGGCGATCGTTTTGCGCCAAAATTGATTGGGTAATCGAAATCGTGCGGCGATCGCGCTCTAAAGCGATCGGCTCATGCCTGTGATCATGGGGATGCGCGTGAGCATGAGCATGATCATGGGAATGCGCGTGAGCGTGATCATGGGAATCATGGCTATGAATCTTCACCATTCCCTCAGGAATATCACTACAGCCGCAATCTTGGCACATATTAAGAAACCTCTAAAGAGACTAATTGTAATTCTCGACCTTGGCGGATCTCATGGCTGAGGCGATCGCAGCGAGGACAGATATAAACCCAATCGCGGGGAGTAAATTCGGCATGGCATTGAGGGCAGTAACAGATAGCCTTAATCCATTCTATCTCTAGCTTAGCATTGGCGGCGATCGTTCCCTGTACACAAGATGCAAAGGCAAATCTTAGAGCCTCTGGAACCACTCCCGAAATTGTGCCTACCCGCAAATTTAGCTGATGGATTTGATTTGCTCCTTGGCTTTGGGATTGCTCAAAGGCGATATCTAGTATTGATTGGATGATACTAATTTCGTGCATAGGTTTCTCAGGAAATCGACGGCTTGTTCAATACTTTTGCGCGTCACGACGGATAATTGTTCACCAAATTCCCAATTCACCGCAGGCAATAAAAGGGAATAGGCGACGGGGGCTTCACCATAAACCTGTTGTGCTAAGGCTAGTAGCGATCGCGGATCGGAGTGATGCCCAAGTTCAGCTACTGGCATAAAGCCAAGTTGTTTAGATACAGCAATTCGTTTGACTTGGACTACGGGTGCTGATTTTCTACGTTTACTTGACGGATCGTTACTGCTAACACAGGCATCAATAAAAATCGCTAACTCTGATTGGGAGATCGGTTCGGCAAGTTCGGGGTTAAGTTGATGCACGGTTAGCGATCGCACATAGGGCAAGTCCCAACTAGCGACAATATCAGACACTCGACACCCTGCCCCGTCATCACTTCTGAGGGAATTGCCATAACCAATCACCAGAATTGATCCAAAATTAGAATTAGCCAATTTTTTAATTTTATTATTCAAAAAAAGAATGTAATTATTCTCTCTTTTAGATCTACAACCAGTTAGTTTTTTTCAGAGAAATTAATAAATAAATCGAGTATTGAGATCATTTAGCAACACTTAGCAATATCTAGAAACATAAGTTAATCATTATTAAAATTCAAAAGCCTGTGATGCATTGTGTGCCTCAGATTTTTGGGTTTTATATGGGTTTTATATGGGTTTTATATTTAATTGCACCCAGCTAATACAGCTTAAAGAAGTGACTATAGATATCTTCATATTCTGTTGCTCTTTTCAATTACAAAACGCTATATAATTTCCATTGGTCAAAATCTTTATATGGCACTTTTGCATCAAGTAAGTTATAAAAATAATTTCTATAACTTGACTAGAAAAGCGCCATCAAAGAAAAGGTAAGAGGCTTAAAAATTATGCATAGCAAGCAAACTACGATTACACGCAATATTGCTTTGGTTGGGGCTTATTTAAGTGGTAAAACCACTCTTTTAGAGAGTTTTTTATTTGTTACAGGGGCAATCTCGCGCAAGGGCAAAGTATCTGACAAGAATACAGTGGGGGATAGTGCGACAGAAGCTCGCGATCGCTCGATGACGGTGGAAGTTAATTTTGCTACTGTCGAATATGAAGGGATGCGCTTTAACTTTCTCGATTGCCCAGGGTCGGTGGAATTTCTTCAGGAAACCTATCATGCTCTCATGGGTGTGGATATGGCAATTATTGTCTGTGAGCCGAACGGCGATCGCGTAAATACCCTTGCCCCCCTATTCAAGTTTTTAGATGATTGGGAAATTCCCCACGCGATCTTTGTGAACAAAATGGATCGCGCAGGTTCTGGAGAAGTTGCCCATCCTCAAGCTTTCCATTCCCTACTACAAGCCCTAAAAACTGTCTCGAACCGTCCTCTGGTCGCCCAGCAATACCCGATCAGCACAGGCACAAAATTAACAGGATTTATCGATCTCGTTACCGAGCAGGGCTATCAATATCTTCCCAATTCTGCACCACAGGCGATCGCTCTATCGGAGGAACTTGCTCTACAGGAAAAGGTAGAACGGGAAGAGATGTTGGAGACGATCGCCAACTTTGACGATCATCTCTTAGAAGAACTGCTAGAAGAAATTAATCCGCCACAGTCAGAAGTAATTGATGACCTGCAAAAAGAACTGAGCGCTGACCAAATTGTACCCGTCTTTTTTGGGGTTGCGGAACAGGATTATGGAGTCCGCCCATTGCTCAAAGCTTTATTGAATGAAGCTCCTCATCCTGAAACCACCGTTGCTCAACGTCCGCAACTAGCAAATTATGCACCCCAAGTCACAGATGTGACCGTTGTTCAAGTTCTCAAAAATTACTACACCCTCCAAGGCGGCAAACTTTCGCTAGTGCGGGTATGGCTCGGCAGACTCACCGATGGCATGGTACTGAATGGTATTCGTGTTGGTGGTTTATATCGCCTGACGGGTGGGCAGCAACAATCTATCACTGAGGCTAAAGCAGGTGACATTGTAGCGATCGCCCGCATGGAAGGAATCAAAGCGGGTGACACTTTAACGACTAACCAAACTAATGCTCAAATTAACATTGAGCCTTTAGCGATCGCGCCAACATTGGAGCCAGTATTTGCTTCGGCGATCGCCCCCGAAAAGCGTAACGATGAAGTAAAACTCAGCAGTGTTCTCAATAAACTCTGCGAAGAAGATCCTGCCCTGCGTTGGGAACAACATAATGAAACCCATGAAGTCGTGCTATGGGGACAGGGCGAAATCCATTTGCAAGTAGCTCTTGATCGGATGCAACGTAAGTACAATCTGCCAATGACCAAAAATCAACCACAGGTTCTCTATAAAGAGACCATTCGCAAAGCTACTAATTCCCACGGGCGCTATAAACACCAATCGGGTGGACATGGACAATTTGGTGATGTCTATTTACAGATTCAACCGCTAACCCGTGGCGATGGCTTCAAGTTTGCGGAAACGATTGTGGGTGGCGTTGTGCCGAAACAATATATTGCAGGAGTGGAAACAGGGGTGCGTGAATATTTGACTAAGGGAGCCTTGGGCTTTCCTGTCGTTGATATTTCTGTCACCCTGACAAATGGCTCCTATCATTCGGTTGATAGTTCCGAGCAAGCCTTTAAACAAGCCGCGAGACTCGCAATGCAGGAAGGCATTCCCCAATGTGAACCAATTTTGCTAGAGCCGATCAATCTGGTGGAAGTTTCTATTCCCAATGAATATACATCTAGCGTATTGCGCTTAGTCAGTGGTAAACGCGGACAGATTCTCGGCTATGCAGCAAAAGATGGCTGGCAACGTTGGGATCATGTTTCAGCATATATCCCTGAAGTAGAGATGCAGAGTTTGATTTTAGAACTGCGATCGCTAACTATGGGAGTGGGCTTTTTCAATAAAACCTTTGATCGATTGCAAGAGGTTCCAGAGAAGTTGAGCAGCCAAGTGATATCCGCGAGTCGAGAAGCTTGATTTTGAGTGTAATTACTGACGCTTACAGCAATTTTCGATCAAACAAACCCCCAAGAAAAAATTTAAAAGTGTTGTTTCGCAACACTTTTAAATTTTTTCTTTTTTCTTGGTTCGGATTTGAGAGCAAAGCGCTGTAAGGCGATCGCCCCTAATCGCCCAAGGTCAAGAAATCTTCTGAATTGGTGCAATTTTAGGATCAATGATTTTTTTACCTTGCCCTGCAAAAGCAACCGCTAAATACATCTTGTCACCAGTGCCTAATAAATTGGCGACTTGACCTTCGCCAAATTTATCATGTATTACGCGATCGCCTACTTGCCAATTGACACTAGGACGAGGCTTAACCGTATTTGCCTTAACAGGGGCAACAGTTCGCAGAGATCCCTTGACGCTGGTGGCTTCAGCGCGTTGGCTTGCCTTACTGATAAATTTATCGATGCCATGTCCTGTGAGATATTCTTTCGGCAGTTCCGCAAGAAATTGGGAAGGAATGGCATATTCACGATTACCGTAAAGACGACGGGCTTGGGCATGACTCAGAAATAGCTTCTCTTGGGCGCGGGTGATGCCCACATACATCAGGCGGCGTTCTTCTTCTAATGCCATTGGGTCGTTAACGGAACGGAAGCTAGGGAATAAGCCTTGTTCTAAACCAACCAGAAATACAACAGGGAATTCTAAACCTTTAGCAGCATGGAGCGTCATCAGCGTGACCTTCTCGGCATTATCGCCACTATCATCAAGGCTAGAGGCAAGGGCGGCATTCGCTAAGAATGCATCAAGGGAAGCATCTTCATTTTCTTCCGCAAATTGAACTGCGGCGTTATAAAGTTCTTGCAAGTTAGCAATGCGATCATTGGCTTCGTCATTACTCTGTGCCTTCAGTTCATCGACATAACCTGATTCTTCCAGAATGCCTTGAATGATATCAGCCGCAGGGGTGACAGGTACTTTTGCTTGCCATTTTTGCATCAATTCGACAAAGGAGAGAACGCCCCGAGCCGATCGCCCTGCTAATGTTTTGACTGTAGTTTCATCGCTGATGATTTCCCAAATCGGGACGCTGAGTTCTTGGGCGGCTTGTTGGAGCTTATCGAGGGTCGCTTTGCCGATGCTACGTTTGGGAACATTGATGATTCGCATCAAACCGATGGTATCAGCAGGATTGGAGAGTAAACGTAGATAGGAGAGAATATCTTTAATTTCTTTGCGATCATAGAAGCGTAAGCCGCCTACGACTTTGTAAGGGATATTCCAACGCACTAGCATTTCTTCAAAAGGACGAGATTGGGCGTTAGTACGGTAGAGGATGGCGAAATGTCCGAGATTGGCGCTAGGAGTTTTCGCTTTAACCCGACGGATTTGTTCAATCACAAATTGAGCTTCATCCACCTCATCTTCGGCACGAAATAGCTCGATCAAGTCGCCATCGGGTCTAGTTGCTTTGAGGACTTTATCAATACGCTGCGAGTTGTGATCGATCAGTTGATTGGCTAATTCAAGAATATTAGCGACAGAACGATAATTCTCCTCTAGCTTAATCATCGTGCCAGTGTGGGCATCGGGTAGGCGATCGCCAAAGGTTTCTTGGAATTCCATCAAGATCGTAAAGTCGGCAGAACGGAAGCTATAGATCGATTGATCCGCGTCACCCACCACAAAAATGGAACGATTTTCCCAAGTTGGTTTAGCATCATTGGTTGCTAATAAACGAATCAAGTCGTACTGGGTGCGATTGGTATCTTGATATTCATCAACCAGAATATGTGTAAAGCGATCGTGCCAATAGCTGAGAACTTCGGGATTTTGTTGAAAGAGTCGCACTGGTAAAAAGATTAAATCATCAAAATCGAGGGCGTTATTGGTGGCTAACTGATTTTGATAGAGATTATAAACCTGCGCGATCGCCCGTTTCCGATAGGGAGCATCATCACTTTGTTTTTCGTATTCTTCGGGAGTCCAGCCTTTGTTTTTCGCATTGCCGATCGCAAAGCGCACTGACTTCGGCTCAAATTTCTTTTCATCAAGATTTAGTTGGTTTACCACAATATCTTTGACTAAGGATTGCGCGTCTGAATCATCAAAAATCGAAAAATTCTTTGCCCAACTTCTGCCATTAGCATCTTTGTATTTATCAATATCTAGCCGCAAAATCCGACAGCACATACTATGGAAAGTCCCCATCCATAGACCATCTTGAGCAAAACTATTGATATAGCGCTTGTAAACTTTTTTACGAAGTTTATCCTGTTCCCAATCCGTAATTTCGCTGAGAGCCTTACCTAATTCTCTTTGAGCAATTTCTTGTGTCAACAAAGATTGAATTCGCTCGTTCATTTCCTTGCCAGCTTTATTGGTAAATGTCACCGCTAAGATTTGCTCAGGGGCTACACCGTGGTTGAGCATTAAATTAGCGATGCGATAGGTCAATGTTCTGGTTTTCCCCGAACCAGCACCCGCAACTACTAGCATGGGGCCGTGAAGATGGCTGGCTGCTTTTTGTTGGGCAGGGTTGAGATGATGCAAAAAATTGGAACTCATGGGCGCAAGAGGGGAAAACTTAGGTAGACTCTAATACAGTATGCCAAAAATGTTTACTCATACGTTTGCACAGTGGATATTTACTGCACACGCCCCAATTGTATTAAGCCTTTAAATTCCTTTGCTGACCTTGATAGTGGCAATACGATCAAAACTGTTACCCAAAAGTTTTGTACCACCTGCGGGATGCCTTTGCTGCTGGGTGGGCGCTATATCGTCGAAAAGCCGATCGCTAGAGGTGGTTTTGGGGCGACCTTCTTAGCCCGCGATCGCTATACGCCTGCGATGAAACGCTGTGTGGTGAAGCTGTTGCAACCTGTGGGCTTTACGAGCGCTCAGATGGTAATTGCTAAGCAAATGTTTGAGCGCGAGGCAACGGTTTTAGAAGATTTAGGCACACATCCGCAAATCCCTGATCTGCTGGCCTATTTTGAGGTGCAGGCAGGACAGGATGAATTTTTTTATTTAGTCCAAGAATTTGTGGATGGCTTTACCCTAGGGCAAATTGTCGAGCAGCATGGGGCGATCGCTGAGGCAGATGTTTTGGAAATCATGCAAAGCCTTTTGCCTGTGTTGACCTTTATTCACCAAAAAGGCTCGATCCATCGCGATATCAAACCCGCGAATATCATGGTTCGCAAGTCCGATCAGGCTTACTTTCTGCTCGACTTTGGGGCGGTGAAACAAGTGGCAGGAGTTGCCCAAGGTCAGAAGTCTACGGGTATTTTCACCCCTGGCTATGGCGCACCTGAGCAAATGCGTGGCGATACTGTATTTCCTGCCACCGATCTTTATGCCTTTGCCGTAACTTGTCTCTTTTTATTAACAGGCAAAGAGCCTGAAGAATTATTTGATGTGAATTACAACCGATGGACCTGGGATCGCTTGATTAAGCTCAGTCCTAATCTTAATAATGTTTTACATAAAATGTTAGAGGCAGCCCCCAGCGATCGCTTTAATTCGGCGGCGGATGTCCTGCAAGCACTCCATCAAAAATCTTCGTTCCACTTAAATACGATCGTTCAACCACCTGCCCCTGTTGCTACATCTGCTCCACCGCAAGCAGCAGCGATCGCACCACCACCAAAACCCGTAGCTGCACGCTCCAATAAAACCCCTTGGCTCCTATCCGCCCCCATCAGTAACCAGTTCATCGCCGCTTTTTTGATCGGTGTAGAGGCGATGCTTTTATGGCAAGTCAGCACAGTCAGCATCACCTTAATCGGTACTCCCGCTAATTTAATTACTCTTGCTGCGGTAATGCTTGGGGTCGTGATTTTAAGAATCAGTACAATTCTGGACAATAAAGATCTATTTGTTTTCGTAAATTTATTCAGTTTTGCCACAGTCTTTGGTATCCAATTTTTTAAGATCATTCCCCTATTTCAGCAATTACCACAATGGATCGAGATTCTTGCGCTTTGCGGAGTTGGTGGCTTTGCCGCGATCGCGATTATGGCAACTTTTCGCTTGATTTTTAAATTACTTTATTCGCTACTTTGAATATCAGTAGCGTTGTTTTAACCTTTTGTAGTTAAAGCAACACTATATATGTGCTAAGGTGAGAATATTTTAGAATATTTTAGAATCATTCATGGTACAAGAAATCACACTGATCTCTAAAGAGGTTCGATTCCCCGACAGCGCTCCTGCTGCTTATCCCGTATTTTTCAGGACCTATAGCCGCAAATATAATAACAAGCGCGAAAGTTGGGCAGAGGTATGCGATCGCACTCTCACAGGTTTAAAAAAGCTGGGCAAGCTGACCCCAGAACAAGCTGATTTGATCGACAAGATGCAAAAGCAGCTTAAATCCCTCACCTCTGGGCGTTGGCTGTGGGTCGGTGGCACGGATTGGGTCGATCGCCCCGAAAATTTCTCAGGCTCTTACAACTGCACCAGCACCAATGTGATTGACTGGCGATCGTTTGGCTTGATGATGGATCTCGCCATGCAGGGATCGGGCACTGGCGGCGTATTAGAGCCGCAGTACATTAGCCAGTTACCCGTAATCCGTAACCAATTGCAAGTAAATGTGGTCGGTGCGATCGGGGCAACGCCTGTTAGCGATCGCCGCCACAATACTAATGTCGAATTTGACTATGCCAACAATGCCGTTAAGTTCTTCGTTGGTGATAGTCGTCAAGGTTGGGTCAAGTCCTATCAATCACTATTAGAACTATGCAGCAATGAGCAGTTTGATGCATCTAAGCCTGTCCAAGTCACCGTTGATATCAGTGATGTGCGCCCCAGTGGTGAAGCCCTCAAAGGTTTTGGCGGCATGGCAAATCCTGTCAAGTTGCCTACGCTTTACGATCGCTGCGCCAATATTTTAAATAAAGCGATCGGTCGTCAACTCACCTCCGTTGAGTGCTGCCTCCTCATCGATGAAGCCGCAGTTTGTATCGTGGCAGGTAATATTAGGCGTTGTTTACCTGCTGGGGCATTGGTTCACAGCGAATCTGGATTAGTACCGATTGAAAAAATTCGGATTGGCGATCGGGTGCTAACCAGTAAGGGATTTTATCCAGTTACTAACTTTTTTGATCAAGGTACACAATCTCTTTGCCGAATTAAAACCGAAGATGGCTATTTTGAATGCACGTCTGACCATAAAGTAGCTGTCTTGGAAGATGTGTATGGCGCATATCGGATGGTCAAAGCTAAAGATCTCAAGGAAGGCGATCGATTGATCTTTGTACCAAAAGCTATTACTGGTACTGCGACCGAATTACCAGAATTCAAAGGAACATTAGCTCCGAATGCTAAACGCATCACTATTCCTGCACTTACAGCAGATGCCGCCTATTTTATCGGTTATTTGCACGGTGACGGCTCGGTTGGAAGTGACGGTTGGCGAGTGAGGTTCCGAATTTCTGAAGATCAACAACAGATCATTGATAAACTCATTGCTGTTGGAGAGCTATTTGGATTAGATACTTACACACTGAGAACACCAGAACAATCTAAAGCGAAAGCTTTTGAACTGCAATTCAATTCTAGTGCGCTCAATCAGTATTTATCTCAATTCAAACAAGCCTTTACTTCCATTAATATCCCTGACTGCATTTTATTAGCAACTGCTAATATCCGCGAAGCATACTTAGCTGGATTAGCTGATGCTGATGGTTGCTTTAGCCAAGGTGTATTAGTTGCGTCAGTACATTCTGATTTCTTACGTCAAGTTCAATCAGTCTATGCTTCACTTGGAATTACGGCTCGGTTGTGCCATTCTACGCGCAAGCGCACAGGTAAATGGGAAGGTGAACTAGTCACTGTTGGTGAGGCAGCCTTTGACAAAATCTCTGAGTTATTTGCTACTCACTCGTTGCGCTTTGCTGGTAGCCAAAGGCTTCGTACTCAATCCTTTAAGGATCATGGCTTCCCCAAAGAGATGGTTAGACCGATTGTGAATACCTACCAATATCATTGGAGTGGCGCACAAAAGCAAATGATTGCACCGACAGTTCAGAAACATATTCCTGAGTGTACAGATTTAATTCCTGTAAAGGTAAAATCAGTTGAGTTTGACGTAAGAGTTGCACCTACTTATGATATCGAAGTTGCTTCTATTCATGAGTTTGTTTGTGAAGGTATTCTTGTTTCAAACAGTGCGGGTATGAGACAATTTTTGTCTGAAGATGCTTTAGGTTCTGTCGCAAAGGATAATCTCTGGCAGCAGGATGAAGCTGGTAATTGGAGAATTGATCCTGAACGTGATGCTTTGAGAATGAGTAATCACACGAGAGTATTCCATCGCAAACCAACTGAACAAGAATGTGTTGATGCTGTTCGCAAGCAATATTATTCTGGTGAAGGTGCAATTCAATGGGCAGGTGAAGCGATCGCCCGTTCTAATGCTGACTTGATTACAACTCCCGAACTCAAGCGTGATTTCCTTGCTGCTTATGTGAAAGGAGAAGGCAAAGAATGGTTGCGATCGCAGCAGACTGAAGTCTCTGAGCATGAGCTAGAGCATAGATTACAGCGTTATGCTCTGAATCCCTGTCTAACTGCTGATACATGGGTTCATACTGAGCATGGAGCAAGACAGATTAGTGATTTGATTGGTAAGCAAGTCGGTGTCTATGTGAATGGAGAACTATTTAGCACAACTGCTGATGGTTTCTTTTTGACAGGTAATAAGCCTGTTATGAGTCTACAAACTAAGGAAGGTTTTGCTTTAAGACTGACAGAAAATCATCAATTGCTCAAGGTAACAGCCCAAACTCAGCACGCTCAATATACTGAATGGGTAGAAACCAAGGATCTCCAAATTGGTGATCGCATTTTGCTCCATGACCACCGCGAAATCCAGTCATGGGATGGCGAAGGAAGTTTTGAAGAAGGTTGGCTAGTTGGCAATTTACTTGGTGATGGTAGCCTCTATCAAACTCAGTGGAATGATGCAGCTTGTCTGCGCTACTGGGGTGAGACTAAGGAGGAAATGGCGAGTTATGCAATCAAGACCTTAGAATATGCCACCAATTATGAGTCACAAAACTCCACAGGGCATTATCACAAGCAGCTACAGCATCAAGTGATTAACTCGTCTGGTCTAGCCACCCTTGCCGCAAGATTTGGGCTTTCTCCTCAAAACAAAGTGCTGTCATCTGCGATCGAGAAAGCTAGTTATGCTTTCTATTGTGGATTTTTGCGCGGTTTTTTTGATGCTGATGGAAGTGTTCAAGGGAAGCAAGAAAAGGGTGTTAGTATCAGACTTGCTCAAAGTAATCTGGAAACCCTAAAAGCTGTGCAGAGAATGTTGGCTCGTGTTGGGATTATTTCTTCTGTATACCAACAACGCCGCCCTGCGGGTGTACGCATGTTGCCAAATAGCGATCGCGAACTTGCTCCTTACATGTGTAAAGAACAACATGAACTTGTGATTGCTAATGATAACTTGCAGTATTTTGCGACCACAATTGGCTTCCAAGATCCTCTGAAAGCAGCGCGTTTACAGGAAGCATTGGGCAACTACTCACGCAAAATGAATCGTGAGAGGTTCACGGCAACGATTACGGGTATTACTGCTGATGGAGTTGAACCTGTGTATGATTGCACAGTGCCACAAGTCTCTCGTTTTGATGCTAATGGAATTGTTGCTCACAACTGTGGTGAAATCCTTGGGGCAAATTTTCACTGTAATTTATCCGAAATTCACCTAAATCAACTTGATCCACATAATCACAAAGAACAAGAACAAGCATTTAAAGCAGGTGCTTTGTCAGTTGCCGCTTTGCTCAATCATCGCTTTGTCGAAGAACGCTATCAATTTAGCCGTGAAGTTGACCCAATTGTGGGCGTATCCTTCACAGGACTATTTGACTTCTTTGTTCACGCCTTTGGCGTGGAATGGTTACGCTGGTTTGAGTCGGGTCGTCCTGACACTGTGCAGGGGCTAGACTTCAAAGAGAAGGAAGCCGATTATCTAAATCGCTGGCGTGAAATTGTGCATCAGACAGTTTGGGAATATTGCGACTCGCATGGCTTACGCCGCCCGAATCGTTGTACGACAACACAACCCGCAGGCACGAAATCTTTACTGACTGGTGCTTCCCCAGGATGGCATCCACCGAAGGCACAGCGCTTTATCCGTCGGATTACTTTCCGTAAGGATGATCCTGTGGCACGGGCTTGTATGGACTATGGCTATAGCATCATTCCTTC
>Ga0316612_1000462_pt1 | contig 12480 bp, 18 predicted proteins | sample MIS2016226_MG_FD_207676 | JGI IMG/M metagenome (GOLD analysis project Ga0316612, IMG submission 207676) | Microbial mat bacterial communities from Middle Island sinkhole, Lake Huron, Michigan, United States - MIS.2016.226 | ecosystem: Environmental > Aquatic > Freshwater > Lake > Sediment... | reverse complement strand
AAGAGAAATTATTTATATAATAATTAATTAACTTATTTAATAACTTTAAATCAATAAACCAACTTTCATAATTTTTCAATACATAATCTTGATTTAAATTATATAAAAACTTTAATATATTTATTAAAAACATAAATAGAATTGATGCTAAATATATTTTATTTTCTCTAATCTTATATTCATTTAAATAAATAATATTAATTAATTTAATTGAATTATGTTTAATTTCTTCATTTGATTTATCTATTGATGAAATTAATGATAATATTAAATCTTTTTGAAATATAGATGTTATTGGAATAACTGAAGTTATATTTATTTTCACTGATTCGTTTTCGTTATTACAAAAATAATTCATATATGGAAAATATGTTAAAATATAATGAATTAATGAAGTTTTAATAGTATTTGAAATTGAAAAAGAAATTATTTTATCTAATATTGTATATTCTTCTTTATTTGTTTCAACATTAAGATCTATATTGTTAATTTCTTTTGAAATGTTATTTTCTAAATTATGTATTACTGTTTCTTTAATAATATTTTCTTTATTTATATTATTCCCAATGTTTTTTTTAACAATATTATATATTATATTTATTGTTATTAAATTATCATTAATAGATTTTAAATCTAAATATAATCTTCGAATTTGATTTATATATAAATAAATTTTAGTATTACTTTGAGGAATATCTATTGTATATAATATATTTTCATTAATATATTTTTCTAAACATGATTTTAAATAATCACAATATTTAGTTAATATTTTACTATTTTTTATTATACCTTCTAAAACAATATCAGAATCTACTTTTTTTAAAATATCATCATTAAATGGTTCATCTTCAATTTTTTGTTTAACTGTTTTTAAAATTACATCATTATAGTTTTTTAGTTTATATTGTTTAAATAATATTATAAAATCAGACAAGTTCTTTTCTAATGTAAATTTTAAAAAATAATTGTTTTTACCATCATAAATAAAATAAATACGCGAAGTTAATTCCATTTAATATTTCCTTTTTAACAATCATATATTAACTTTATTTCCATATAATTTTTTTAATTTTTAATATAGAAATAACTTATTAAAATAAATTAATAGGAGAAAAAATATGGAAGATGATAAAATTAAAAAAGTAGCTGAAAATAATATAGGATTATTTATTTTATATGTTGAATGGGCTATGAAAAAATTAAAAGTCATTTCAAATTTTAAAAATGCTATTGAAGGTTCAACTGCAATGTGTGGATTTCATATAGCAATATATGATGAACTAGAAAAGTTAATTGAAAATGATGCCAGTTATGCATTTGCTCTGAAACTTTTCAGAATAGCTAATCCCAAAACTAAAATTTAATTACTAGTTAAATAAAAGGAGAAAGTTATGGAAAAAGAAAATAATGTTTTTTATGCTCATTTTTTAAAAGATGATATTTATTATTGTTTAAGTATACCATATAAAAATATTTATACTAATTTTAACTATAAAATTAAAGAAGAATTAAAAAAAATAATTAATTATAATGGTCCATTTATAATATCAAAAAATAATAATACTAATTTTGTTTCTGATATATTATTTATTTATGGAGATAATTGTGAATTTTCTTGGGGTATCCATAATGGATATTTGACTAATTTATATAACTGTATACCGACTGATCATATTAAACAGGTATATGATATAAAAAATATTCTTGAAATAATACAATATGAAAATTGGGAAGAATGCATAAAAAATAATATATATGTAAAAACAATTGACGGTAATATTAGTGATCCTGATTATGATAAACCACAACCACAAATAAAACAACTATATGTACATTATATTGATAGAATGTCAAATACAGTATCACATTGTAAATATGAAAATTATGATTCATCAAAATTAGATAGTTTATATCCGACAATAACATCTGATTCGAATTATTTAAAAACATCAACTATATGTAAAATAATTCCTCCTTTTAACTTCTTTATTAGAGATAGAAATTTAGAAATATTGTCTGGAGATAATATATCTATTACAAATATAACATCATTTAAATACTGGAAATTAAACTTAAATGGTAAATTATATAACATTACAGACTTTAAAGATATATTTGATTTAATTGATGATGCGCGTCATAATTTTTTAAATGTAAATCCATGTAGAGAACAATCACTTCCAGATTATCATGTTTGTCAATTAGGATTAAAAAAATATTATTTACATACTAAATTTGTTGGCGGTTATTATTGTGATCTATTTTACTTTAATGAAATTAATAATACATCTAAAATAGAAGAATATATTAAAAAAACATTAAACAAGAATCCATATTTTGCAATAGTTTCAGAAAGTGAAGATCCAAATGAATATGATAAAATAGTGTATTCATTTGGAAGGCAAAATAATTGGGTGTTATCAAATATGAAACGTGATAATAATTGTATTCTTGATAATAAATTAGAAAATAAAGGAATATATATTGATAATATAAATGATATTCTTGATATTGTTTATAAATATAATACATTTTTTGAAATTAAATTTTATAATAAATCTAAATATGAATCTCTTAAAATGATAATATAATTTGAAATTAAAATTTATTGAGAAAAATATTTTATAAAAATTTTATATAGAAATTATTTTTACAATGAGTGGGCTATCTTATCTGCCCTCCCTGAAGTTGAAAGATTAATAGAAACAGAAGTGTATAAGAAATAAGAAAGGGAAATAACTAATGATAAAATTTGATCCTGAATGGCTTCATAATAATAAAATATATGATTATTTGTTAGAACAGGAAGATGAACTTTTAAATAACAAACCAAAATTTATTATTTATAATGATAAACCAAATGATCAAGTAGAAAATAATTTAATTGCTGTTTTTAACAAACCAAGATATTTAAATTATAAGATTTGTGAGTTTAAACATAAAAGTGAAGAAATTATATATTTTTTACCTTTTATTTACGAAGATGATAATTATGGCGTAGGAACAATTTTAAGAAAATATGATAACTATATTATTTTAGAATATGATAATAATGATATAATTGTAAAAGAAATAAAACGAAATCAATTTATAACAAAACATCCTATAGATACATGTATTGATATTAAAAAAAATTACGATAAAGGTTTTCAAAAAAAGAAAACATTTAAAAATTATAATGAATTTATTCAAATGAGTACAGCAATTCTTATTGATGATTATTCTACTGCAAGATATGATGGAAACTTTTTTAATATTAATGAATTTGATTATGAAAAATATGGAGTTTTATGTGAATTTGATGGTAAAATAATTTCATTTAAACTTAAAAATAATCCATTTCCACTAATAGAACCATCACAAAGATATTTAAATAAATATATAAAATTAAATTATATTACATTAATAAGAAATTATTGGATAAATAAATGTTATATATTAAAAAAGGAAGATTAATAAATGAATGACCAAAATAGTTATGAATTTAGAATGACGTTAAATAAATTTTTAAAAAATAATAATTTTTCAAATATGAAAGATTTAAATAATCATATATTTGAATGGGTTTTAAGAGAATTTTCAAAAGATAATGAACATTTAATATTTGAAAATATAGTGAATAGAGGAATGGTATTCAAAAAAATAAATTTAATTTTAAAAATATATTTGTCTTCATCTGAAAAATTAGGATATTTTGAAAAAGTTAAAGAAGATAAAAACTATATTTCAAAACTAAAATCTATTAGAAAAAATTTAGGAGAAGATAAATATGTAATATCTTTTCAAAATATTTTAAATGGAACATTTAAAGAAAGAAATTTAATAATTGTATTAAAATCATCTTGTCCTATTGAAACTGTTTATGATTCTTTAAAAAGAAATAAAACATATAAAATACCATTTGATACAGAACTTAAATTTTTAAATATGATTGAAACTTTTATTAATGATAATAATGAAACATCATATAAAGAAATTTATAAATTTGGTGAAGAAATAGATCAAAATAAAACATCATTAAATAAGGACTTATCGTAAATGAAATGTTTTTATCATGGAAGTGATTTTGACGGGGTATGTTCTGCGGCAATTATATATCAAAAGTATGGAAATTCATGTGAATATATTCCTATAAATTATAATGATAAATTTCCATTTGAAACTTTAAAAGATAATGAATTGATAATTTTAGTAGATTATTCAATTAGACCACCTGAAGAAATGGTGACTTTAAAAAATAAAAATGTGGATGTGATTTGGATCGATCATCATAGCTCAATAATAGAAGCATCAAAAGATGAACAATTTTATTTTGAAGATATGCGAGGTATAAGGGATGAAAAAATCGCTGCATGTGAATTAACTTGGAAGTACTTTTTTAATCCTTATAATATTCCATATTGTATAAAATTATTATCATTATTTGATGTTGGAATAACTGAAGTTGATCAAAATATATTACCATTTCAATATGGATTAAAATCTGAAGATACACGAGTAAATTCTTCATTATGGAAGGATTTATTCAGTATTGATAAAGAATCAGTTTTATTACGAAATATTTTAGATAAAGGAAAAACAATAACAGATCACTACAATATTGTTATAAAAAGTTTATTTAAACAAAATGGATTTGGAATTGATTTTCATGGTTATAAAACTGTAGCCGTTAATACATATGAAGCAGATTTATTTTCTATATTTAGTGATTGGTATAAAAAAGATTATGATATTTTACTTACTTTTTATAGAAGAAAATCAAAAACTAAAAAATGGAAAGTTAGTATTAGAACACAAAGAAATGATATTGATTTATCAAAAATAGCATCTTTATATGATAAAGGTGGAGGACATAAACAGGCTTCTGGATTTATCATTGAAGATATAAATAAATTATTTGTTTAAAAAAGAATGGAAGGAGAAATCCTTCCTATATTTTTTAATATTTTAAATTAAGGAATATAAATTATGATATCAATTAACAAAATATTTGAAAGTTTAGTTATGCCAGATGTTCGCCAATCTACAAATTATACATGTGGACCAACTGTAATGTTGTCTATTTTAACTTCATATAATATAGAAAGTAGAGAAGATACATTATCAAAATTAATGAATACTACTGAAAATGGAACTGAATTTTCTGGATTTATAAAAATTGCTGAAAAATATAATATTAAATATGAACATAAAACATTTACTATATCTGATATAAAATCATTTATAGATAATAATTATCCATCAATTATATTAATTCAAGCATATGCAAATAATAAAAAAATAAATTATATAACATCATTTGAAAATGGTCATTATGTAATTCCAATTGATTATGATAAAGATAAAATATATTTCGAGGATCCATCTGTTATTAATCGTATTTCATATTTAACATATAAAGAATTTGAAGATAGGTGGCATGGATTAGATGAAAATAATGAAAAAATATATAATGAAGGAATTGTATTTTTAAAACAACCAGAAAAAACAATTAAAAAATTTGTTCATATGGAATCATTTTTTAATATTTAAAGTAATATTATATAGAAATTACATATTAACTATAGACGAAAGGATTAATTATGCCAATATATGAGTATGAATGTAAAATATGTAAAGAAAAAATTGAAAGAATTCTTTCAATTTCAGAATTAGAACAAATTGAAATTAAATGTTTGAAATGTGAAAATATTATGAGAAGAATAATTTCTCAATCATATTTTCAACTAAAAGGATCAGGATGGTATAAAGACGGATATTCCACACCTAAACATATTACTTCTGGAGATCCTATAAATGAAACATAATAATTTAACTGATAGCGAGTTTGCTATTTTTATATATGCTATTTGTTTAATTGCTTTATGTTTTATAGTTGAAGCGACGGATAAATTAATAAAATGGCTTATGAAATAGTTGGAAAATATGGAAAAGCACTAATCACAATTGATAATTTATCACAAAATACAATTCAACAAGTATGTAAATTTAATTTTAAATATAAAAGGAAAAGATAAAAATAAGAGGAAAAAGGATAAAAATGATTTTAAAAATTATATTATATATAATATTTGTATTTCCAACAATATGTTATTCTGATGATTATAATTATGAAACTGTTAATATAACTGCATATACATTAAGTATTAAAGAAAATAAACAACAAAAACCACATATTGGAGCATTTAATACTAAAATTCAAATTGGAGATTGTGCTGTATCACATGATTTATATAAATCTGGATGGGTACAAAATTTATATATTGTAGATGAAAAAAATAACATATATAGAATAAATGATTTAATGTCTCCTAGAAAAAAGAAAAGTGTCGACATTCTTGTTAAAAATAAAAGAATTGCATTTAAATATGGCAAAAAAAGAAATGTTAAAGTCTTTTTAATAACTTCAAACAAAGAAAACAAGGAAAATAAAAAATATGAAAATGATAAAAAAAGCATCTTCAAAATCGACTAAAAGTAATAGTGGTAATAATGGTGGTAAAAAAAGCGGTAGCGGAAAAAGAACAGTAGTTTTTGTAAAATTAAAATAATAAAAATAATATAGAAATATTCAATATGATTACATTCAATCAAATTACAAAGTTTCCATCATTTTTTAAAGATAGAAATAATTCTTTAGAAAATTTAAAAATAAGTGTAACAAAAGTTTTTAAAGATGAAAATAATTATTTAACAATAAATTCTTCATGTAATAATTATGAACAGATAATTATTTTCAATAATAATAAAATAACCTCGAAGTCTGAGGTTAAATTTTTTTGTTCTTGTGATAGTTTTAAATATGAATTTGCTAGTGTAGTAAAAAAATTTGGAAGCTTATGTAATGAAGAATTTTTTACCAATACAAAAAAAGCAAAATATAAAAATCCATTTAATTTACCTGGTGGTTGCAAACATATAGTAGCACTATCAAATTATATAATAAAAAATTTAAATAAAATATATAGGAGTATTAAATAAAAATGAGCGATAATATTAATGAATCAGAACATGATTTATATTCAAATTTACAACAAAATGCCGAAAAATTAGAAGAAAATCCAAAACAAGATCAATATGTTGAAATTAGAGTTAAATTGCCAGAAAAAGTAACTCAGATAAAAATTACAAACTTAGCTACTTCACAAAAAGAACATATTCCCGCAGTAAAAACTACACCATTAAAAATAACACAAGGACGAGGATATTTTATACCTATTGATTCAAATATAGATAGTGATCAATATAAATATTGTAAAGTATTTAATGATGTATCGGCAGTAATGGTGATATGTTATGTTAAAGACGGATATGCATATGTTATTGCACTTCAAAATTTTGCAATAATAAAAGATGAACAATTACTATGTGTTTATTTTAATTAGCAATTATGTATAAAATATCAGAAGATATAGAAAAAGATTTAGAAAAAAAATATCCAAGCGTTCCAGTAAGAAATTTTATAAATTCATTAATTCAATTAATAATTGATAAAACAACATCAGATGGGGCATGTTCAATTAGAGAGTTTGGTAAATTTATTTCTTTCGCTACATATTCTACACGAAATAAAAAAAATGTTTTAAGATTTAAATTTAAACCAACTCCGGTATTTAATAATAAAATCAAATATGATGAATTTTTAATAAGAAACCATCCAGTAAAAGCAAAAAATCAATTTACTGAAACTAATATGGAAAATTGTTTAAGGAAAAAAGACATACGTGATAGTAATTTTATTGCTTCACAAGAAGCTTCAAAAATTGGAAAGGAAATGACTTTTGATAAATTAAGACAAAATATTATAAATGGATAAATAATGAAAAAAAATATCAAATATGAATGTCTTGGTGGATATGTTACTTCTCCTAAATCATATGAAGGAAAAAATAATAAAATAAATCCGTATGGATTATTTTCAGAACAGATTTTTGGTCCAATAAATTCATATTGTTGTTCTCTTGAATGTAAAAATTATTCTGAAAAAAGTTTATATGAAGATACAATTTGTCCAAAATGTGGTGGTATTTGTTCTTCAAATCATTTAAGATTTACAACATATGGAAAAATTAAAACTACATTTCCAATAATAAAACCAACTAGAAAGAAAAAAATTCTTAAAATAATCGGATCTAATAATAGTATTCTTTTAAATACAAAACGTACAGATTATTTAAGTTCAACTTCAAGATATATTGGAATAAAATTTAATTACACTAATGATGATTCATATATGAAAATATTTAATTCATTAGAATCAAATGATAAATATTTAATTATACCATTTAGAATAACAGGTTTATTTAGTTTATATATAATATTACGTTTATTATATGAAAAAACTAACATACCTATAGTTAATGAATTATTTGATAATAATTATATTACAAAAGAATTAACAGTAATTCCAGCTAATTTACGAATGGAATTTTTCAATTATGAAAAAAAAATACTTAGAAATTCTAAAATAAATACATGTTATACAAAAATTTTAGTATATGAAGAAAAATATAGAAAAATTAGAGAAAAAATAGAATCTGATGAGCATGATATAATTGAAAAAATTTATTACAGTATAAAAAATAATATTCTTAATCAAGATGTTATCGAACCTCATATTTTAGAATATGATATTCAAACTTCAAAATATCAATTTTATGTTAATGAATTATATGATTTATGTACAAATGAACTTTCTGGTAAAAAAGGATTAGTTCGAAGTGCAATGATTAGTAAAAATATTGATTTTTGTGCTAGAACTGTAATTAGATCTGATCCTAGTTTATCAGGATATCAAGTTAAAGTATCTAAACATATTTTAAAAAAAGTATGGGCTCCATATTTCTTATATTATTTAACAAATATAAAAAATATTGATGATATTGATTATTGTTGTGAACAAATTGAAGATGATAAAATAATAAAAAATGAATTTAATGAATTTCTTGATTGGTTCTTAAATACAAATATTAATAATGAAGATTTAAACATAAAAAGAAATTATGCATATTTAAATAGACGACCAACTTTAACAAGACATGGAATACAATTACTTGAAATTATACCTGAAGATGAGTCATATAATACAATAGGTATGCCTCATCAAATACTTGAACAGTATAATGCCGATCATGATGGTGATGCTTTAGATATATATTTTATTCATGATGTTAAATCAATAAAAGAATCAATTGAAAAGGCAAGTATTCTAAATACAATATATAATGATTCAAATAATGAAATTTTATATAAAATAAGACATGAATCATTATATGCTGCATATATTTTATCTAATAATTGTAATATTATATATGGAAATAATACAATATGTGAAATTAATTCGTTAGATTTTTTATTTGAAGATATAGAATATTATAATAATAATTTATATTCAATAGTTAAATTTAATAATGAATATTATACTTATGGTATATGTTTATTAAATAAATGGTGTGGATTTGATAAAATACTAATTAATCAATTAATAGATAAAAAAACTTCAAAATTAATTAGTAATGAAATGTATAATTTTTATAATGATAATAAAAAATTTCATGATAAATTATCAGAATTAAATAAGAAATTATTAACATTCATCAGTTTAACAAATTATTGTCCTTCTTTTAATATTGATGATATCTTATCTATTGTTGATGAAAAATCTGAAAAGTTATTTTCAAAATTACCAAATAAAAATGTTGAATTAGGATATATAATTAATGATTCAATAATAAATAATTGTATAAATAATCTCGATAATAATTCTAATATATATAATTTATATAAATCTGGAAGTAGATTTAATAAACAACAATTATCAAGATCTTGCATAAATATTGGTTATGTATCAGATTATGAAAATTTTATAGTTGATAAACCAATAAAAACAAATCTTTTAAAAGGAATGACAGAAGAGGATTTTTTTCTTAGTGCGAGAGGAGCAAGAAAAGGAATATCTGATAAAGATATTTATACTCCTGATTCTGGATACACTGAACGCGCATTAACAATGGCGTTATCGGTGTTAGAAATTGATGAAGACGATTGTTGTTCTAATTTTTATTTAAAAATAAAAATAATTAATAGTGATCATTGTAAATCATTAATTGGAAAATATTTTAAAATTAATTCAAATGATGATTTAATAGTATTAACATATGATATTGCCAAAGAAAATATTGGTAAAGAAATTTATATTAGATCACCTATGACTTGCCAAACAAAAAATTTTAAACTTTGTAAAAAATGTTTTGGTGAAAGATCATATAATACAAAATATGTTGGGATTATTGCTGGTCAATGTTTAAGTGCAAATATAACTCAAGCAACTATGCGTACATTTCATACATCAGGAAGTGCTTTACTTAATTTCGACAAAGAATTAATAAAATTCTTTGAAAAAAATTTAGAAGATATTATTTATGATAATAATGAAATAATTATTTTATTCAAAACAGATGATATACATGAAAAAATTAAAGAAATTAAAGGATTTATAAAAGTAGAATCAAATAAAGCATTTTTTCAAAATATTAATGAACAAATAAATAATATTGATACTATTCAGATAATGAAAAAAATCAAAAATATTTTACGAACACAGAATAAAGTAGTTTTAACTCCTTCCGAATATTATGATGAATTCATGAATCTTATTTTGGAAGTAGATATACCATATTCATCATTTGTTGAAATGTTATTTGCAAATATGTTTGTATGTGATAAAAAATATACAAAATTTTGGCGTTACAACACAGAAGAGAAAATAATAAAAAAACTTGGCGATAAAAATCTTACAAGATATATAAAAGAACCATTATTTTCTTTATTCCAACCAAATAAAAAAACATTATCATTTATAAAAAATATAAATAATACAAAACAAGAAGATCTATCTATTTATGAAAAAATGTGGATAGGAAAAGTAAATTAAAATTTAGGAGAAAAAGAAAAAATGTTAGATACAGAAAGCATCAAACTTGGCAGAATAAAAGATTTAAATATTACATGGTTGATTGGTAGAGTAAAAGAAAAACCAAAACATATTGTAACAAATACTTTGAAAATTAATGGAGAACCTTCTGATTGTTGTAAATTTAATCTTGCTACAAATGAAAGAATATATAAATGGAATAAAAAAACTCAAAAAAAAGAACAAAAAACTATAACACAATGGCATACAATTAAATGTTTTAATAAAAATGCAAAATATGCATTAGAAAACTTAGATAAAAATTCTCTTGTTTTGATTATAGGAAAAATAAATTATTATAAACCCGCATCTATTACTGAAGAAGAATCCCATCAAAAAACTGAAATAATTGCTACAATTTTAAATGACTATACAAATAATGGAATATCAAAAAGAAAACTAGAATCAGTATTAACTGAACTTCTTGATGAAGGAAAATTAACAGAAAAAATAACTGATCTTATAAAAGATAAAATATATAGTAAATAAATAATATTATCAGACATGAATTTTATTTCATGTCTGAATATTTTTATTATTTAATTTCTCATTTGAAATTCGGAATTATTTTATGAAAAAAAAGAAAATTATAGAATTAATATCTAATCTTTTATTTAGATTAATTAATAAAAATACTAAAGTATTAGTAATGGAAGATAGAATTAAAACAATATTAGATTTATGTTATGAATATTTTCTTGAAAGATTAAAATTAGATATTAAAAATAATAAGTTAAAAATCTAACCATATATAAAAGTATATGGTTAGATTAAATTATCAATAAAGTTTTACTGAGTCGATATGATAATCAGATTCATTTTTGATATTATTACAATTATCACAATCAAAATTATTTATACAAAATTCACATCTTGTTATAGAATATTTTGATTGAATAAATTTTTTAGCATCTTCTTTTGATGTATAAGCTTTAATATTATTCCAAATACCAACACCAAAATCACCATAAAATTTTTGTTGTACGATATGTACAAAATTCATAAAAACCTCCTTATTTTAAGAAACATTAATTTTTACAACTTCGAATTTAGCATTATTATATTTTTTACAACATATTCTACAAAATTCATTATCATTAATTATATCATTTTTAATATAATCTTCTACATCTTTTAAATTAAAAAATCCTTGAATAAGTCTCGATGAAGAATTATTTTTACAAGTGGAAATAATATTTCCACAACAGTCTTGTGATAAAAGACTATATTCTTTTGTGCAAATAACTACATAAATTTCAGTTAACATAAAAGTTCTCCATATTTTTAGTAAAGTTATAAGGATAACCCATATTTAATAAGATTATCCTTAATTGATTATTTTCAATCATCACAACAATTACAATGTAATGTTCCATCTGATAATTCAAAAATGACACTTCCACAGATAAAACAAGTTTGAAATACATCTTCTGCTTCTTCTCTATCACAATCGCGGAAAATAGAACCACCAATTCGTTCATAAATGTATCCATTGTACTTATGAC
>Ga0316612_1000460_pt1 | contig 12522 bp, 11 predicted proteins | sample MIS2016226_MG_FD_207676 | JGI IMG/M metagenome (GOLD analysis project Ga0316612, IMG submission 207676) | Microbial mat bacterial communities from Middle Island sinkhole, Lake Huron, Michigan, United States - MIS.2016.226 | ecosystem: Environmental > Aquatic > Freshwater > Lake > Sediment... | reverse complement strand
ATCATTAAAATTCACATTCCTTGATTGATGAATCTAGCCTAATTTTGGGTGACTTATATTTTGCTGAAAAACGCTAATTTTTTTGTAATTTTGCAAAAAAATTATAAAAATTCAATTCATGTTATCTATCAATAATTTATCGGTTCAGTTTGGAAAAAGAATTTTGTTTGACGAAGTAAATACTGTTTTTACACACGGAAATGTTTACGGTGTTATCGGTGCAAACGGAGCTGGAAAATCCACTTTTCTAAAAATAATTTCAGGTGATATGGATCCAACTTCTGGAAATGTTCATCTTGAACCAGGAAAACGGATGTCGGTTTTGAATCAAAATCACAATATGTTTGACGAACATACTGTACTCGAAACGGTAATGATGGGCAACAAGGTTTTGCATAAAATAAAAACCGAAATGGATGCTTTGTATTTGGATTATTCGGATGAAAATGCCAACAGAATTGGGGAATTGCAAGTACAATTTGAAGAAATGAACGGTTGGAATGCCGAGTCGGATGCGGCTTCAATGCTCTCCAATTTGGGCATTACCGAAGAAAATCATTATACCATGATGTCCGATTTGGAGGGAAAAATAAAAGTGCGAGTACTTTTGGCACAAGCCCTTTTTGGCAATCCCGATCTACTTATTATGGATGAGCCTACCAATGATTTGGATTTTGAAACCATTGCTTGGTTGGAGAATTTCTTGGCTAATTATGAAAATACTGTAATTGTAGTTTCTCACGACCGTCACTTTTTGGATGCCGTTTGTACACACATTTCCGATATTGATTTTAGTAAAATCAATCATTATTCTGGAAATTATACTTTTTGGTATGAATCCAGTCAATTGGCTGCCAAACAGCGAGCTCAACAAAACAAAAAAGCCGAAGAAAAGAAACAAGAATTAGAAGAATTTATCCGTCGTTTTAGTGCAAATGTTGCCAAATCTAAACAAGCTACTTCTCGGAAAAAGATGATTTCTAAACTGAATATTTCCGAAATAAAACCATCGAGTCGTCGTTATCCTGCGATTATTTTTGACCAAGAACGTGAAGCTGGCGATCAGATTTTGAATGTGCAAAAATTAAGTTCATCGGTTGACGGAGAGATTTTGTTTAAAGAAGTTGATTTGAATATGGCCAAAGGCGATAAAATTGTACTTTTTTCTAAAGATTCTCGTGCCACAACTGCATTTTATGAAATTCTGAACGGAAATCAAAAAGCAGACTCAGGCTCTTATGATTGGGGAGTTACCACCACACAAGCCTATTTGCCATTAGAAAATCATTCTTTCTTTGAAAGCGATGATTCACTGGTGGATTGGTTGCGTCAATGGGTAAAAACTGAAGAAGAGCGTGACGAAGTAAACATTCGTAGTTTTTTGGGGAAAATGATTTTCTCTGGCGAAGAAGCCTTGAAAACTTGCCGTGTTTTGTCTGGGGGCGAAAAAGTGCGTTGTATGTTATCGAGAATGATGATGCAACGTGCCAATGTTTTGATGCTTGACGAACCCACAAACCACCTTGATTTAGAGTCGATTACGGCTTTCAATAATTCGTTAAAAAACTTTAAAGGTTCTGTTATTTTTACCACACACGACCACGAATTTTCGCAAACCGTTGCCAATAGAGTTATCGAATTGACTCCAAAAGGAGCTATTGACCGATATATGACTTTTGATGATTATTTAGACGATGAAAAGATTCAAGAATTGAGAACAAAAATGTATTCTTAGCCTATCGGAATAATATATTGTCAACTTTCAATAAGCCTTATTCAAGCACTTTTTCGTAAGCTCTTCTTGGACTTCCTCGAAAATGAACGATGCCACAAAAGCAAAAACCCGATTTTTCAAAGATTTTCATCATTGGAATATTATCGTGATTCGTGTCAGCTTTTATGCTATAAATATTTTTGCTTTTTGCAAAATCTTCGACAAATTCAATCATCGTTTTGGATAGATTTTTCCCTAAATGATTTTCATCTAAAGCAAGTCGATGGATGACAACAAAATCTAAATTTGTCAACCAATTTCCTTCAATTTTTTGATATTCAGGTTCGTAATTGACAACAACAGCACAATAACCAATGATGGTTTTTTCTTCGATTAAAACGTATCCGCACTCTTTCTGAATATCATTTTTGATAACTTCCAGATTGGGATAACCGTCTTGCCATTGATTGCTGCCGTCAATTTTTCTTCTCAAAATGGCCTGTTTTAAAATAGCCCAAATTTCGGAAGTTTCAGTCATTTCAGCTTTTCGAAAGTGATAATTCATTGTAAATTGGTTACTAAATTAAATCCTTGAATCTCTAGTTATTTGTATTGGTTCGAGTGATTGATTTCTTTGAGATAATGAGGTCATCTGTTTATATTGAAGAAACTAATATAATAAATATTTAAAAAAAAATGAAAATAAAAAAAAAGGACTTCAATTAAGAAATCCTTTTTCAAATTATTTTATTGTTTGAATTTATTCTGTGGCAACTATATTCGTCTTATTTTTTCTAAAAATCTCAATACTATCATAAGTTACTGGGATAATTTCTTTACCTGTCTTGTCTATAAATCCAAATTTTTCGGCTCTACTTTTAACCATAGCCCAATTTTTTCTGATGATGTCAAATTTTTCAACTTCAGCATATTTAGGTGGAATAACAAGACCACCTTGTCTATTGATAAATCCTTTTAGTCCTTGTTCTTCAACTACTGCCCATTCCTTAGAATATTCTCCAAAATTTCCAATTTTGATAAAGGTAGGAGGAACTACTTCTTTGCCATCTTCATCTATAAACCCGAGTTTGCCATCTTTTTTAACAAGTGCCCAACCCGAATTATTTGCTCCATAAACTCCTATGGATTCGTATTTGGGTTCGACAACAATTTTTCCTGATTTATCCACAAAACCAAACAAACCATTTAATTCTACCATAGCCCAATTGACATGATCTCTGTCAAATTCTTGTATTGAGTTGTATTTTGGTGAAATAACTTCAAGACCAGAATCGTTAATAAGTCCAAATTTATCGTCTGCTTTTACAATAAACAATTTTTGTCCAAATGAAAAGGTTAGGACAAGCAGCATACCTAGTGTTAGTGATTTTTTCATAATTAATTTGGGAGGTTAGAATTAATATTTATTTTAACAAACATAAATGAAATATTATGAAGTTTCAAAAAAACGTATAAGATATTTTGATATTTGTATATATTTTACTTATTGTTTAAAAGTATAGTAATTTTAGTCTATTTTTTAATCTTAATAGAGTGTAGTTGTAAATTTTATTTTGCCATTTATGAGGTTTTAAAACGTTTATTTTTTTTTAGCAATTATTTGTATATTAATAAGTTGTTAATTTTACTTCAAATAATCTTAATTTAAAATTAAAAAAAAATACATTTTTAATGAAGTAAGCTTCTTAAAAATGTATCATTTATTTTTGTGGGGAGAGCAGGATTCGAACCTGCGAAGTTCACACAGCAGATTTACAGTCTGCCCTCGTTGGCCGCTTGAGTATCTCCCCAAAAGACCATATCCATTACTATTTGTATTTTAAAAACTAATTGCTTTTATCGGTCTAAAATAGTACTAAAATTATTGATGTTTTGCTATTGTTTTGAACTCAAAGTTTAATTAGACAAAAGGTCTTTAATTTTCATTCGAAGTGCTTCGCCTCTTAAATCTTTTGCAACAATTTTGCCCGATGAATCAAGAATGAATGTTGCTGGAATGGATTCTACACCATATTGAATGGCAATGGGTTCGTTCCAAAATTTTAAATGAGAAACATGGGTCCAAGTAAGTTTGTCTTTAGCAATTGCTTCTTTCCATTTTGTTGCGTCTTTGTCTAAAGACACACCAACTATATTTAATCCTTTAGAATGAAATTCTTTGTATAGTGCTACTACATTTGGATTTTCGGCTCTACAAGGACCACACCATGATGCCCAAAAATCGACAATAGTCACTTTTCCTAAGCTTTCTTTTAGCGTTATAGTTTTTCCTTCAGGATTGGGTCCTGAAAAATCTGAAGTTCATTTGCTGTCAGCTGCAGGAGCTGGGGCTATAGGGGTTGCACCGACTGATGGTGTTTTTTTCTCTTTTATTTTTAAATCAATTACTTTACCTGGTTTTGTAGTTTTCAATGATTCATCAAGACTGGTATATAATTTTTCAATTTCCTTAATATCAATGGTTGGGTCATTAATTAATCCTTGAACCATCAGTACACTAATAAATGATTTAGGATGTGTTTCGGCATAACTTTTATATTTTTCACGGGTAGTTTTATTTACACTTTCTTGAAGCTTACTAAATTCTTTCATTAGTCTATTGATAGTAACTGTATCATTAGTTTGTTGAGCCTGACTCATTGCAGGAGTATTTTGCTTTTGAAAACTCATTAGTGCTTTTTGAATTTGAAGTAATTCTTCATTGAATTTTACTAATTCTTCATTATTGTAAGTTCCAGAAACTTTTGATTTAAAGATGCTATCTTTATCTATTTCAATTTTGAGGTCTCCATTTTCAAGGATAAAAATAAATTTTCCATTTACTCCCTCTACCTGCAACCAATGTAAAGATGGTTCTGTGGCTTTTCCAGTAATTTCAAATTTTCCGTTTTCCACTTTTACGGTATCTACTGCAATTAATCCCATGCCAGCAGCATCTTGTGTTTCCATAATTATGGTTTTGCCGTTTTCAATTCCTTTTGCTGAACCTGAAACATTGTATTTGGTTTTGCTACAAGAAATTAGAAATACTGTAGCCGATAATAATAAAAATATTTTTTTCATTGGGATTAAGTTAAATGATTTAAGTCTGCAAAAGTATTTAAATTATTAAAATACTAATAGTAATAAAACTTAAAATTTTGTTATAATTAATGTTAATTTATGTTTCAATTCAAAATTAGATTTTGCTTTTTTATCAAATTTTAGTAGCATAATTAATTTATTGAATCATTGCCGAAAGAATTTTTGCTTGTTAAAAAAATAAAAAATCTAGTCCTGATTTAATGTTTTTCTCCAAGTAAATGAATTTAAAATGTGTCTTTTGGCAAATCTTCCAGGAGAATCCGCATTTACCATTTTTACATAAGTAGCTTTAGGCACACTGATGTACTCATAAACACTACCGTTAGAAAAATTGATAATCAACCTTCCTTCAACAAATTTGTAATCTGAAATTGTTGATGTTGTAATGGTTTCGGTATATTCGGGTAAATTTGATTTGATAGTTTCAGGGTTGATGCTCACTAAAAAATGGTAGGCTTCAATAATTTTTTTACTGTTTTCTTCCGCTTCTTTCAAACCTGCATCATCTCCTTGAAATTTATCGGGATGAGCGTCTTTCATCGCATTGCGGTAAATGGTTTTCAAATCTTTTAATTCTACATTTTTATCTACATTTAGTAGCTTTCGGTATTCAACTATTTTTTTCATAAAAGGGTAACTTGTTGTCTTTTAATATAAAAACTTTAAAATAAAGTTTCAAAATTGACAATTTTTTGCAAATGTACACTTTTTTTTAAGTTTTCAATTTTTGACTTAAAAAAATCCAGGGCAAACGCTTTTAAATTTTTTTTGCCACAAATTACACACACGAGCGAAGCGAACTTACGAAGTAAATTTGCACAAATTCAAAAACTATTAAAATTAATTTCACGAATTTTCTTGCATTACTTGCAAATTAGTGACTTGAACAAAGTGAACAGGCGAAGCAAATTAAAAAGTACAAAAATTCGTGTTCATTCGTGTAATTGCTTCGCCAGTTCACTTCGTTCGTGTCGTGGCTACTTTTTGTCTTATTTTTAAAAGCGTTTGCACTGTAAAAAAATCAAAAAACCAGTGGCGAAAACTAACTATTGTTGTGGCTTATTATTGGCTTTATCGAAGTTTTTTGATTTTTTAGGATATTTGTTGTAGTTAATATCACTAGGATTTTCGATAACCGATTTGATTGTAATCCAATCACCAAGCTGATGATTGGCAATGGCCATTTTATAATCTAATAAATATTCGCCACAAAAAAAGTTATTGTTTTCATCCTGTTCCATTATTCCAGTGTAAACCCCTTTTTGTAGCATTTTTTCTTGTGACGACTTAGCCATAATCGATATTTTTATGAAATTTTAAAATGCAAAGTTAATCAATTATTTGTTGCCTTGTGATTTGGACTTTCTGCTTATCTTTGTCCAATGGAAAAAATGTTTCGTCCCAGTCCAAAATCCTTCAAAAACACTTTTTGTGTATTTCAAGAAGTGCTTTCGGACAAGATTAAAGATTTGAAAGTGCAATATGATAGCAAATCGGGTAGCAAATATTTTTATACCAAAGAAGGGATGTTCCGGTTGTCGAATCATTGGGGAAGATTGGCCAATAGCAAATGGAGATTGGAACCGTTATATCCAGAATCGGAATCCAAATTAAAAATAGGTTTTGCTTCTTGGGATTCATTTTATCCCGATAATTCAGAGGAAGAATTGTATTATATAGAGGTGAATTATATTCAAAAAACGGCTAACTATCAACACAAAAACAATCCGGATTACGATACCAAAGCAATACTCAGAACGAGTTTTGAAACCACAAAAAAAATCAAACAAATAAGGAATTTGTTTCAATTGACTTCTTGGGCAAAATATTTTGAATATGAAGATATTGAAGATTTTAGAAAATTAATTATCGAACAACTTATTTATTCCAATAAATCTTTGGATGAAATAAAAAGAACAATTTAAATGGGAAGAAACAACGAAAGAAATATAAAAATTCACAACGACAAGTTGCACAAAGAACAAGACAAAGCTAAAGCAGCCAAGCTATTACGCAAAGAAAAGTTAAAGTTGATTGTTAGAAAATTTAACGAGGACAAATCCAAAACGGAATAATTTCAATTTTTTAAATTCAAAATATATTGAGACTTTTCAAAATTATTCATACTATTGTAATCGACTTAAAATTATTTCACATAATTACACACTAATTTATATGTATCATTCAAAAATAACTGGTCTAGGATTTTTTGTTCCTGAAAATATAGTGACCAATGACGATTTATCAAAGATAATCGACACAAACGACGATTGGATTCAGGAACGAACTGGAATTCAGGAGAGAAGGCATATAATTCCGGGCGAAGACACCACAACATCAATGGGAATAAAAGCTGCCAAAATTGCTATTGAACGATCTGGAATTGCTAAAGAAGATATTGATTTTATTGTATTTGCCACATTAAGTCCCGATTATTATTTTCCAGGACCAGGAGTTTTAGTGCAACGTGATTTGGGTTTGAAAACAGTTGGTGCTTTGGATGTTAGAAATCAGTGTTCGGGTTTTGTGTATGCACTTTCGGTGGCAGATCAATATATAAAAACTGGAATGTATAAAAACATTTTGATAATTGGTTCCGAACTACAGTCAACAGGATTGGATATGACAAATCGTGGTCGGGGCGTTTCGGTAATTTTTGGAGATGGTGCAGGAGCTGCCATTTTGAGTAGGGAAGAGGATGTAACAAAAGGAATTTTATCAACTCATTTACATTCCGAAGGTGAACATGCAGCTGAACTTATTGTGAAAGCTCCGGGAATGGGCGGACGATGGGTAACCGATATTCTTAAGGATAATAATCCAGAGGACGAAAGTTATTTTCCGTATATGAACGGTCAATTTGTGTTTAAGAATGCCGTAGTTCGTTTTGCCGAAGTTATCAATGAAGGTTTGGATGCCAATAATTTACAAGTTTCGGATATTGATTTGTTGGTGCCTCATCAAGCCAATTTGAGAATTTCCCAATTCATTCAAAAGAAATTCAGATTGACAGACGATCAGGTTTATAATAATATTCAAAAATATGGAAATACCACAGCAGCTTCCATTCCAATTGCACTAACAGAAGCTTGGGAACAAGGAAAAATCAAATCAGGAGACATCGTAATTTTGGCTGCTTTCGGAAGTGGTTTTACTTGGGGAAGCGTGATTATAAAGTGGTAGAGGAATTTCAGATTTCAGATTTTAGATTTTAGATTTTAGATTTTAGATTTTAGATTTTAGATTTTAGATTTTAGATTTTAGATTTCAGATTTCAGATTTCAGATTTCAGATTAAAAATGTTAAACTGCTATCTTTTTTTCTCTGCTACCTGCTACCTGCCACCTGCCAACTGCCAACTGCTACCTGCTAACTGCCATCTTTTTCACCTCTTCAAAGCAAAATGCGATTTGAATATCTTGGAAGTTCCTTTTTCGTCATATTCTACCGTAAACCAATAATCATCCGGTGGAAGTGGTTGTCCGTTGAAGATTCCATTCCAGCCCTCGGAGGAAGGTGTAATTTGTTTAAGGAATTTACCGTAACGGTCATAAATACGTATTGGTGCATACGGATAAATCAAGGCTAAATGAGGAATATTCCAAGTTTCATTGGGTCCATCTCCATTTGGGGTAAAAAATTTAGGATAATTGATGATAGCTACATTCAATGGAGCAGGGTTGCAATGTCCGTCTTTGTCTCGTGCAGAAATGATATGATTACCAGGGGATACATTTTTAAATATATTGCTGTCTTGAAACGGCAGGTTATCAAGCTGGTATTCATAATTCCCAGAATTAGACCCCAAAACATTTACCGAAATAAAAGTTGGATTATCAAAAGCATCGCTGTATATAAGTTCTAAATATGGAGTATATTTAATAACTCTTCCCGAAGCTGTTTTTGAACATAATGTTAATTTATCAATTGCCTTTACGACATAATTACCATCTTGGCTAGTGCTAATCCATGATGTGTTTCCACCAAAAGGTTTTCCATCGATTGTCCATTCAAAGGTATAATTGGAAGTGGTCAAACCTGTATCTAAAGTTACTGGACTTAATAAAGTACCCGTTTTATAGTCTTCACAAAGGTAATAATTGGCTTGTAATTTGGGTTCGGGCAAAAGATTTACTTTCAATTTTAATTCAGTTACATCAAAGCAAGAAACGGGTACTGTATTGTTTTGCACTCTTATCCAAACCGAATCAGATAACGGTTTTTTATTTTGGTAGGTTGAAGGATTGGGTATGGGAACAGCATCTATATCTTTGGCTTTATCCTCTGAATCATAGAAAGTTAAAGTAAAATCAGCATCTGGAGTTTGTCCTTTCAACACATCATTTCTAATAGTCGTTTCTTTCAAATTAAATTCAAAAATGCCATCGTTTGTTCCAAAGTTATCACATTTTGTAGTTGTTAATGGATCCACAGCATTGGCAACTGGTTTGGGGGCAACAATTAAGGTAAAAGGATTTTCATTATGACAAATTTTCCCTCTGCTAATTTCCTCGTGATAGACATAATACGTTTTTAAAATAGGGGCATTTATTAAGGCATATATTGTTGTATTGGGGGCGATAATATTCCCAACACCATTTGGTCCATCGGGTGCATCATAATAAAAATTACCTGGTGTAGGTAGTGGAGGGAAAGTAAAACTTACACAATGAGACAATTGGGCTGGAGCTGGGTCAACCATTACGTTATTTATTGTAACTACAAATGAACTTTCTTTATCACAACTTGAGTCATTTGGATTGGCAGCATAAATATATATGGTTTTGGTTTGTTTAACTTCATAATTATCAGGCAAAAGTCCCACGCCATTAGGATTTTCATAGTATTTCCCATTAGTTAAAGGTGTCAATTTATAGGAGTTACATTCAGGACCTATATCCCCTCTAGAGTCTATTATTGGTCTTTTATTGAAAGTAATCAAAAAACTTTTTTCATTGTAACAACCCACCAAAGTTGTTGAGGGTTTGTATATAAAAACACGAGTGTTGGTTGTTATTTTGTCAACATTGGGAATTAACTCTATATTTCCAGCAGTTAAAGGTCCTCCAGATTTGGTGTAATATTTTCCACCTTCGGCTTGAGGAGATAATAAATAATCTTGTCCTTCGCAACGAGTTTCGTTTGAGGGTTCGGTTAGAAACGGTGCATTAGTAGTAATCGTGAACTTATCAGGGTTGCAAATAGCTCCTGGAACATAAGTATATATTGTTTTTGAAGTGGTAATTAGTCCAGGAGGAATAATATTTCCGCCTCCATTTGGAGCATCTCGATACTCGCCAACTGGTGCGGGAGTCAAATTATAGGAGGTACATACGTTTTTATCAGTCAAATTAAAAGTCCCTATATATACTGTAAATGTAATATCTGGAGATTTACAGCTTGCATTGGTTGCAAAAACATATAGTTTAGTTGTTTTTGTAATTGGCGAAACGGCTAATGTATAAACACCTGTTGTTGTATCGAAGGTGTAATAATTACCAACAGTCATTGGAATTAAACTATAAGACGTGCAATCAAACTCATCTTTAAAAGGACCTCCTGTAACTTTTGGCGTGTTGTTAATGGTTATATCTATTTGACCTTCAAGTATCTGACAAGAACTATTTATATCTGTTGATTCAAAATAGGTATATACTGTTTGTGAAGTAGTTATTGATGTAATTCCTCCAAAAAGTTCGATATTGCCAGAAATAGTTGGTCCGCCAGGCTTTGTGAAATAGCGAATCCCATAATTTAATTTTGGTAATGGGTACTTATCACAGGCAGGCAAAGGAGAGGTAGAAAGATCTTTAGGTTCAATAATTGTAATATTAAATTTTGTTTCATTAGAACAACCTGATGCACCTGTATTTTCATAATATATATATATGGTTTGGTCACTAGTAATTTTGTCACCAGCGGAGAGCATTGGCAAGCCTCTGTTTGGTCCAGAATAATAATTGCCAGGGTTTGTTAGTACAGGAAGTGTATAGCTAACGCAAACATATTGGTCAGGAATTTTGTCTAACGTAGGTCTTGGTCTAACAATTAAATCGAAACTTGTAATTTGAAAGCAAGTTGGGTCTATTTTATTAATAACTTTTGCAACTATTGTTTCGCCACCAGAATTATAGGCTAAAGCTATATTTATTGGATTAATTCCAGCATTGGCATCAGCAATAGAATGGTAATAGGAAACACTATATATTGTTGGATCTTGTCCTCCTAAAATACTAGCGGTTTGTGAAGAAATAATGAAATTAGCTTTCTTTGAGTCAATTGTTGTTTCGCATTGAACAAGGTTTGTTGGTTGGTTGGCAATGGGTGCTGGGGTAAGTTTTAATTCAAATGACTTTGTAATGAAACAACCGGTGGTAATGTTTGCAATTCTAACCCAAATAGGTACCGGCAAATTTCCAGAATCTATGGTATAACTACCAGGCAAAGGATTACTGTTTGAATTAGCGTCCAATATAGAGGCATGATAACTAATTTGATTTCCAGGAATAGTGACTATTGGGGTATTATAGGACAAATTGAAAGTATAACTTGCTTGACTTGAATTACATAAATGTAAGTCAATAGGATCGGGAGTTATAATTGGTTTATTAAATTCAACTTTTATTAAATCAGTTGTTACTATACATTTTGATGAAATAATAGTATAAGTTAGTCCATAAGTTCCGGGTTTGGTTACTGTTAAATCAGGTGTGTTTCCGCCAATGGAATTCCCGTTAAAAGTCCACTCAAAAGAATAGATTGTGGGATCTAATCCCGAAACAAGTGTATGAGAGCCTTGGTCACAAATGGCAGTTTTATTTGCAATGGTTAAATCTGGACCTAATACATCTTGTCCCACATTGAAACTATTTGCCCCTAGAAATATAGCCGAATCAGATTTATTATCTTCTCGATCGGCAATCACAAGTTTGATGTGATAGGTGGTAAAGGGAATCAAGGAATTGGATGATGCACTCATCAAAACAGTTTGTCCGTTAAAGTTTGTTGCCGATGCTGCTGCATTGGAGCCTCCATTAAATACTCCAAAATAGTTTTCATTTTTAGAGGAACAAGAAGAGTTATACAATGAATTCCGAATGGTCACTACCGAAATGGGGTCGGTTGAATTGGGTACAACTGCTAAATTAGTTGTAGTGCCAGTTGATTTATTGGTAAGTAAAAAAGCAAAAGCATCCGAAAAATCACATTGGAATGTACCGTATTCTTCAGAAGCAAATAAAAACTTAAAGTCAAAGTTGGGTGAAAAAGGCACAAAGTCAAATTCTAAAACCGTTGCATTAGTCGATTTCATTGTGATACCTGCTGCCAAAAGTGCGGCTTCTAATTCAGAATCGCCAGTCCACAAGGCATTCCCATCATCTAGTTGTGTTGTGTTTGGACCAGCCGCATTTGCAGCATTTCCCGTACTCAAAATTACGCCACTCGAAAGCGGAAAATTAGGATTCGTATTTTCAAAATAGCTAATTCCGTTAGTCGATCCAAAATCTGTTCCTGTTTTCCATTTAATACTAGTTATTGGAACACATAATTTTTGAACCAAAACATCTGTAACTAATTCTGGAACAGTATATTTATTGGCGTCCACTACAATTGACTGCGAAAAACATCCAACTGCAAAAAGTAAAATAAATGATAGAAGAATATTTTTCATTTGTATTTAATGTTAAGCAAAAATATAATTT
>Ga0316612_1000459_pt1 | contig 12560 bp, 5 predicted proteins | sample MIS2016226_MG_FD_207676 | JGI IMG/M metagenome (GOLD analysis project Ga0316612, IMG submission 207676) | Microbial mat bacterial communities from Middle Island sinkhole, Lake Huron, Michigan, United States - MIS.2016.226 | ecosystem: Environmental > Aquatic > Freshwater > Lake > Sediment... | reverse complement strand
CACTCCGGGCTTGTTCCTCAAGTTCTGTTAATAAGGAATCACGCGGAGGAATAAACGCATTGAAGTAGGTTTCAGGTTTTTCAATCATAAACTCCGACATCAGGTTCTCCTTTTTTATAAATCAGACAATCTGACGCTTTGCAAGCTGGGCAAACACGCCGTCAAGTTTCATCAATTCTTCATATGTGCCGCTTTCCCGAATTTCTCCGCGCTCCAGAACAAAAATCCGATCTGCGTTGACAATGGTGCTTAAGCGGTGAGCAATCACAATGCGGGTCGCCTGAAGCTTATCCATGCTTTCTGTTACCTGAGACTGAGTCCGGTTATCTAACGCGCTTGTGGCTTCATCAAGATATAATATTCTGGGCTTATTGACAACGGCTCTGGCAATCATCAGACGCTGCCGCTGCCCCCCGGAAAATGTTCCGCCGCCTTCGCTGACAACCGTGTGCATTCCCATCGGCATCTGCCGGATGTCTTCAGCCAGCCCGGACATCCGAGCTGCTTCCCAAGCATCGTCTTGGGTCAGAGAAGATGTTCCGATAATATTCTGAAAAATGGTGGTCGGAAGCACCTGACTATCCTGAAGCACCACCCCGGCTTGCTGTCGGACTTCTCTCAAATCCAGATTCGCAAGGTCTTGTCCATCATAGCAGATCGTGCCGGATTCCGGTTTTTCAAATCCCATCAGCATCCGCATAAGCGTAGATTTTCCCGAACCTGATCCGCCTACAAACGCTACAAACTCGCCGGGGCGGATTCTGAAAGATACGTCTTTGATGATATAATCTCCGTCAGGATCATAGCGGAATCGAAGATGAGACGCTTCGATTTCTCCGGTCAGTTCTCCGGGATGTTTTTTGATTTCATCTATTTCCGGTATCGTGGTGAGGATGGGTTTCAGGCGTTCATAAATCGGCACCACCCTGAAAAAATCCACTGATGATTCACTGATAGCCAGCATTGCAGATTGAAACATACCGTAAGCAGATGTAAAGGCAAGAAAATCTCCGGTGGTCAGAGGCGCGGTTTCCTGCTGAGGTCTGCCTTGCAGATACACCAGCATTCCGTAAATTACCATTGAAGAAAATACCGGAAAGCCGGACATCAGCACCGCAATCATATTCTGAATGTTTCCGACGGCAATACTGACTCTCCGATGCTGTGAAAAATCAACAGCCCAGCGTCTGAAGGCAAAACTTTCAGCACCGGTTACGCGGATTTTGGAAATCCCGCTGATCAACTGAAGTCCGATGCCTGCAATCTTACCGTTGGTTTCCAACTGCAATCGCTGCTGACGAAGCCGGAACATATTGATACCGAATGTGAATCCTACCACAATCATGGTAACGCCGATAGCCGTAAATCCCAAAGGAACACTGTAAAAAAACATGGTCGCAACATAAAAAACAGAGGTCAGTGCGCCGAGCATGGCAGATACGCCGGTTTCAGCAAGCAGATCGCGGATTTTGGAAATTCCGGCTACCCGATCCGCCAAATCACCTACTGAATATTTCCGAAAAAAAGAGGTGGGCAGACTCAGCAGGCGATCCCATACAGACGCCTGAAGTCTGTAATCCATGCTGCCCTGAATTCGCAGTGTCGCAATTCCTCGGCATATCTCAAACGCGCTGTTGGCAAATGCTGATACAATCAGGGCGATGGTGAACTGATACAGCAATCCCCGTGCTGCCTGAGGAATCACCATATCAAATATCTGACCGGTAAAATAGGGCGTCATAACCCCCAATCCTCCGATAGTCACGCCCATCATCAGTACCATGGCAATATCTTTTTCCAAATGATGGATTCCGAATTTCAGCAGACCCCATATTTTCAAAAGACCATCCGGGAGCGGGGCATAAAAACAGAACGCGCCGGGTTTGAATACAGAAGCGTTTTTTGCATCTATCCGCTCTGTTTGTCCGGTTTGGGGATTGATAAATTCATAAACTTTCGGAGAAATGGGCAGCATCGCTACCGGATCGCCGGTATCTTCAAAAAATCCGAGCATAGGTCCCTGATCTCTGTGATACCAATCTTCCTTGAGAAGAACCGATCTGACGCGGAATCGGGATGCTTTGGCAATGGCATTGAGCTTATCCTGAACGCTCCGGTTTCTGCTTTTTTCAATATCCGGATGAAGTTTTACCTGCATCCCCATCATATTGCCGATATGCTGGCAGGCAAGAAATACCGGATCCTCATTGCCTTTGCCTGTATCTGATGAAGGAGATTCGATAACCGTATTCAGAACTGACGCAATATTGGCAAGCGCGTGGTGTTTGGCAGTTTTGGCATAATCTGCTTTGGCATGGAGACGCTCATCTTCCCGAATGCCTCTGATTCTGTCTTCCGCAGATTTGCACCGGCATACCAGCGTGTGAAAACACCCCAGATCATGCCATACCTGATCAAAAGAAGCCTCTTCAATCATGTATGGGGTTTTCTGAAGTACGGATTCAACTATTTTTCTCCGCTCATCGCTTATCTCAAGCCAAGTATCCGGGGTTAATGGAAAAAAGTCTGCTTCATCTTTGAAAGAAAATTCTTCCCGGCTGATAAACAACGCTCTTCCGGCTTCGGCTTTGATCCATAACACGCCTTTATTGGAACGGATTTTTTTCAATCTTTCAAGGGATATAGTGCCACTTTCAGATAAATTCAGGTCTGCTTTGGGATGAGGCATGTCTTTGGTCAGATTCCATGACACTTCTCTGATCCAATTATCCAGAATATTTGAAAATTGTCCCGCATATTCAGGCTGGCTGACCAATTCCCGAACAAAAGAAATATCAAGGCGGTATAATTCTGTTTCTACCGAGCCGACAGCTAGAAATCCGAAACCGATTCCTCTGTCTCCGAGTTCCATTCCGAACATACAGTCCCCGGGCTTGCGGGATAAAAAGTGAGACCGAACCCCAACCGGCTTTTCTTTAACAAGATTGACGGTAAAAATTTCTACAGATCCGGTTTTTACATACCAGAAATGCTCTCTTCCGATAAGCAGGAACGGGGCATTTCCTGCGGCTTTTACAGATTCCCCATTTTTTTCAAACAGATCGGCAAGCAAAGGCTCCATCGCTATTCCTTAATCAGCTTGGCATACATTCCGTCTTGCAGCAGCAGTTGCTCATGCGTGCCTCGTTCAACAATTTTGCCCTTATCCATGACAATAATTTCATCACAATCCCTAATCGTGCTTAAACGGTGCGCTACAATAATGCAGGTACACCCCCGGCGCCTCAGATTATCGCTGATGGTCTTTTCCGTAGTCGGGTCCAACGCGCTGGTGGCTTCATCCAGAATAAGTATGGTCGGAAATCCTACCAATGATCTGGCGATTTCCAATCGCTGACGCTGCCCTCCGCTGAAATTCGTTCCGGCTTCTTCTACGGAAGAATAATAGCTGGATGGACGAAGCTGAATCACCTCGTCAATTGCCGCATCTCTGGAGCCTGACATGATATTCAGGTCTAAAATGGTTGAATCCCACATCGCCAGATTATCCCGGATAGTTCCGGCAAACAGAAAAATATCCTGATCCACAATTCCCACAGAATTATTCAACAATCTCGGCGGAACTTTGTTTAACGACACGCCGTCAAACAGAATTTCTCCGCCCCATATCTGATATAATCCGGTAATCAGACGGGCTACCGTAGATTTTCCGCTCCCTGATCCGCCGACCAATGCAACGCGTTCTCCGGGACGAACCGTAAGATTGAAATTTTCAATCAAGGGCTTATCCAAAGGACTGTATCCGAAGGTAACGTCTTTCAACTCAACGGTTCCTGACAGCTTGGTCAGATTCTTCAAAGATTCGGCATACTCCTGATCTGTCTTATACCGCTCGTCCTGAGGATAACGTAGCACATCATCCAACCGCTTCATATCGCCTTCAAGTTCCTGAAGACTGCCGCTGAAATTTACAAGATTTTCAAGAGGTTTTGTAAAGCTTTCCATCAGACTCTGAAATGCGACGAGTTTTCCGACACTCAGAATGCCATCCATAACCCGGATTCCGCCCATAGCTAAAATAACGGTTGTAATCAGCATTTTCACCAAAGGCGGAATAGCGGCAATCAGTTTACGCAGAAATTCCAAATCCTGATGCCCCCGGAGTACCTTTGCCTGATACCCTGCCCAGCGGGCAAAAAATTCCCCTTCGGATCCGGTTGCCTTCAGGGTTTCAATCATCTTGAGACCGCCCATTGCCGTACCGGTAAGTTTTCCCATTTCCTGCAACATCCGTTGGCTGGCATCTATCCGTTTTTTAGACACATATTTGATCACAACAATATTTGTCAGCGCAATACCGATACAAGCGCAGGTCAGTACCGGATCATACAGCAGCATCAGGATTGCATAAAATACAATCATCACCGCATCTATGACGGTCGTGGCAAGTTTTTCGGAAATCAGTTTTGCCACATTGTCATTCAGCATCACTCTTGAGCCGATTTCACCGGCATATCGCTGCGTAAAATACGATACCGGAAGTCTCAGAAGATGATCAAAAAACCGGCTTGCACTGCTTAATGCCAGCTTGGTTTCATACCGCAGCAGAAAATGCTGCTGAAGCCATGTCAGGATCATCCGCAATATGGCTGTGATTCCCATCCCTACCAGCAGCGGCTGAATCAGGTCTGTCTTTTGAGAAATCAGATATTCATCAATAAAAATTCTTGAAAATGTCGGCACCACAAGACCGGGAATAACCAGCATCAGACCGCATAATATTGTATACGTCAACGCACTTTCCGCGCCGATCAATCTCTGACGCAGTGCGTTGAGCATATCAGAGCGTATCCCGCCCTTTTCAAAAACAGGCTCATCAGGATTTTCAGAGGGCGTTGTCCTTGGCTCAAAAGTCAGCACCACGCCTGAAAATGAAATATCCAGTTCCTCAAAACTTACGATACGCGGACCTTTTGCCGGATCATTGAGATAAACCTTTTTTTTCTTAACGCCTTCAAGAACTAAGAAATGATTGAAATTCCAAAATAAAATAACCGGATATGTCAATTCAAATAAATTTTTCAACTCATATTTGAAGCCTTTGGCATTCAGTCCGTATTTCCGGGCAGCTTTCATCACATTGCTGGCTTTGCTTCCGTCACGGGAAACGCCGCAGGCTATCCGCAATTCTTCAAGCGAAACAAAGCGTCCGTAATATCCCAGCACAATGGCAAGTGCTGCCGCACCGCATTCTACGGCTTCCATCTGAAGAATAGTGGGCGTTTTGACACGGGGATGGACAGATTTGAGAGATTCCAATAGTTGAGCGGGCGTAACTTCTTTCTGTTTCTGAACAATAGAAACTCTGATCTCAAAAAAAGCAATCTGAATAACATCATCAGCATTGAGTGTTGCTTCTTCAAGCTTCAAATCCCGGTTATTCAGCTTTATACCTAGCTTTCCTCGGATATCTCTGATTTTCCATTGATCAAGATCAAAGAATATTTCACAATGTTCTTTGGAAATACTGTGATATTCCATAGATTCTTTTGAATCTTTGGATAAATCCGCCGGAAGAGATAACACAAGCTTATTGGTCTGACTGCGGCCGATGCGTACTGCTTTTTCCTCTTCATCAACCTCTGTATGCCCAACCTGCTTGTCACTGATATAAAGGTCTAAGTGTATCACATATATCCTATCGTCTTTTTCAGTGTCGGAATCACATAAGAGATGGGACTCTTTGTATCTACCACAATAAATGATACACATACGGTACCGGTGTCAATCACAAAGGGCGGTCCGCTTGAAGATGTCCACTTAAAACCGCTGGGCGTCTTTTTATCAATTTCAAGCTCAACGCTGATTTCAATCGGCGGGCTTTTCCCCGTCAGTTTTTTGACAAGCGTTTCATGCTTCAATACAGATTTCATGCGTTCAGGCGTGGCAGGAAACTTGGATACAGACTTCACTTTTCCGATAATAAATCCGTATTCTTCGGGTTTGACAGTGGACGGAGAAATATGAACTTCCATATCCTTATCGTTTTTGACTTTTTTCCCCTGCTCCACAGGCATATATAAAACCAACTGCATGGCTTTATCTTTTTCATGCCGTTCCAAACTGATAATTCCTGTATGCGGTTCAACCAGATCGCCTTCTTTTACTTTCATCTCAATGACCAAGCCGCTGCTGGGGCTGCGAATTTCAGAACCAGTGCCTTGTTTCGACTCCAAATTCTTCAAATCTCTTTCCAAATCACCCAGCTTTGCATCAAACGCGGTTTCTTTTTCAAGAAACTGCCGATCCTGCCCGGCTTTATCCGAATTCATCTGCACCAGTTCGTCTTCTTTTTGGGATTTAGCATTTCTGAGGCTGGCAATTTCGCTGATTGTTCCCTGAAGCGTCTTGCCCGGTATCAGTCCTTTTTCAAGCAGACCTTCCTGATTTTTTTTTATTTTATCAAGCCCCTGAATCTGTATCCCCAAATCGCTGATCGAGTTCTTCAAAGTTCTTCGCCGTTCCGCATCAGCAGTTTTCTGAAGTTCGATATTATTTTTGAACGCGCTGATTTCTTTGCCTTTCTGCGCTTTCATGTCTCTGATTTTATCTCTGGTCGTTTTAATATCGGTTTCAACTCCGATTTGTTGAATTTTTGCAACAACCTCCCCTTTTTTAACCTCTTGATCGCGCTCCACCAAAAGCTGTACCACCCTGCCCTTGATATCAGAGGTTATTTCATCCACATCCCGGATAAGTATCCCTTCTCCCTGAACTTTATCAGGAATAGCGCCAAAGATGCTCCATATCACAATAATGATAAGAATCATCCCGATAGCAATGAGAGATACCCATCCTGCCGGAGATGTGATCTGCATCAGCGTATCTAATTCTTCAGGAGACGAAAGCCGCTCAAGAGCCCGTTTCCGAAAAAGAGTATCGCTCATTTACTGCCTCTCTATTGTCATAAGGCATGCATCAGGAGATACAATGTCGCCTGCATTGACTTTGATATCCGCTATCTGCCCATTGACAGGACTTACAATACTGCTGCCTGTTTCTGCCTGTTTTTCCAATGCCTTAATCTCTGCGCTGAATCTGTCGGATCGTTGCTTGAAAACCGCTTTCCGCTTTTCAGCCAACTCCTGTTTGAGTTTTTCAAAAGCCTCTTCGTTTTCTGATAATCTGAGAATGCTGTTTTCTTTCTGAAATTTGTTTTTCAGAAGTACGTCAATCTCTTTCTGAATCTTTGCCACAGCCCCCTGCGCCATCAAGCCTTTCTGCGCCATATCTTCCTGCTTTTTAAGCTTTTTATTCAAAGCTTCAATTTGCAGATCAGTATCAGCCAACGAGATCCGAAGGGTCTGAAGATCAGGCGGAGCAGCCGGAGGCGTGACCGGTGCCGGAGAGATTTTGAGTTTTTTAGATTCTTTAGGAGACTCCGGTATTTCGTTTTCAGACGCTATTTCCGCTTCAATACTTTCTTCAGGCAGAGGAATTTCGTCCAAATCCTTGATTTCCTGAGCAGCCCATTTCTCGCTTTCCGCTATTTCCTGCTTTTTGCCCGCCATTCTGCTGTCAAGATCACTGCGTCTGATTTTTGCAAGAACATCGTCTTTTTTCACTCTGCTTCCGGGCTTTACATAAATTTCAATAATCTTCCCGCTCATGCCTGCGTTGACCGCCATCATTTTCTTGCCGGAATCCAGCCCCTCGCCTTTATCTTCAGAAGGCAGCGTGACCAACGCATCTTTCAAAACCAGATATTCATTGTTTTCATAAGAAATCAGCGTTCCGGTTTCAAATCTGAGCTGCGACAACGCCTTGATATACGCAAGCTTGGCGTCTGCCAATGTGAGCAAGGCATCTGTCAGATATTCTTCTGTCAGAAGCGCGTCAATCAGCGTTGATCCGCCCATCTTAAATGTTTCTATTGATGCCCCAAGCGTTTCTTTATAATACTGAACCGCTTCTGATTTGAGAGACACCTGATCTGCGGCATCTTGCAGGGTATGATATGCGCTTACCACATTGGAGCCGATGACGCGCTTTAAATCATTCACATTGATATTGCTTTTTCGGAAAAGGGCGTGTGCTTTTTTGAGTTCGCCTTTTGCCGTATTGTTATCAAACGGCAGATCCATATTGAATGTCAGCATAACGCTGGGGCCGGTCAGGCTCTCAACCAGAACGCCGCTGCTCCCGCTGATAATAGAAGCATTCTTATCATATCCCTGATAATAAGCTGAAAATTCAAGGTCTTTTTTAGGTTTAAGGTCCAGTTCGGCAGCTTTCCACAAGGTTTTTGCCGAATCTCTGAGACTGAGCGATGCACGATAATCCATTCGTTTTTCAACCGCGTCTTCAATCAGGCGATTAAGGACAACCACCGTTGAAGGATCGGAAGATGAGGGAAAGTCATCAGCAGCTTTGGGCGCGGTTTCAATATTGTCTATCGTAAGTCCGATTTCTTTGGAAAAATTTACAACTGCTTCCTGCATCAGTTTTTGGGCATCAAGCATTGACGCATTCACACGGGCTGCTCTGGCTGAAACACGCTTAACATCAGAGGACGGTATCTCTTCGCCTTGTATCAGCAACTCCGTAGCCTTGACAATATCCTGCTGTACCCGGTCTTTTGAATCTCTCCACAACTGAAATTTTTCCTGCGCGGCTACCAAATTCCAGTAACTCTGCGCTACGGCATATACCCTTTTGGATACCGTATGATGAAGGGTATATAATGCCGCCTGATAACTCTGTTGAGCAGCTTTTTCAACAGCGCCGGTCGAATCTTCTCCCCAACCCTTGCCAAGCGGTATGTGAAGATCAAGACCGATGTCTGATGTCCATGTTTCGCTGTCTCCTGAGCCGCCTTCTGCGGAGATTCTGGATTTACCTCTGAACTGGTGCGTTGTTACGTTCAGCTTAATTCTGGGCGTAAGAACAATCCCGTTTCGGAAAGGCTTACTGACACCTACTTTCAGGGATGCAGGAAAGTCTTCGGTAGCATTCGGAATGATTCCCAAAGCATCCCGTTTTGCTTGTGCAGTGTTGCCCAAACATTTATAATAGTCTACCTCATTATAAGAAGGTTCTCTACAATCTTTTCCTGCAAAGTTTTTTAAATCCGCTTTTTCTTGATCATCTGGGTCTCTCCCCGTGAGTCCTTTAAAAAAATTAAACAATGCCTCATCACTGGAAACATTTTCGCGAAGCTCTTCCAAAAGCCGTCGTTTCACCAATTCCATGTAAAACTCACGCAACGAAATTTCCTTTTGAATAAACCCGGCTGTCAATTCCAAAAATGCGGATACATCAAACTGCCCGGTAGCTGACATTGATGTTCCCATAGATTCATCAGAGGTTTCTTTCTGAATTTTAATGAGCGGATCATGAGTCAGTCCCAACCCGATTGCCTCTGTCAGAGAAATTTTTTTCTCCGGCTGAGATGTGGCTGCTGCCAACCCGCCTATCAGCATGATAAACACTATCACACTCAGAATTTGAAATGCTCGTTTCAATTTCTCTGCCCTCCGCCGACTGATGGAATAGTTACAAGATCACCTGCATTCACTTTATGTCCCGCATCATCATAAGTGAACAGCGATTCAGTCTGAAAACGCAGTTCTGCCAAGTACTTAGCATATTGCGCCTTTACCGTTATTATGTCCTGCAAAGAATTTGTAAGCTGATCCTCAGTCAGAATGGTATCAATCAATGTGGAAGTGCCTGCCCGATATTTCTCTATTTCATTCTTCATGGTCTCTTTGTAAAGATCGGCAGACTCCGTGTTCTTTACCATCTGATTTGCGGTATTTTTCATTGATTCCAAAACCTTGACAACATCAGCGGCAATCACCCGTTTCAAATCATCAGCAGAAATCTGACTTTTGTTGAGCGTTGCGCGGGCTTTAACGAGATTTCCTTTAGCCGCATTATTGGCAATTGCCCAATTCATATTGAATCTTGCGCTGAAACTCGGACCCGTATAATCTTTAAGCAGAACGCCTTCCAAGCCCTTGGCAGGATTAGCGTTCATATCTAATCCCGAATAACTGACGGCGAATCCTGCGTCAGCCTGAGGCGCAAGGTCTATTTCAGCAGCTCTTGCCAATACTTTTGCGGACTCCTGAGCTTTTAATGCTGCCTGATAATCCTGTCTCTGGGAAATGGCATAATTCACAAACGCGGAAGTATCCAATGATGTAAATGCAGACGAGGCAAGCGATTTCGGAAACGCATCTGCTGCCAAAGGCGCGTTATCCATGACTTCAACCTTCAAACCGATAATGCGAGCCATATTCACACGCGCTTGCTGCAAAGTCTTCTGAGCATCGCTTACCATTGCTCTGGCATTTACCTCACGGGCTTTGATTCTGATAATTTCAGATTTCGGCAGTTCATCCGCATCTGCAAGCGATTGGCTGAGATTCAGCAGTTCCTTCTGAGACTGTGCTGATTTTTTATATAACTCAAGTTTTTCCTGAGCCGCTGCCAAATCCCAGTATGCTGCCAAAACAGAATATATGCTGTTTGAAACAGTACGTCTTAACGTCAGCAGGCTCGCTTCATAGTTTATCTTTGCGGATGTTTCACCGGCTGCGGCAGATTCCACACCTTTGCCTCTTCCTAAAGGAATCTGAATATCAAATTTGAATTCTGAATTGTAAAGAGGGGATTCGGTTTGCTCTTTATGACGATATTGCCAACTCCCCTTCTCTGTAATGTTCAGTCCCGGAGAAAGAATAATACCGTTTCTGAGCATCTTCTGACCGGATATACCCAATGAGGAATTAGTTTCCTGCTTGGTCTTTGGAAGGTCTCCTAATTTTCTGAGTTCCCTGTCATCTCTTACAATCGCAGCTTCAATATTTTTGATATCTGTCTGAATCTGTTTTCTCTGATCAGCTATCGGTATTACGTTACTCTTATAATCCGAATCCGCTGTTTTTTTAAACTCCTCCAAAGATTTTTTATCGGTTTCAGTCAGTGGAATCGGATTGTTGTTGGGAAAAAGATAATCATGTGGAGGAGTAAAATCATGTATTGACACATTTGAGTTTGGAGATGGCTTACTTAAATAGTCTAAATAACTGTCTTTTGTTCTTTCCACTCTCCAACTTATGCTCTCATCTGTCAGACTCTTCCTCGTGTCATAGCGTTTATCACGTTCTGATTCTATGGTCTTTGCATCCAACTCGGTCTGAGTGAAACTTCCCTGTGCATTCAGAAGCAGGTGCGTATCAAATTTGCCGCTTTGAGATTGAAGCTCGCCCTCTTTATACACAGTCTCTTCTTTTTGCAGTTTGATATTCGGATCATTCTCCAAAGTAAGACGCACAGCTTCCAATACCGGCAAGCGTTTATCCGTAATTTTAATCGGTTCAGAATCTCCACCGCTTTGTTGAGCATCTGCTATGCTCATCCACCCCAAAAATGCCAACACTCCGATTAGACAACGAACAGAACTCTTCATGACCGCTCCTTTTTGAAATTTAGTCAAAAAATAATATTGAAGGCAATTCTTCCGGATATGCCATGCGAAGCAGGGTATATCCGATACCTGAAAACCCTTTGAAAAACCCCGGCTGAAAACACCGATTTTCCGATTCGCTCAATCGGGTGCCGAAATATCCGTTATGTTTTGCCCGATCAAGCACCTTATCTGTCCGATCCTGCGCGGCGTTCACAAGGTCTTCCCTGTCAAGTTTAATCCCCGCAGTCAGCAGAATATCTGCCCGCCCCAGATTTCCGCAACATAAATAATCCAACGGCATCATATCGAAATTCAGCGTTGTCTGCAACGCACAATCCAGATCGGCGCGTATTCTGTCATCTTTGAGCATATCCGATGCTCCGATCCGGGCAATCGCTATTCCCGGCGCACCGTGACACCACGTTGTCATAAATACGGAAGATTCTGTTCTGCCATCTTTTCGTTTAACCAGCACGGGCCAATTCTGGCGATGCTCAGAAAAAATGCTCTGCTCATAACGAAATGCCTGCTCTCCGGCAGTAAGATAAATATTATCGCCGGTAACCTGATATAATCGCAACAGAGCTAAACCTATGCCTGATGCTCCGTGGGCAAATCCGGCAAGCATCACGCCGTCATCATTTACCCAGCCCCGGACATCTCCCTGAACATGACTTTGAGCTATCAGATGATCTCCGCAGCATAATGCCAGATTCAATATGTCAGGGCTTTTACAGGACTGATACAATGATAGCAGGGCGATCAGACATCCCGCGCTTCCCCCCTCAATATCCAAGCGGCGATCAGCAAAAATCCGTTCATGGGTAATCAGAGCAGCAACATTTTCTGCCCATTTTATATAAGCATTATCCTGTAATATTTTGCTGATAGTTGCCAAACTATATATTACAGAACATATACCGTTGCATATTCCTATAGCGGAATTCAGATAATAATCTGAATCGAATTCTTGCCCTATCATATTTTTTACAGATTGAAAAGCAAAAAAAACAGCCTCTTTGTATTTTTTATTTCCGGTAATTTTTGCCAAAGCAGACATGAACAGCATAACACCTGAAATGCCATCATATAAAAACGGAGAAATATTTCGGGTTTTTCC
>Ga0316612_1000458_pt1 | contig 12622 bp, 6 predicted proteins | sample MIS2016226_MG_FD_207676 | JGI IMG/M metagenome (GOLD analysis project Ga0316612, IMG submission 207676) | Microbial mat bacterial communities from Middle Island sinkhole, Lake Huron, Michigan, United States - MIS.2016.226 | ecosystem: Environmental > Aquatic > Freshwater > Lake > Sediment... | reverse complement strand
TTCCGATAAGTACTCCCAGTAAAAGTCTTCCTTTTGCTGAAATTGCACTTCTATTAAATATATCGGTTTGTCTTTCGCTTTTGGGATAAATATTCCATCAAAGCGAAAGGCTTTCTCTTTTACTTCCACTGAGCTAAATTCATAGCCCTCTGCTTCCGAGATCGGGCGTTCGATTAGCTCAAATAGCAAGCTGTGAAAAGCGTTAAATAATTGGTAAAAAAGCGTGTCAGTCCTCATAATTACTTAGCCTAGCAAAGTTTTGACCTTGTGCAAATTGTTTTTCATTATTTTATTTTTTTAAAGAATAGATAAGGAGAGAATAAAGCGATCGCTCTATCCTCTCTAATTTCTAGGCTGCGACGAGTTCGCAAACTATGGTCTTTTGTTGTGTAGTCAGGGATGCAACATATTCCCCAACGATGACTTTGGCAGAGTCCTTAGCAACTAATCCCAGTAAATATGGCTTTTTCCTGCTATTTCTCACGACTTCAATTTGATATCTACCATCCTGCTCGCGTTGAGATACAACAATGGAAATACAGGCGTGTTCTCCATTGCCTGTCCATTTGGTTGATGCGAGTTCTCCATACTGCGCTCCGACTACTTGCAGTCGCATCAGTTGGTTGTCATGGAGGCGATCGCATACTTCGGGTAGAAACATATTGAAGACAACACTTGCAGTGCCATGATCGCCGTTGTGACTGGCTTGCCACATAGCGGCGCTACAGGTTTGGGCGGTTTTCTCACTTTTCTCCCGTAGTTTCTCGCCTAAGCCTTTTGCCCATTCCACGGCGGCGCGAAGGATTTTCTTGCGTGATTCCCGATCGCTTGATAGTTTCATCGCTTCCCTAATCTTGCTGGTATATTCATCGCGACGGGCGATCGCTCTTTTGTAGAGAATCTCGCTTGGTTTGACAAATAGTTCGCGGAATTCGAGCAAGGTTCGCTCATGTAAATCTACGGGTTTCCAGATCGCATTCACAGATTGAATCAGGAATGATATCGGATCGTTGTATTCTCCATTGGCTACCAAAGTTCGGGCGGACATTTTGCATCTCTGTTTAGAGTCGTAGTAGCTGCCATATACACCTTGCTTCTTGCGATCGATCAGCCAATCCAGTTTCGGTAAGCTTTTGCCGACTTCATCTAGAAAGGCTTGGTCATGGCTGAGGTCGGATTTGAGCCGATCTACGGCGACTTGGACTTCTTGGGCTAAACCTGCAATGTATTGATGATGCCCTGTCGCCCATGCGGTGGCTAGGTAATAGGTAATCAGTCCAATTTGGTTTTCGGTCGATCTGAGCGCAACTTCGGCTAGGGTTCCTTGCACTGCTACTTTGTCGGGTTTATAGGTGGTGGGCTTGATGTGGTATTGACGGATTTCTTTGGCAATTTCAGGTAGTTTCTTAACTGATTTTACACAGAAGGTATCACCGTCAAAGTCCATGCCACAGTAGTCACGCGCTTCGTCTGGGTTCACATACATGGTTCCCTGTTGGTTGAGTCCTTTGATGTGCTTGTTTGTCCAAATCTGCAAGTCGTTGCGATCGCGGATGGGATAGCGAAATCCGACATATTCGCCTTGTGGCAGTTCAGGGATGCACATTTCCAGTTTTCCTAATTCGGGGCAGGGTTGTGCCATGAAGCTAGAAAAGTTGATACCGCCACTGGTTGCCAGGGTTAACCACCGTCTTCTTACTAGGTCTTCAATCTTTCTCACCACATAGGGATGTTCTAGCAGTTGTCCGTAGATGTCATGTTTGAGGATTTCCGATAGGATTTTGCCGTCGGCTTCTTCTTCGCGTTCTTCTTCAGGTTCATCTACTTTCACCCATTGTTCGGTTTGCACTAGTTGGCAGAGTTGTTTGACATCGGATTGGGCTGCTACTAATGTTTCGGATTTAAGTTGGGTAATCGGTAAGACATCATGGGCGATCGCCTGTTGGCTGAACCATTGTCAGACGGTATAGGAGGTCTTGACGCTGCGCTTTTGGGCGAAGTTGACGATTCCTAGTTTCAGGCTGGCTACTTGTTGGACTCCTAATGCTGGTTTATGTCCTTTAAAACATGATAGGGGCATTACTAAATCCACTCCTTTGGGTAGGTTTAGTTCTACTTGCAATGTCCCTTTGGCTACCCATGCGTTAGTTATTCCTGCCCGAAATTGGAATGGTGTATTTGCTGGGATTGCAAAGTCTTCGCTTTGGCGGAGTTGATTTAACAATTCATGACTGATTTTGCCATCACAGTCATCGGTAAGATGTTCTTTGTCTTAGACGATCATATAAATCCAAGTAGTCTTTCTGGCTCAGGGTTTGCACCACCTTTTAACCACGTTATCGGACTTTCTTCAGGCTTATCGGGATTGATCCATGCGATCGCTTTTAATTCCCTTAGTTCTTCAACCTCTTGGGCAGCCTGTGTAAAAAATCTTCGAGCCGTCTTATCGTCTAGAGAAACAACTATTTTATCTGTAGCTAGTGCGGCTTCGATTAAATGGATATCTTTTTTAACTTGCGATCGCTGATTCTCAGTTAGGTTTTCCAAAAGGATATCAGCCATATATATTTTAGCTCGAAGATCGGAGTCTTCTAAGGATTTGATGCGGATTAACTTTCCTCTTCTTTCCATCTTACCGCGCCATGCCTGACCAAAGCGTGATGTATGATTATTCCATTCAGTCTCTAAAGCTCTTGTCAGAACTGCACGATGACAGATTTCAAGAACATTTTGAAGGAATTGATAGCAATGTTTTGATGTTGGGTATATGGCATTTTCATCACCACTAGCTTTTAAGACAGAAGCATCTATTACCAAAAGTTTAGAATTCTTAGTACTCATTCTGCTCCTTCCAGCGCTTTTCGCTAGCAGCTTCTAGATAGCGTCCTTCTTCGTCTAAAAACACATCTGAAAAATCCAAAGGAAAATCAGGATCGCCATATCCACCTGTTGCATTGAGAGGTGTAGAAGTTACTTGTGTGAAACCATGTTCATCGCGACTAAACCAGTGCAAAATTGCTTTGTCAGCCGATATTTTATCCTCAGCAACTAGGGACTGAATTCTTCTTAAAAGTAGATCGCTATGGGTTTCTAACACAACTCTGACCCCACGATTAGCTGCATCCACAATTATTTCGCCTAAATTCGCCTGAGCGCGAGGATGAAGATGAATTTCTGGTTCTTCTAGATAGACTAATTGTTCTGGCTCGGCAGCTACTAAAGCCACTAACACGGGCAAAATCTGAGATACTCCTGAGCCAACATCTACAATATTTACCATATCATCACTATCAAAAGTTCGACTGACCTTTAACTCAATTTGCGTATCATTAATTTCAGTTGCTTCAATCTTTTTAGATAATGTTAATGTGTGGAGATAAGCATTTAAAACTTGAAGTTGATCACTTTCTGATATTTGCCATGAGTAAATCAAAGAAGCAATATATTTTTCAAAATTACCACTAAAATTCTGTCCAATTCCTGTTACTGGTAAAACCCTTTCAAGACTTCTTAATCCTTGTACATGAATGATCTTTTGTATTTCTTCAGCAAATCTAATATTTGCTTTAGCGAATCGATAATTTCCTAAAAAAAGGAATTGAATATCGCCTAAGACTACATTATTTCTATCGTACATACGAAATGTAATAAAGCAAAAATCTCTAATTGCTTTCCAATTATAGTTCCCTACTTCAGAAGGTTTTTTTAACTCTTGAGGAAGTAATTCAATAATATCTAAATTATCTATGTCAATGACAGCTCTTAATTCTCCATCTTCATCATGATAGATAGTCTCAATCAGATCGATCGCTTTATTAGGAAGTTTTTTGAATGTATTTTTAAACTTATAAGAATTGGCTAATTCCATTGCTACAGTCAAGCAATCAGTTTGTTCACTTTTTGAAGAATAAGAAAGTATCTGTTTTGCCGATGTAAAATTGAGATTATCTCCACTTAATCTTAAAGCTCCATAATCTGTAGAAGATTCTAGGGTTTGTTTCATTAAAAGGATTGGTTGCATGATGCTAGATTTACCAGAACTATTAGCACCCGCAAGGATTGTCAAAGGACGAATCTCAATCGAACATTCATTTGCAATTGACTTAAACCCACTTATGGAAATTTTAGTAATGCCCTTTGATTCAGAGTTGTTCATGGCTTTTTATATTTGCTGATGCCTATTTTAACTCAATTACAACAAATTATATCTTTAAAACTGAAACCAAAATTTCAAGTTCTTTCGTCTTGCCTGTCAGTGAATTTGTCAATCGGTCACTGACTTCAAGCGTAAGCGCTCTTCCTATTTGTGGATAAGTTATGAAGTTGGTAGCATGATATCCGTGTTGTTATGCTTGCTAGTGATCGCTATATGTGTGAATAAGTCGATCGCGCAATTCGTTCATGATTTCATAGATCTGTAGATGGCGCATACATATTCTCAATCAGCTAGATAATATAAATCTCTGGCTTAGCATCTTTTGGTGGCAAAAGCTCTCGGCTACTCTTGACATTGCGATCTTCACAGAGATTTGCAAATGCTTGCACACTTTCTAATCTATCGGCTAGTTCGCTGAGGCTATCTAAGTATTCAGAAACTCCGATTTGACTGGTTTTCCAAGACTCATCATATTGGGAACTATAGGACATATCAAATTCAACTTCGACATCTTTCTTTTTGTTGGTGATTCGTTCTTTTGATAGTGAAATGTCAGCAGGGGAGATTCTGGCGATACGCTCTACACGCTCAGGTAAGATGTCATTTTTAAATTTAGGATCGGCAAATCGATAAGCTGTGGAAAGTTCGGGATGTTCAGCTTTAAGTAATGCTTTCGCCCATCTGTTAGCTGCATCGCGAAATCTAGGAACTTCCGTATCAATTACTTGTTTTGCTTCTTGAATTAGTCCATTGTCCAAAAGAATATATACTTCTGTAGCGGTAGATGCTGCCCAGCCTTGAATGGCAACATCGCTAATCATCAAGGATCGTGCATCTAGGTTTGGCTCGACTTGCAAGGCTTGGTCAGAGAGAAAGATTCTAGATTTGGTGGTTGCTTTGAGGGTATCTTTGGGTGATGAGTCAGGGAATAGGCTCAAGTTATGAAGTTCGGCTTGTAGGTTAGCAATTTCTTGGATCAGGATGGCTCTATGGAGTTCTGAAACTACTTTTGATAATACTTGTTGTTCTTGGCGGTTATGCTGAACAATCAGTTGAATATATCCAAGTTGATGGGATAAAACGTCAAGACGGTTATCAATGCGGCTAAATCCTTCACCTACTGAAGTTTGTAGATTGTTGATAGAGTTTCTAAGTTGGTTTAGCTTGTGGTTCATGTATAGGAAGCCAGCGATGCTAACACCTAGATTGAGAATGCTTGCACCAGCAGCTATTTGAGACATTCCAAGGATTGATGATGCTGTGCCTTGCAAAGTTTGTAAGCTCTGTTGGACATTGTTTAGTTTGTTGATGGTTATGCCTTGCCCAATAACATCTACAGCAAGTTTTGCACCACCCAAAATAGGCGAAAAAGGAAAGTTAATAAGATTTCGAGTCAAATTTTCAGGTTCTAATAAATGTTTTCTAATTTGACCTGTTGCAACCCATCGAATTACTCCACCAAATCGTTTTAACGTTCCATCTTGTAGTCCTTGTAAGATTTCGGAATCAGCAAATAAAGTTGTGTTAATCGGCATAAAATTAATTCTCCTAAATTTAACTAGCGGTTGTAGAATCCTTTGTTTTGAGAAGAACCGACAGGCAATCTCTTAGAAATAGCAACTACTTCACCAATTTCTGGTAATTTTTTAAATGAATCAAGGCGTTTAAGAGAACTAATATCCGAATCAAAACCATCACCCTTATAGTTTTTAATTTTAATTTTCACAAAATAGACATCATATTCCGAGTTTTCCTCGTTTTTCATAGTCGTTGTGTCTAAAAACAACTCATCAAATCGAGAAATTTCTTTGCCAGAGCCATACCAAAGAAATTTTGTAGACTGATAGAGATTTTCACACAATTCGAGATGTGGCGGTTTGCCTTGTTCGAGAAATTGCAAAACATTTGCTTTTGTTGCTCTTATTGAGAGAAGCAAATAATCATATTTACTATGAGACGTAGGTATTGTGTCTCTTGTTCTAGATTGTGGGATGAATTTAAACTCTAGTTTCTCTAGACCAGAATTTATCTTTTTAATCCAAATATTGTCGTCCGTCATAATTATATGTTTAATTTTAGATTAATTTTTTGCTTATGTTAACGCTTTATAGGATTTTTAAATACTTAATATAATTGATTCTAGTTCATTAAAAATTACATTGGTTTTCTGCATATATAATTGAAGCTCTTGCGCTGTTTTTATCGTTATTTCAGAAGTTTCATTTAGTAAAGAAGATGTTTTATATATAGAATCAGAAAATCCTTTCTTTGTGCAATTCATATAATCAATAATCCAAGCTTTTAATAAATCCCAAAGAATTTTTTTACTCTTCATCACTCCTTCTGCCCACTGCTCTGCCATACCATCAAAATCTGGAAAGACAATTTCATGATAAGTAATATTTGCCATTACATCACGAGTGACAGATCTTGATCTCGTTTCTCTAATACAACTGCCACTTCTATAATACTCAGTTTCTTCTTGTGTACCAATTCTTTCATTTTTTTCTGTTGTCCCTGTATTGACTGGATTAGTAAATTCAAAAATTGCTTCAGGTAATTCCAAAGGAACCCCAGACATATTTTGCTGAAAAATACTAATAATCGAATCAGAAATTTCATCCTGAATATCAAATTCGTGAAAAAACTTGCGACAACAATCAATAATTTCATTGATTTTGATATCAACTAAAGACCTAACTGCTTCTTCAATATCTTGTGATTTAGCTTGAAGTAAAAATCCAGCACGAGCAGATATTGCATAACGAATTGAAAGATAAAGCTTACGAACAGCCTTTTCATCATTAATAAGATTAGCCATACTTCCTTGATCGTCCTCTCTTACTTGCTTAGTATAAAATCCGTCAGATTTAGTAAAGCTAAGTATTCTACGGCTAACAACATCATAAGCTTTAGTTAATTCTTTTGTAAGAGAGGGATTAATTACCTGTAAAAGTTTATCTTCTATTTCATGCACAGGAGAATTGTTCTTCAAAGCATCCCTAACTATCACCATAATATTGATAGCTAAGTCTTCCTCTATTTCCCTGATAACATCAGATAGTGATGCAAATCCTTTTACACCTAAATTTTTAACTTCTTTTTCTAACTCTTCTTCAGTGTCTGAGTCACTTTTTTTTAAAATTTCAATAAATGCCTCAATATCTTGATAAAAGCCATTATAAACCTCTTCAATATTTCGATTTAGTTCTTTACAACGCTGTTTAAAATAATCTGGATCTTGGAGGTTTAGATTTTTACCTTTAGTAACAATAGATTTTTTTAATACGTCGTAACTTTCTAAAACCCTCCTAAGAATTGGGGCAACAACAATTACAGGAAATGATTCTTCTAATCTTTCTCTTAGAGAAGCCCAGAATTGCTTGCCGCCACTCCAATCAAGAGCATATTCAAGGATTTGCCGCATTGTTTTATCATCAATGTATTCGCCATCTTCTAACTTATATCGAATATCTTGAAACCATTTGTTTAGATGCCGATTCTCTTTGCCTTGAGTACGTTTGTTGATGATTTGGCAGTTTGCAAACATTCCTTTCAGAAATTCTGAACGTATATCAGGATCAATCTGTGATGATTCTGTTTGAGGCGTTACACCCCAAGCACACTGAGCATAGTAAAGTAATAAAGAACTGAAGGGAATTATCTCTGGTGGTTTTGCTAGAGAAAGTATATTTTGTATTTCTATTTGTAATTTGGCTATACGTTGTTCAAGTGACAAATTGATTCCTTCTATATGCAAATCAACTCGATTTAAAATAAAAATTATCGAATCTGTACGTCCCTGTAGATATTTAACAACTTGCTTTAATTCTTCTAGTAGTAGCATTCTATGCTTATCATCTATCTGTGCATAGTCCAAAGCAACTAGACTAAACGCCTCATTGACTCTTTGTTGAATAACCTTAAGATTTGTTCTGTCTTGAACTGATTTTAGACCAGGCAAATCAACAAACTCGATATTTACGCCACTTGGCAAATTGAGCAAACTGGGATCTTCAACTGGCAAAAGTGAACCTAAAACTGTTATTTGCGGCGCAGGCAGTTCTTTAAGCTTTCGCTTTTCGTGATACGGCAACATTACGCGATCGCGAATATAGGTATATATATCGTCATCACTCAACCCAATCGATTCGCCAGTTTCCCAGATAGCTCCCTCAACTTTTTCAATAATCATTTTGCTTTCATTAGAACTCGAAAGCGTCAAGATCCCTGCGCTCATCTCATCCGCTTCCATCGGTGCAATCTTGCGCCCAATCAAAGCATTGATAATCGTTGACTTACCTGAAGATGTCGTCCCTATAGTCGCTATCCGAAAAGTTGGCGAGTCTAAATTAGCGATCGCCTCTTCATAAGCAAGACGAAACCTGTTAAGTTGCTCGTTAATTGTCGGATCACTGAAAACATCTGAATATTCATTAGCAATGCTGACAACCTCAGTCCCTAATTGAGATAATAGTTCACGGGTTGTCTTTAACAGATCTTTCATAGATAGTTTTTTACCGATTAACCAGCTAGACTAGCTAGATTTCATGTTAGCACCACTTATGGCTTTATTACCTATAAATTTCTCTGATTTGTCCGACATTCGCTTAATTGCTTCCGATGTTGATGGCACTCTTACCCAAAATGGAAAATTCTCTTCTGATTTCATCCCGACTCTTCTAAATTTACAATCAGCAGGAATTAAAGTCTTATTGGCGACTGGTCGCTCGGCGGGTTGAGTCAGTGCTTTGGTTAATTACTTACCTGTTGCACTTTACTGGATTTTCTGATTTGACAAAATCATTGCTACAAACGTAAAAAGCGGCGCTTCGCACCACCTCTTATTTTGTCGAAGCAATTACAATTTAGCGATCGCCTCACTACCTTTGCTCTTGTCTCCCCTGTTGATTTTCAGCAATAACTTTAAGAGCGCGATCGACATTCTGAGCATCTTTGACAGTCACCTGACTCTGAGCAATTTCTAAACCTTTTTGCACCAGCAATGGCACATATTCGATATTTCCTTGCTTCAAGGCTTTTGTATCTAAGGTCAACGTATCTGTAGCCTGCTCCCACGTTGCCCTATATTTACCTTCATTCCCTTTACGCTCAAATACAAGATTCCCATTCTGAGATCCCACATATTCGCTCGGAGTAGCCAGTACTTCTCGCCACTGAGATGCAATGTGCTGACTCAGTAACTGACCATCCTTAGACATCGCTTGCTGTGATTTTTCGGATATGCTCTCACCAGCAATGATTTCTTGGATGCGATCTACATATTTCTCGCTCTTACCCAGATATTGAGCAGTTTCTCTCCATGCTTCTAGTTTCTGAATATCCGCAACAATGGAATTTGTCGCTCTCTTGATGATCGGAAATGGCACAATTTTACCATCGACATAATCTCCCAATGGCTGAAAGTGCATTCCCCATGTGTTGCTATGTCCTTGAAATGTCAGTAATTCCTTAGCCCCATGCTTTTCCATACTCACCCATTGTTTCTGATATTCCCCATCAGTCAACATTTCCTGTGAGATTTTGTACTGCTTTCCCACTTGAAAGGCGACTTTCTGCTCTCCTGCAAAGGCGATCGCGATATCTCCTTCCTTAAAGTTATAAGCAGCATAGGGTTCAAATCGCCGCGTAGTGTGAGATCTCCCATGTCCGCGCATTGCTTCAATACAAGTGTCTACGGGCAATCGATTCACTTCTCCATGCATCTTCAGGGGATAAACCATCTGGATCGGTTTACCGATTATTTCTACTGGCTTTTCTAGCTTTTCTCTTTGGATAGAAGTGACGATACTAACTTCAGGAATTGCTTTGTCTTGATTCTCAGATTGGATTTCTAGGCGATCGCTGGACTGGGTCATAGCTGAAATCGGAGTTGATGTAATTGCTTCGCGATCTCTAATAGGATCGTATCGCACTCCCATCGCAGCGAGATTCTTCCATGTTAACTCTACTAAACTAGCCTTGACCGCTTGCCCTTCATAGAGATAGGTAATTCCATTAATCCTACCGCCAGATTGCACTTGAGCTTTAATACCAACCTGTTCGGCGGCTAGCCTTTCCACAAATTCGGTCATGGTCGGTTGGTTCTCAGATGCTCTAGTGATCGCTTGTTTCAGTGCGGGAATAATTGCATCAAGATTGACCGCTTTCTGTACTCGCTCTGGTGAAAGTCCATGCCATATTTCAGGCAGTTTCAGGGAACTGGGATCGAGTACGATGTCAGCATCTTTCTTAGTCGCCGAAAAGTTAATATTTGCTGTAAACTGCGTACCGATTGGCATATAGGCTGCGTCGCTGTGCAGTACACCCATATTTTTCCAGCGATCGCCTTCTTGCACCTGTAGCACCCGTTTATCATAAATGGGACTATCGGGGTTAGATTCTATCCCTAGTCTGCATACTGCACCTTGATCCTGTTGCCATTGTTTATCTTTCAGTTCGTTGGTTTCATACTGCAAGCCAATTATTTTGATTTTATCAACTCGTAGTTCTTGCAGTCGCGTGGTCACTACCTTAGTAAACATCTTGCCCGCGATCGCTCGGTTATTGTTGTGCCACAGCGCCGATGCTCTGCTTTCTCGCTCTGGTTCTGGAATCGCATCACGCTGCACTTCTAAATACTTTTCCGCATCGGCAAACTTGTCATCTATGTCATTTCTGGATATTCCCAATTTGAACTCTAGTTTTAGATTGGCGAACATTCTGCCCGTTTCTAGGGTTTTGCCATAGGCTGCAATGGAGGCTGGCGATATCAGTCCGATGTCCACCTTATTTTCTCGATCAATAATCGCGACAGCTTTGTATGGATATAGCTTTTCGGTTTTCCAATCTTTGTTTTTGGCAACCTGAATATCGACACTATCTCCTGTTCTTGCCATTTCCCAGATTGGTGAATCCCCATCGGGATTGGTACTAATCAGGCTGACAATTTCGATCTTGTTGCCTTTAGCGGATGTGGCGGTTAGGGCAATTCCTTCTTCATGTTCTAATCTGCTGCGACTGGCGACTGCATCCGAAATTAGGGCATTATATTGGGTTGATACGCTCTTTGCCCATTCGGTCTGAGCAGGTGTATGGCTGTCTTTGGGGAAGATATGGTCAAAGCGGTTGTAGTTGCGATCGCCAATCAGACTATATTCTTGATAAATTTGGTTAGCTTGCTCTACCATCCATCCGACAGGATCTTGAGTATTGGTCTTGATGCCCTCAGCACCAATGTAGGCATAGGTATTGTCTTTGCCCTTAATCCATTCTACTTCTTTGTATTTTGCTACTTTCTGACAGAATTGATATTCATCTTCATTGACTTTTCTGGCACTTTTGGGTGTGTCAACTGCGCGTTGCAAGTTCACCGCCGCCAGACTTTCTAGATGCCAAATCAGTCTCTCGGTCTGCGTTAAACCTGTTTCTACAGCTTTTTCTCTTTCAGGCTCAGGTAGTTTCGATATGGCAGTAGAAGTCTCACTGATTTCGACTATTTTATCGCGCCATTCATCATTGAGAATGCGAAAGGGCTTCTTGATGTCATTATCTTCAGCAAGTAGTTTTTTGAAATGTGTCCCAATGTTCTGCAAATATGCAGACTTTTCAACATTAGGAAGATATTGGGTTTCCCACCGTAAGGCTTCTAGCCGCATTCCTAAATTGGCAACTCTACCTGTGGGATTGTCAGCAGCATTGACAGCGGCACTGGCAAGATTGACAAATCCATGTTCTAGATCGCGGGGAATCTTCTTTTCTTTTTCAACTTGAATTGGTTTGTTCTCTGGCAGATTTTTGTCGATGATTTCTTGGATTAGGGTTGGATACTGCTCAATGATTTTCTGGGAACTGGCTTCCTGTACAGGGGTTAGTTGACTGGGAATTATGCCAACGCGATCGCCGTCAAAGTCGATTACTAACCGTTTCGCATCGTTGGGATTGATGTAGCAGACTCCTCTCTGCATATAGGCTTCAGGATCTAATTCACGCAGAACCGTGAGGTTATTCGTAAATACGTCAAAGTTAGCGGCATTGGCGACGGGACTGCGATAGATGGCGACTTCAGATCCATCAGGTAATCCTGTAAAACTGACTTCGCCTTCTTGGAGTTGGTTGTGGGGTTGGGCGATCGCGCTGGGGACGTACAACCCTCCTGTGGCGACTTCCAGCCATTCGCTTTGGAGAAATTCTCGCAAGCGTTTAGCGATATCTTCCATTTCTAATACTTGGCAATGACCGCCATCAATTAGGTCGGCTTTGAGGATGTCATACAGCCAATCTTGATATTGTTCATTAACGGATGGGTTGTCTGGCTGTTCAAAGTTATTAGCTTTCGTGTTTTCTTGAATGCTCAAACCTAGTTCTAAAGCTAGTTCTGGCTCAATGATTTGATAAATGTTATCGCGCTCTACGGTTTCTTCTTGCCTTTGCTGTTGTCGCTTTTCATGGCGCTCTATATATAGT
>Ga0316612_1000457_pt1 | contig 12627 bp, 5 predicted proteins | sample MIS2016226_MG_FD_207676 | JGI IMG/M metagenome (GOLD analysis project Ga0316612, IMG submission 207676) | Microbial mat bacterial communities from Middle Island sinkhole, Lake Huron, Michigan, United States - MIS.2016.226 | ecosystem: Environmental > Aquatic > Freshwater > Lake > Sediment... | reverse complement strand
AAAAATGAAGTTTCGGTCGAAAATGCAATAATTCAAAGTGCCAATACAGCGGGTTTTATGGTTGCTTTAATAAAAAGGGATTACAATCTTATGCAGCGTTCCATGTCCGACTTATTGGCCGAACCAAAACGTATCCAACTTATCCCAGGTTTCGACGAAATTAAAAATGAGGCCATGCAAGCGGGAGCCATCGGTTGTGGGATTTCAGGATCTGGTCCTTCCGTTTTTGCCTTATGCAAGGGTGCAGCAAATGCAAGGCTAGTTGCGGAAGTTATTCAAAATGGTTTCTCAAAAATTGGCCTTTTAAACGAAGCGTATGTTTCGCAATTAAATTCTAAAGGAACAAGTATTGTTGACTTTGTTGAGCTTTGAGGTTATCTGTTGTTTTTCGAAACCTTGAATTTAAGCAATCAATAAAAAATGTAAAAATCTATAAGCAAAAAAATGAAATTCTACGACATCAACAACCACAACAACATCGTTTCATTGCAAGAGGCTGTTATTAAAAGTTTATCAAGAACTTCAGGTTTGTATATGCCTGAGTTTATTCCGTCACTGCCTGATTCTTTTTTTGTTGCCCTTCCCGATTTGAGTTTGCAAGAAATTGCTTTTCAAGTTGCTTCGGCTATGTTCGGCAATGATATTCCAAACCATGATTTGAAACAAATCGTTGACGAAGCTTTATCTTTTCCAATACCTTTAAAACAATTGGATGAAAACCTTTTTGTTTTAGAACTTTTCCATGGCCCAACCCTTGCATTTAAAGATGTTGGAGCAAGGTTTATGGCGGGGCTTTTCCAATATTTTTTGCGTAACCAAAGCAAGGAAGTTGTTATCCTTGTTGCTACTTCAGGCGATACAGGAAGCGCTGTTGCGAATGCGTTTTTCAACAAAAAAGGAGTCAAAGTGGTAATCCTGTATCCGGCAGGTAAGGTTAGTGGGTTGCAGGAAAAACAGCTTACTACCATGGGCGGCAATATTTTGGCACTCAGGGTCGAAGGTAATTTCGACGATTGCCAACACCTTGTTAAACTGGCATTTGCAGATAAAGAAATAAATGGAAAACTGAATTTAACCTCAGCAAATTCAATAAATTTTGCCCGCTTGTTCCCGCAATCGTTTTTTTATTTCCATGCATTGTCGCAATTGGGCAAAAATACCAAGCCTGTTGTGGTTAGTGTTCCAAGTGGCAACCTTGGCAATTTAACATCCGGCTTGATAGCAAAAAAAATGGGGCTTCCAGTCCATAAATTTATTGCTGCTACCAACCTTAACAGGTCGTTGCCCGATTATTTAACAAGCGGTAACTTTAAACCACAGCAAACCTTTCATACAATTTCCAATGCCATGGATGTAGGCAACCCAAGCAATTTCCCGCGAATACTTGAAATATACCGAAACCAGCACATTGAAATAGCTTCGCAGATTAAAGGCTTTTCTTTTGATGATTTACAAAACCGATCGGCCATGAGCGAATTGCATGATATTTATTCCTACCAAGCTGATCCTCATGGAGCACTTGGCTATTGGGGCTTAAAGGAATATGGGTTGACAGGGGACGAGGTTGGGATTTTCCTTGAAACAGCGCATCCGGCAAAATTCCCTTACGAAGTAGAAAAAGCAACCAAAACCCAGGTCGCCATTCCCGAATCTTTGAGTGTTTTGGCTGATTTGCCAACGCAATCACTAAAGATATCTAATAGCTACGATGATTTATTGCAACAGTTGCTTAAAATGGCATAACCAAAAATTCCATCAAAAATATGCGAAGGCTTGCTGTTATTATCTAAACTGAAAAGCATAAACCGCAATTTAGAATCAATCTTAATAACAATATAAGTAGCTGTATTGTATAATTATATGAAAATCCATAAAAAAATGTTCAAATCTTTACAAAAAAAAATAGGCATTGCTTTGAGTAATTGATTAAAAGAAATACTATCTTCGTGTCAAAATTACACTTAAACCTCAACCAAAATTATGAAAAGAACAATGAAATTAAGCTGGGCACTGTTATTGCTTTTAACAGTAACCTTTGTGAGTTCCTGTAAAGAGGATGATCCAGAACCTGCTGTAATTGCAAGTTTTACCTCTACTGTTGATGCAGCCGACTTTATGAAAGTCGTGTTTGTTAACGAATCAAAGAACTTCAAATCTGTATCCTGGGATTTCGGCGATGCTTCCGCAGTTTCCGCTGAAGAAAACCCAACCCACACCTACGCTGCTGTTGGCGAATTTACAGTGAAACTAACTGCAACTTCACCAGGTGGTGTTACCGATGTTTTCTCAGCAAAAGTTACTATCGCTGATCCTAATGCTTCATTAACAATGCTTGTTGGCGAAGGCGCAGCAGGCAAAACCTGGAAACTTCTCCGCGATGTTACAACTGGTGTTTTCCCTCTCGAAGTTGGTCCGGTTGACCATTCCGCTATTTGGTGGGCTGTTGGCAATGGCAACGACGAATTAGCTAAAAGGCCTTGTTTGTTCAACGACAAATGGACTTTTAAACGTGATGGCACAATGGTTTTTGATGCTGACGGTGATTATTGGGCCGAAGGTGGTGTTTTCACTCCTGATAACAAATGCGCTTTGACTTCTGATCCTATGGTAAGCGGTACTGGAGAAAACCTTTCACCTTGGGGCAATGGAACACATAAATTCCGCTTGGATGTAGCTACCAAAAAAGTAACCGCAATAGGAAAAGGTGCTTTCATAGGTTTCCTGAAAGCTTCAACCGATTGTGAAGTAATGAAACTTACCCCAATGGTTCAGGATTCAGTTACTTATGATGTTGTAAGTTTAACCGATGGTACAACTGATACACTTATTGTTCAGGTTAACTACAAATTCAATGTTTCGGACCCAGCTCCAGGTGGATATTGGAGGTTTGTACTTGTTCATTACGACAATCCTGCTGACGAGCCAGCTCTTCCAGGCAACAAACCTACTGCTGGTTTTTCGTTAGCTATAAGCGGACTTGCAGTAACTTGTACCAATACAACAACAGATGCAACTACCTATTTATGGGATTTTGGCGATGGTACAACCTCAACCGAAATGAGCCCAGTGCATACGTATGCCACCGGCGGGCCATACCTTCTTAAACTTACCGCAACCAACTCGAATGGTGAAAGTTCAGCTTCGCAAACTGTGTTTGTTTCAGCCGATGCGCTTACCGATGCTAAATTGCAAGGTGCTCCTTGGAAAGTCCGCGCTGAAGAAATGTCAATCTTTGTAGGCCCTGCACTTGGCAGCGGTGCATGGTGGGCATTACCAAAAGCCAATATGGTTTCAGGAACTGGCGAAAACGATTGGACTTGTTTGGTTGATGACGAATTTACATTCAGTGCAGGTGGTGTATTCACTTATGCAACCAAAGGCTCGGCACGAAACGATGGTTATTTTGGCGGAACAAACGGATGTATTGACGATGCAGGCATTGCTTCAAGCGGAAACGGTTCAGCTTTCGGTAGTGCAACCCATTCATACACATTTACCCCAGCAGGTAAAGGCGCAAAATCACGTGCTATCATTACCCTTACCAATGGTGCAGGTTATGCTGCTTTCTTAGGATTCTATAAAGGATATTATGGTGGTGAAAACACGGATAAAACCAAAGCTCCAAACGGCGGATTCGCAACCAATACTTATGAAGTTATGGGTTATGCCAAAGCTGGCGCAAAAGAATACCTTTTTGTTTCAGTTGACTTAACCGCAGATCATACTGGTGGTTCAGCATGGTCAGCTGTACTTGAAAGGTAGGACTGATTAAATAAATTTGTAACGTATTTAAAATCAAGAGTGGGCGGGTTCTCGGCTCGCTCTTGATTTTTTTTTAGCAACTCCGATTTTAATCCATCGGGAAAAATTTTAATACTATTGATTTACAGTGTTATACATTATCCATGATTTAAAAAATATTTTTCTCACCAAAAGCAAAAAAACTCTAGAAGATGAAGAAAACTTACACACTGCTTATTTTATTAATGCTTGCTTTTTCTGTTTTTGCCCAAAATAAGGCTATTACAGGAAAAGTTACCGATGCCAAGGGCATTGGAATGCCTGGTGTTACAGTTCAAATTGTTGGCACCCAAACCGGCACACTCACCGATATTAATGGCAATTACCGCCTCGATTTTACAACTGGATCGCTGAGATTCAGTTTCATAGGTTTTCTTGCCCAGGATATAGTTGTAGGCAGCCAATCTGTAATCAATGTAGTTCTCGAAGAGCAGGCTCAAACCCTCGATCAGGTTGTGGTTATTGGCTATGGAACACAAAAAAAGAAAGATTTGACCACTGCCGTTTCGGTGGTTGGCGAAAAAGAACTTAAAGACAGGCCTCTTGTTTCCGCAGCACAAGCCATCCAAGGGAAAGCTGCCGGTGTTCAGGTGGTTCAAACTTCGGGAAAACCGGGTTCGGCACTTTCGGTGCGTGTACGTGGTGCAACTTCGGTTACTCTAAGCAACGAGCCTCTTTATGTTGTTGACGGTGTTCCAACCAAGGATATTTCGGGCATTAACCCTAACGACATTTCTTCGATGAGCGTACTAAAGGATGCTTCTTCCTCCTCTATTTACGGGGCGCGAGCCGCTAATGGTGTTGTGCTTATTACTACAAAACGAGGTAGTGAAAAAGCTCCAATCATAAGCTTTAATACTTATTTCGGATTCTCAAAACTCCGTAAGCCGATTGAAGTGCTTGATACCAAAGAATACCGCAAGCTCATGGGCGAAATAATGTCTGGTGGTATTGACCCGAGTAAGACTGATTATACTAACTGGAGCGACAAGGTTTTTGGGACAGGGAATAACCAGTCCTACCAATTCTCGGTAACCGGAGGTGATAGTAAAACGAAATACTTTATTTCCGGGGCTTATCTCAGTGAAGCCGGTATAGTTCAACCAGCACGTTTCGATCGCTACAACGTACGGGTTAACCTCGACAACGAAGTCAGGCCGTGGTTTAAAGTTGGAACGAGTATCAACGTGATGAATGTAAATACAAAGGACACACCCGACAATGCCAGTTCGGGCAGGGGTGGCGTGATTATGAGCACCTTGAATACACCTCCGTTCCTGAATACCTGGAAAGATGAGACTTCACCAACATTCGTGCTTACCGACAAAACATCGTACGATCCCAACCCTTTCCAGCCTTCATGGGAAAACCCTATTGCGTATATGGATGGCCCTCAACAGTTGTCGATTGATAGGCAGTTGTTCGGCAACTTATATGCCCAAGCTAAATTATTCGATGGACTTTACCTGAAATCAACGGGTGGGATTGAAATGAGCAATCACCAATGGGATTTTTACCTCAACCCATATCAAACCGTTGGAGGAAGAAAAGCAAATGGACAAGGAGCTTCCGACAAATCGAATTCAAATACTTGGCTGTGGGAGAACACCTTGGATTATTCACATGCTATTGGAAAACATAAAATTACTGCATTAATCGGAAGCAGCGTACAGAAAAACAGATGGTACGATTCATATATCAACGGGAATGATTTTCCGGCTGACGCGAGCGTTCAGACCCTGAATGCAGCAAATACCATTTCGGCAAGTTCCAGTTACAGCGACTGGGCAATTGCATCATTTTTCGGCAGGGCTTCGTGGGATTATAACAGCAAATATTATCTTACTGCAAGTATCCGGCGCGATGGATCATCAAAACTGGCACAACACTGGGGGACTTTCCCATCATTTTCAGCGGCTTGGCGCATTTCATCCGAAGAATTTATGAAAGATATCAAATTTATCAACGACCTGAAAATCAGAGGTGGATTTGGAAAAAATGGGAACCAGGAAGGTATCCCTCCATATAGCCAGTGGGGAATAAATGAATATTACCGAGTTACCCCGACCTCACCGCTTTCCGGTCCCGGCTTCAGTCAAACAACAATGGGAAACCCTGACCTAAAGTGGGAAACCACCACCCAAACCAATCTTGGGTTCGATTTAACATTCTTGAATTCGAAGATTACCCTAACTGTAGATGCCTATTATAAAAAGACAACCGACCTGATCCTCCCTGTTAAATGGCCGCTAACCACTAATATCCCTTCGTTAATTACGAATGCAGGGGAAATTGAGAATAAAGGGGTTGAATTCAACATCAGTACGGTGAACCTTGACGGCAAACTTCGCTGGACCTCAGACTTTAACATGTCGTTCAACAGGAATAAGGTAAGTTGGCTGAGATTCCAGGGAAATGATTATTACGGAAGGATTTACAGCAATAACCAGGACGTTATAATTTTCAAGGAAGGGGAACCGCTAGGTACCTTCTTTGGATATATTAATGATGGTGTTGACCCTGCAACGGGTATGATTATGTATAGGGATGTGAACAAAAACGGAATTGTAACAAAGGATGGCGTTTATGATCCGGGCGACCGTACCATTATTGGTTCCGCCCAGCCTAAATTTGTGTATGGGTTTACCAACGACCTGAGTTATGGTGATTTCAATTTGAATTTCTTCTTCCAGGGCAGCCAAGGCAACGACATTTATAATTCAACCCGCATTGACCTCGAAGGCATGTTCGATAGTAAAAATCAATCCACAGCAGTTCTCAGGCGATGGACACCTGAAAATACAATCACCGACATCCCGAAAGTAACCGGAAATACTGACAACGTGAGCAACTCAACCCGCTTTGTCGAGGACGGTTCCTATCTCAGGTTAAAATCCGTTACCCTTTCCTATAAGGTTTTGGATAATAATGCCAAAGTGAAAGTTATCCGAAAACTGTCCGTTTACGTTACAGGTCAGAACCTGCTTACTTTTACCAAATACACAGGTTTCGATCCGGAGGTGAATGCTTATGGAACCAATGGGGGAACCAGCGGGGTGGTATTGGGCATTGATTATGGCACCTATCCACAGGCTCAAACTTTGATTGTTGGGCTAAATGTTGAATTCTAAAAAATCGCGAACCATGAAAAAGATAACCATGAAAAAGATAACCATACTTTTCTTTTCAGCCTCCTTTTTGCTGCTTTTGGCTTCCTGCTCGAAGTTCCTCGATCTGAAACCTGTTTCAGAAGGTATCGCCATTGAAAACAAGAGTTCCGACTCCATTCTTTACAAATCAGCAGGGGATGCTGAAGCCGCACTTTCGGGTACGTATTCTGATTTTAAAAATGAGTATTTCGAACTCGACTATTTTGTAAATGGCGATGCGCAGTCGGACAATGCTTATGCAGGAGCGGACAACCCAGCCAATTTCCAGATTGACGACTATAAAATTGATGCCACCAATTCCAATGTAAGCCGCGATTGGGGTTACCTTTACTCGACCATTGGAAAGGCCAACACCTTGATCAACAATGTGAATGCTGTTATAGATCCAGACCTTACCGCCCAGCGGAAGAAAGAAATGATAGCGGAGGCATCCTTCATCAGGGCCTATATGTACTTCCAGTTGGTGCAACTTTGGGGAGATGTCCCACTCCAGCTTACTGAGGTAAAAACGATTAGTGCGGCCAATTTCGAAGAGGTTTACCCAATCCTTTTTCCTCCAAGAGCACCAATGGCCGATGTTTACAAGCAGATTATCCTTGACCTCGAAACTGCTTTGGGCGGGGTAAAAGTTTCTGCCGTGGATAAGGGTTACGCCACCACCGGAGCTGTTAATGGTCTTTTGGCTTATGTGTATGCCACTCAAGAGCCCCGCCAGTTGGACAAAGTGCTGAAATATTGTAACGATGTTGTTGCCGGACCTTACAGCCTGCTGCCAACCTACGACAAACTTTGGGATGGAAGCTCGGAGAATTCTTCCGAATCAATATTTGAGGTCAACTATGCTGGTACAAGCTCAAGCGGCAATTGGGGCACATCCATGTTTATGGGTATGGATTGGAAAAAGTTCAATATTCCATCTAATGACCTTGTGAAAGCATTTACTGACGAAGGCGATGTGATCCGCAAGAACTCATCTGTCGTTTTTCTTGATGTTACCGGTAAATGGAACGACGCACACTGGCCGCAAACCAGCTATCCGTTTGGTAACAAATGGCGGAATATCACATCGCCCAGCCCACAGAATTATATTTTCATGAGGTTGGCCGATATTTTGCTCCTAAAGGCCGAAGCCTTGAACGAAACCGGGGATGTTGCAGGTGCCGCCGCCCTTGTTAACCAAATCCGTACGCGTGTTAACCTTCCAAATACCACTGCTTCCAACCAGGCTGCCATGCGTTTGGCAATTGAAAAAGAGCGAAGGTTGGAATTGGCTTTTGAAGGCCATCGCTGGTTCGATTTGAAACGTACTGGCAGGGCTATCGAAGTGATGAACAATGTGAAAGACCAAAGTGGGCAAAGCCTTGGTTACCAATTGAACGAAAATAGGTTGTTGTGGCCCATTCCACAGTCAGAAATGGATAAAAACTCTTACCTACTCCAAAACCCCGGGTATTAAGTTTCATTCGGCAAATAAGCATCGAATAAAAACCGATAGTTTCCTGTGTCAATTTGCAGGGTAATGAAGTATTAAGATGAAAGACATATAGAACACAGGGCATTTTCCCTTCTACATAGTTCTATATGTCTTTTTTCATGTTCATTATTGATTGAATCATTGAAATGTTTTGCATAATTTTTACTTGAAAATCCGACTGTACTTTTAGTAAGTGTTCAATATGCACTAAGCGAATACTTGTTCGGGCTGGGAAATCAGAAATATTATTCTATTTTCTCTGTTCAGGAGCATTTTTTTAATAACCATAATATCAATAAATTATGAGAATGCTATTATTTTTTTACGATAAATTATTTATAATATTTTAACATATTTGTATAGATTTGAAAAATATTTATATCTTCGTGTAAAATTTACACCAACAATTGTTAAATTGAAATAATTCTCCAACCAATCCATATTTCGATTAAATGTGTAACTTTAAAACCTCAACCAAACCAAACTAACCATTATGAAAAAAAACCTCAACAATTTTCCACGGAGTAGCACCATGCGAAGTAAGGTGCTAATGCTAACAGGGATTTTATGGCTCGGTATTTCATCCATGCTGTTTGCCCAAAAAACATTTGTTTACAGTGGTATCGTTACCGATAATTTAGGCGAAACTGTACCAGGGGTAAGTGTTGCCTTAAAAGGCACATCCGAAGGCACCACAACAGATATCAATGGTGCATTTACACTCAAAACCGCCAATGCCACCGAAACGTTGGTTTTCTCTTTTATTGGAAAAATAAAACAGGAGATATTGGCTACTGCAGGCGTTCCATTAAAAATTAAGATGGACGATGAAAAAGTGGACCTCGAAGGCATTGTTGTAATCGGCTATGGTTCACAGAAAAAAAGCGTTGTTACCGGGGCTATTTCCAGTGTAAAAGCTAAAGATCTGGAAAATGTACAGGTTACCCGTATTGAGCAAGCTTTGCAAGGTAGGACATCCGGCGTAACCATTACTTCCAGTTCAGGACAACCAGGCTCTGGTTCCACAGTTCGTGTTCGTGGAGTAACTTCAATTAACAACAGCGATCCTTTGTATGTAGTTGATGGTGTGCCGATAACTGGCGGAATTGATTACCTAAATTCATCAGATATCGAATCTATCGAAGTACTTAAAGATGCAGCTTCTGCTGCTATTTACGGTACCCGTGCTGCCAGTGGGGTTATCTTGGTTTCGACCAAAAAAGGCAAAGCAGGTCGTTTTTCAATAAATTATAACGCATACATTGGCACACAAGCCCCTGCCCGCAAGCTCAACCTGTTAAATGGTACCGAATATGCAACACTTCAAAACGAAGCTGCCTACAATCAAAACCCAAATGGGAAAATCCCTTATCCTAACCCAGAATCGTATGGAGAAGGAACCGATTGGCAAAGCCTGATTTTCAATAAAAGTGCAGGTATCCAGAGCCATGAATTAAGTGTGAGCGGTGGCAACGACAAATCCACTTTTTATAGCTCATTGGCATATTTTACCCAAGAAGGGGTAATTGCTTCTTCAATTTCCAACTTCGATAGGATTAATATTAGGATGAACTCGGCGCACCAATTAAACAATTGGTTGCGTTTTGGCAATAACTTTGGATATTCCCATATTAAAAGCAAGGGTTCGTTGAATACAAACAGCGAGTTTGGCGGGCCATTATCCTCAGCCATAAATTTGGATCCGTTATCCCCAGCCGTTATTTACGACCCCGTGTTGGCGAACAATAAACCCTACAACAATCATATAGTGGTCAGGGATCCTGATGGCAACCCTTATGGGATAGATACCATTGTTACCCAGGAAATGACAAACCCGTTAGCCTACATACAGACCAAACAAGGCAATTATGGTTGGTCAGATAATATGGTTGGCAATATTTTTGCTGAAGTAGAGCCGATAAAAGGATTGAAATTCAAATCGGACCTTGGGCTAAAGTTAGCATACTGGGGCGATGTGAACTTTAGTCCCGAAGTTTATCTTAATTCATCCACTTCCACAAGCCCTAATTCATTCTCAAAAGGCAATAACAAAGGCTTTACCTGGAATTTTGAAAATACGGTTTCATATACCAAAAGTATTGATGTTCATAACTTTACGTTGTTGGCAGGCACAAGTGCCTTTGTTGAAAGCTCTGAAGGTATGGGATTTTCAGTAAAGGGTTTGCCCGTAAATACTTTTGATTCGGCGTCCATGGAATTTCCTGATTTGCCCGAAAACCGTGATGGTTATGCATGGGAAGGAACAGATCATAAAGTTAGCTCCCTTTTTGGTAGGGTAACCTACAATTACGAGGAAAAATATCTATTTACTGGTATTGTAAGGCGCGACGGTTCAACACGATTTGGCCAAAACAAGAAATTTGGGGTATTCCCTTCCGCATCTTTGGGCTGGGTTATTTCACGCGAAGGTTTCTGGTCCAGAAATGAAATTGTAAACTTCCTAAAAGTCAGGGCTTCGTACGGAGTTGTTGGTAACGATAACATACCCGATTTTCTGTATCTGGCTCGAATTGTGGGTGGCCGGAATTACACTTTTGGCGACGACAACTATACCCTGGGTTACAGCCCTGCCGCGCCAGCTAACCCCGATTTGGAATGGGAAGAAACCAGCCAGTCGAACATAGGTTTTGAGGCTACAGTCCTTAAGGATTTTACCCTTGTTTTCGATATTTACAACAAAAACACCACTGGCATGTTGCGCCCAATTATTTTACCGGGATATGTTGGAGTTTCCGATGCTCCTTATGGCAACGTGGCTTCAATGACCAACAAAGGGATTGAACTTGAACTTACTTACCATAAAGTTATCGGTGAACTCGATTTTAGGGTAGGTGGCAATGGCTCATATCTGAAAAACGAGATTACTGATTTGGGAACGGTTGAATTTACAAAAGAAGCAAGTTTTCAAGCCAGCAATTACGAACTTACCCGTAATATGGTTGGCTATCCTATTGGTTCATTTTATGGCTTCGAGATACTTGATATTTTCCAAACAACAGCAGATGTAAATGCATACAGTTTTGAAGATGCAAACGGTCTTTCCCAAAAAATACAGCCAAATGCCAAACCTGGCGATTTCCGTTATGCTGATTTGAATGGCGATGGCAAAATTGACGGGGATGACAGGACAGTAATTGGTGATCCAACCCCAACGTGGACTTATGGTATAACAATCAATGCCAGTTATAAAGGTTTCGATTTTATGGTTTTCGGACAAGGAGTAGGTGGAAACGATGTATTTAATGGCTTGCGCAGGTTGGATATGCCAAATGCCAACTGGACCGTTGCTGCTTTAGACCGCTGGACAGGCGAAGGCACTTCGAATACTTTCCCACGTTTGGTAAATGGCGACCCAAACAAAAACTTTAGCAACCCATCCAGTTTTTATCTCACAAGTGGGGCATATTTTAGGATCAAAACACTACAAATTGGTTACAACATCCCGGCTGATTTAATCAAAAAGATAGGTATGCAACAGTTGCGCGTGTATGTTAGTTCCAATAACCTTTACACAAAAACCAAATATCCAGGTTATGACCCCGAAATTGGTGGTGGGAGTTTTGGTATAGATCGTGGTGTTTATCCACAGGCGCGCACATTTACTGCTGGCTTAAACGTTACATTTTAACCATTTTAAAAAAGAAGAAGATGAAAACAAACAATATTTTTCTGACAGTAATAGCAGCGACGGGTATAATGCTTGGTTCCTGTTCTAAAGATTTCGTAAATGTGGAGCCAAGAGGCACTGCTTTGGAATCGAATTATTACCGGAATGCTGAAGAAGCTTTCAATGGCTTGGTGTCCGCTTACGATCCATTGGGAACCGAATGTGGAAGCACGTATTCCAGTAAATTGGGGCCTTTAAATTCAGCCTCCGACGATTGTTATGCCGGTGGGGCAAGTTCCTCGGATGTACCAGCTTGGCAAGCATGGAACAATTTTACAGTTGATCCTTCTGTGGGAATTCAGGGTGATTTCTGGAACCGTAATTTTACAGGGGTTTACAGGGCCAATGTTATGTTGTCGAAATTGGATGGCATTTCAATGGATGAAGCATTGAAAACCAGGTTTATAGCCGAATGTAAATTTTTACGCGCTTACTATTATTTCGATTTGGTACGTTTGTTCAAAAATGTCCCTTTGTTTACCAGCTTGGTTTCC
>Ga0316612_1000456_pt1 | contig 12661 bp, 9 predicted proteins | sample MIS2016226_MG_FD_207676 | JGI IMG/M metagenome (GOLD analysis project Ga0316612, IMG submission 207676) | Microbial mat bacterial communities from Middle Island sinkhole, Lake Huron, Michigan, United States - MIS.2016.226 | ecosystem: Environmental > Aquatic > Freshwater > Lake > Sediment... | reverse complement strand
TGGGGAGTGGGGAGTGGGAAGTGGGAAGTGGGGAGTGGGGAGTGGGGAGTGGGGAGTGGGGAGTGGGGAGTGGGGAGGGGGAAGTGGGAAGTGGGGAGTGGGAAGTGGGAAGTGGGAAGGGGGAAGGGGGGGAGTGAGGAGGGAAAAGTGAGTTACTCTTTTCTCACTACTCTCTACTTCCTACTCTCTACTTCCTACTCTCTACTTCCTACTCTCTACTTCCTACTCTTTTCTCACTACTCTCTACTTCCTACTCTTTACTTCCTACTCTTTACTTCCTAGGCAATGCCTAGGGCCTCCCCAATCGTTTTGTTGTAGATAATTCGGCCCGGGGTGGTGTAAACGTATTGGAAGCGATCGCCCGCTTCCGTTTCGCGAATGAGGCGGGTGGGGAGGTAGGTGGCTTCGCCCCGGGGTTCACCGTAGCAGCGGATCCCTGGGGCGGTGGTAATCGGCAATTCCACTTCGGCTTTCGCCACCTCCACCTCGCCTCGATAGCGGAGCCAAATATATTCGTGAATATTGAGTTGGGCCTGCTCAAAGGCTTGGAGGGTATCGTCCATGGAGGCAAAGCGGCGAGCCTGCCCCCCCTTAATCCGCTCTAGGGCCTGATCACCATTGCTCACCAGGGCGGGCCGCTCGTACTGGGGATTTTCCGCCGTCAGGTAATAGCAGCCCAAGACCATATCTTGGGAAGGCGCGACAATCGGCCCCCCCGTTGCCGGAGACAGAATATTGTGACAAGCCAGCATCAAAAGGCGAGCCTCTGCCTGAGCCTCTAAGGAAAGGGGAACATGAACCGCCATTTGATCCCCGTCAAAGTCGGCGTTAAAGGCGGGACAGACCAAAGGATGGAGTTGAATCGCCCGTCCTTCCACCAAAATTGGCTCAAAGGCTTGAATCCCCAAACGGTGCAGCGTCGGCGCACGGTTGAGCAGGACAGGATGGCCGGCAATCACCTCCTCCAACACATCCCACACCGTGGGATCGCCCCGCTGGATCAGCTTTTTGGCTGCCTTAATATTGTTCACCAACCCACTTTTAATCAAGCGGTGAATCACAAAGGGCTGAAACAGTTCGATGGCCATCTCCCGGGGCAAACCACATTGATAAATGCGTAATTTGGGGCCGACGACAATCACGGAACGACCGGAATAGTCCACCCGTTTCCCCAGCAAGTTCTGACGGAACCGGCCCTGTTTGCCTTCGATAATGTCCGAGAGAGATTTCAAGGGGCGATTATTGGCCCCCACGACGGTACGACCCCGCCGGCCATTGTCAATGAGGGCATCGACGGCTTCCTGTAACATCCGTTTTTCATTGCGGACAATGATTTCCGGCGCAAGGATTTCCTGCAAGCGGGCGAGGCGATTATTGCGGTTAATGACGCGGCGATAGAGGTCGTTTAAATCCGACGTGGCAAACCGCCCCCCATCCAACTGCACCATGGGGCGGAGATCCGGAGGAATGACAGGAATATAGGAGAGGATCATCCATTCGGGCCGCGCTCCCGTGGCAATAAAGTTATCAATGACCCGCAACCGCTTAATCAACTTGGCCCGCTTTTGCCCCTTGGCCCCGGAAATTTCCTCCCGGAGTTTTTCTGCCTCTGCTTCGAGGTTAATTTCTTCGAGCAACCGCTGGACCGCTTCAGCCCCAATACCCACCTCAATACCTTCTAATTGGGAATCCTCTTCATAGAGTTGTTCCTCAATTTCCAGCCATTGATCTTCCGTGAGCAATTGGCGATAGCTCAAATTGCTGGCATTGCCGGGATCTAACACCACATAGGCATTGAAATAGACAATCTGCTCCACATCCCGCAGGGCCATATCGAGGAGGATGCTCAGGTAACTGGGGATGCCCTTCAAGTACCAGACATGGGTGACGGGAGCCGCCAACTTGATATAGCCCATGCGGTGACGACGCACCCGCGATTCTGTCACCTCGACACCACAGCGTTCGCAAACAATGCCGCGATGGCGGACGCGCTTATATTTGCCGCAATGGCATTCCCAATCCTTGGCGGGGCCAAAAATCCGTTCACAGAACAAGCCGTCCATTTCGGGCTTGAGGGTGCGGTAATTGATCGTTTCCGGTTTGGTGACTTCTCCCACCAGTTGGCCATTGGGGAGGGTGCGTTCTCCCCATTGACGGATGCGATCGGGGGAGGCGATGCCGATTTTAACGTAGTCGAAGCGGTTTGAGGGGGTTGGTCCAGCCATGGGGATAGGGAATAAGGAATGGGGAACGGGGAGAAAAGAGACTTGAGAAGTGAGGAGTGAGAAGTGAGAAGTGAGGAGTGAGAAGTAGGAAGTAGGAAGTGGGAAGTGAGGAGTGGGAAGTGAAAAATTTGTCTTCCTACTTCCTACTCTCTACTTCCTACTCTCTTCTTCCCCTACGCTTCGTCTTCTTGGAGGTCGTCGGCGGTGAGGGATTCGTAGGTGGGGCGATTGGGGGCGCGGCGGCGGTCTACGTCGGCCATTAAGTCCACTTCGGTATCATCGCTGTTGCCGTCGGTGGCGGTTTCGACTTTATGGACGGCAATATCTAAGCCGAGGGATTGGAGTTCCCGCATTAACACCTTGAAGGATTCCGGTGTGCCGGGGCGGGGAATGGGTTTGCCTTTGACGATCGCATTTAACGCTTCATTGCGCCCTTGCATATCGTCGGACTTGACCGTTAACAATTCCTGGAGAATGTAGCCTGCGCCGTAGGCTTCCAAGGCCCACACCTCCATTTCGCCGAACCGCTGGCCGCCCTGTTGGGCTTTCCCCCCTAGGGGTTGTTGGGTGACGAGGGAGTAAGGCCCCGTTGAACGGGCGTGGATTTTATCATCAACGAGGTGAACGAGCTTGAGCATATAGGCAATGCCCACGGCGACGGGACTATCAAATGCTTCCCCGGTGCGGCCATCCCGGACGGTAATCTTACCGGGGTGATTGGGGTTAAACACCCAATCCTTGCCCGGTTTACGGCTGGCCTCTTCGAGCTTGCCATGGACGGCGGTACGGCTGGCTTCTTCCCCATACATTTCATCAAAGGGGGTGATTTTAAACCGTACACCGAGGTTTTCTCCCGCCCAGCCAAGGAGACATTCAAACACCTGGCCGACATTCATCCGGGACGGAACCCCTAAGGGATTGAGGACGATATCGACGGGGCGACCATCGGGGAGGTAGGGCATATCTTCGGCGGCCATAATCCGGGAAATAATCCCCTTGTTGCCATGGCGACCGGCCATTTTATCCCCCACTTGGATCTTGCGTTTCTGGGCCACATAGACCCGTACCACCATGTTCGCGCCGGGGGGCAGTTCATCCCCCTGCTCACGGGTGAAGACGCGGACATCGACAACGCGACCCTTTTCGCCGTTGGGAACCCGTAGGGAATTATCCCGGACATCGCGGGCTTTTTCCCCAAAGATGGCGCGGAGCAGTTTTTCCTCGGGGGGTTGGTCAGATTCGCCTTTGGGGGTGACTTTACCCACGAGGATATCACTGGATTCGACCCAAGCCCCAATGCGGATAATGCCCCGCTCATCAAGGTTACGGAGGGCATCTTCCCCAACGTTGGGGATTTCCCGGGTGATTTCTTCGGGGCCGAGTTTGGTTTGGCGGGCTTCGATTTCGTATTTTTCGATGTGAATACTGGTGTAAACATCGTCCATCACCAAGCGTTCACTAATCAGGATCGCGTCCTCGTAGTTGTAGCCTTCCCAGGGCATATAGGCGAGGAGAATATTTTGCCCTAAGGCCAGTTCACCGCCTTCGGTGGCGGAACCATCGGCTAAGACCTGACCGGGAACCACCGGCTCATCTTGATAAACGAGGGGCCGCTGATTGAGGCAGGTATCTTGGTTAGACCGTTGGTATTTTTGAATTTCGTATTCTACTTCCGCTGGCAGGGTTTGGTTGGCTGCTTCGGCGGCGGCAATTTCTGCCTCGCTCCAATCGACACGAATCCGCACCGATTCCGCATCCACATAGCTGACGGTTCCATAGTGACGGGAGACCACCACCATGCCGGAGTCACGGGCGGCTTGGGCTTCTAAACCCGTCCCCACCAGGGGCCGCTCCGGCCGCAACAGGGGCACAGCTTGCCGCTGCATATTGGAACCCATCAGGGCGCGGTTGGCATCGTCATGCTCCAGGAAGGGGATGAGGGAGGTGGCGACGGAGACGATTTGCATCGGGGAAACCGCTACATAGTCCACCTGTTCAGGGGTGGTGGTGGAAAATTCCTGCCGATACCGCACGGGGACGCGATCGCCCTTGATTTTATTATTTTCATCGGTGGATACATCCCCCGGAGCCACTTGCAGATCATCCTCTTGGTCAGCGGTGAGGTATTCGGGGGTGTCGGTGTAGAGGACATGGCCATTTTCCACCCGGTAATAGGGGGTTTCAATAAAGCCGTATTGGTTAACGCGGGCATAGGTCGCCAAGGAGCCGATTAGCCCCGCGTTGGGGCCTTCCGGCGTTTCCACCGGACAAATCCGCCCATAGTGGGAGGGGTGAATATCCCGCACCGCAAACCCTGCCCGTTCACGAGTGAGACCGCCGGGGCCAAGGGCAGAAAGGCGGCGTTTATGGGTCAATTCCGCGAGGGGATTGGTTTGATCCATAAATTGGGACAACTGGGAGGAGCCGAAAAATTCCTTAATGGCAGCCACCAGGGGCTTAGGGTTCACCAACGAAGCAGGGGTCAAAGAATCCGCCTCCGATACCGTCATCCGTTCCCGAATGATCCGCTCTAAACGGTTCAACCCGACCCGCACCTGGTTTTGGAGCAGTTCCCCCACGGAACGCACCCGCCGATTCCCCAAGTGGTCAATATCATCGGTGTTACCGCTATCAAACTCCAGGTTAATCAGGTAGTTGATCGCCGCCATGATGTCGTCGTTGGTGAGGACGCGGATCGTGTCGGGGGTGTTGAGGCGGAGTTTTTTATTAATTTTGTAGCGGCCCACTTTGCCGAGATCGTACCGCTTGTTATCAAAAAAGCGGGATTCTAAAAGTTGACGACCGCCGTTCACCGTGGGGGGTTCACCGGGCCGGAGCTTGCGGTACAACTCCATCAAGGCTTCTTCCTCGCTGGGGTTGCCTTCTTTATCGAGGGTTTTTTGATAGAAATCGGGGTGACGCAGGCCGTCCATGATTTCGTTATCCGTCAGACCGATCGCCTTCAGTAAAACCTGAGCCGAAAGTTTGCGGGTTTTATCAATGCGCACCCACACCAAACTATTTTTATCGGTTTCAAACTTGAGCCAGGCCCCCCGGTTGGGAATCAGGGAAGCAGAATAGGTACGGCGACCGTTTTTGTCGGTTTCCGCTTTGTAATAGACACCGGGCGATCGCACGATCTGATTCACAATCACCCGCTCCGCCCCGTTAATAATGAACGTGCCGCGATCAGTCATCAGGGGCAGATCCCCGATAAACACTTCCATCTCCTTAATTTCCCCGGTTTCCTTATTGATCAACCGAGTCGGCACATACATTTGTACGGAATAGCTCGCATCCCGCCGTTTGGCCTCATCCACATCGTACTTGGGGGCATGGAGTTTGAACTTATCCCCAATAAAATGCAATTCCAACTTGCCGGTATAGTCTGTGATCGGCGAAAAACTGTTGAGTTCTTCAATCAAGCCGGTTTCTAGAAACCAACGGAAACTTGACCGTTGAATCTCAATCAAGTCTGGCAGCAGATTGTAGGTTAGGTTGGTCATGGGTTTTGACGATGTGGACGGAGGGGGGGGAGAGCAGTGAGGGGAGAGCAGTGAGGAGAGAGAAAAATCAATTTTGCTCTCTTCTCTCTCCTCTTCCCTCTCTCCTCAATTAACGGGTAGGCGGAACAGTTGGCGGGCGTTGGCGGTGGTGGTGGCAGCCAGATCCGCCAATTCCTCTTGGCGCAGTTGGGCTACCGCTTGGGCAACATGGCGGACATAGCTGGGTTCATTGCGTTTGCCCCGATGGGGGACGGGGGCCAAGAAGGGACAATCGGTTTCAATCAGGAGGCGATCGCCGGGCACCATTTGGGCTGAAGCATGGAGGTCATGGGCATCTTTAAACGTGACAATGCCACTGAAACTGATGTACAGCCCCAGATCCAAAAACCATTGGGTTTCCGTGGGTTTGCCTCCCCAACAGTGCATGACACCGCGAATCGGGCCGCAGGTGTCGTTCATTTCTTGCAGGAGTTCCCGCATCGCCGCTGCGGCATCGCGACAGTGGATGATGACCGGCAAATCGAGGGCGGCGGCAATTTCTAATTGTTGACGGCAGACCTGGCGTTGATGGTCGGCGTTTTGGGCTTTGAAAAAATCCAGGCCCAATTCCCCAATGGCCACCACCCGTGGATCCGATGCCGCTAACCGATGAATTTCTGGCCCTAAATCCGGATGCCATGCGTCCGCATCAAGGGGATGCAAACCCACAGCAAAAAATAGCTCTGGGAAGCGATCCGCCAGGGCTTGGATTTGGCTAAATTCATCGGGGCGAACACAGGAATGCACCAATTGCACCACGCCAGCCTCTTGCCAGCGGGCCCGCACGGCTTCGAGGTCTGGTTGTAAGACCTCGAAGTTAATATGGACATGGGTATCAACTAGCTGCATGGGGCAACCCAAGGATGGATATATGGGCCGTTGCCCAAAGGGCGATACATTGCGTGATTACGGATCGGGCGTTATGGGAATCGCCCTAGGGGTGAACCCTAGGCGGAAACCGCTGGGGTTTCGTGACGGCGCAAATACCGCACCAGTCGCGATTTTTTCCGTGCCCCAGTGTTGACATGGAGCACACCTCGTTTTACCGCTTTGTCAATTTTGCTGTAAACCCGTGCTTGGGCCGCACTCACTTCAGCGAGTTGTTCAGCGGTGGGGTTAGCCGCATAGGCATCCACCGCTGCGAGATATCGCTTGCTGAGGGTTTTGACAGCAGATTTGTAGGATTTATTACGGAGGCGGTTACGCTCAGCAATTTCAATACGTTTAATCGCAGATTTAGAATTAGCCACGGTCGTCTTCTTGAACAGGTCGCTGGGTTTGCAGGTAGAATATTAAACACTTGCCGGACATATTAATATACCACTAGGGTAAACCCCTGTGCAACTTTAAAAAAAGTTGTCCATTGCTAAAAGTGGCCCCTTGGCTCTAATTGGCGCAACGGGGGAGCGATCGCCCCACAGCCTTCAACTATCCACGTTAAGCTAGAACGTAATCCGGATTAAGTGCCGGGACGTTAAGCCCCCCACTTGCTCCAATCTCCTCCTTACCACTCGCCCAGGCATTGCAAGACCATGCTGCGAATCATCACCGAGGCAACTGAGGCCCGTACTGAACTGCACCGTATTAGTAGCCGCACCCACGGCAGTGAGACGCTGCCCCAAGAGAAAAGCGTCCGCAACATTGTGCAAACGGTTCAACAGCGGGGCGATCAAGCTCTGTTGGACTATACCGCCCAATTTGACGGTCAAACCGTCACCGTTGAACAATTGGCCATCAGTGGCTCTGAACTGGATGCGGCCTATCAACAGGTATCTAAAGAACTGTTGGATGCGATTATCCTGGCCCGGCAGCAAATTGAAGCCTTTCACCGCCAACGAGTACCGAAATCTTGGGTGCAGTTCCAAGACGATGATACGGTGCTGGGGAAACGCTACACCCCTGTTGATCGGGCCGGTTTATATGTACCGGGGGGGCGGGCGGCCTATCCCAGTACGGTGTTAATGAATGCGATTCCGGCCAAGGTGGCCCAAGTGCCGCGCATTGTCATGGTCACGCCCCCCGGGCCGGAGGGCAAAATTAATCCGGCGGTGTTGGTGGCGGCTCAAGAGGCGGGGGTGACGGAAATTTATCGCGTTGGGGGGGCGCAGGCGATCGCCGCCCTCGCCTATGGCACAGAAACCATTCCCCCTGTGGATGTGATCACCGGGCCGGGGAATATCTACGTCACCCTGGCGAAAAAGATGGTCTATGGGGTGGTGGGGATTGACTCCCTGGCGGGGCCGTCGGAGGTGTTGATCATTGGCGATCGCTATGCTAACCCCGTCCATGTGGCGGCGGATTTGCTGGCCCAAGCGGAACATGATCCCCTCGCGGCGGCGATCCTCCTCACCCCCGATCCAGAGTTGGCCCATAAAGTCCAGCAGGAAGTGACGCGACAATTGGAATATCACCCCCGGCGGATTTTGACGGAAAAGGCGATCGCCCATTACGGCTTGATTGTAATTGTTGAATCCCTTTCCCAAGCGGCGGAATTTTCCAACCTCTTTGCCCCGGAACATTTAGAGTTAGAAATTGAAGACCCGTGGCATTTGGTGGAGCAGATCCGCCATGCCGGGGCGATTTTCTTAGGGAATTCTACCCCCGAAGCCGTGGGGGATTATTTAGCGGGCCCCAACCACACGTTGCCCACCTCCGGCGCGGCCCGTTATGCCTCAGCCTTGGGGGTGGAAACGTTTATGAAACATTCCAGCCTGATCCAATATTCGCCCCAGGCCTTGCAACGGGTTGCCGGAGCCATCCAAACCCTGGCCAATGCGGAGGGCCTCCATTCCCATCGGGAATCGGTGCGGTTACGGGTGGATAAAAACGCCCATTGATGATTTTCACCAGACGGCAGAGCCGCCCAACACCTGCGCCATGGCACGAGCTGAACACAGTAGCGATATCCGGTGGTTATACCCGACATTCCGCTGGTTGCTCAATCAATGGTGCGTCAGCCGTGACGCTGCTCTTGGGCATCATAGATTAATCGCTCTGACGCACCCTACGATTTGTAGGGTGCGTCAGACCGGATGATGATGTTGAGGGTTGAATTGTGCCTGACGCACCGTTCAATAGTTAGGACATTGCGTAGGGTGGGCAATGCCCACCAGGAGAGGGTTTCGGATTAACGTCCTAATCATACTGACTACTGCTATCCATTTTTTGCCTTTCGCCCCGACATTAGGCCTTGCTTTTTGCATGAAGGGGACTCCCGAAGCGCTCCTGTTCACCGGACTGAATCACAGCGCGATTGGATCTTGTTTTCACCCGATCCTTACAGCATTTCAGGGGTTGGGAGGCCATGCCAGCTTGTTACAGCGGGTTGGGTTTGGGCCAGGATTTGGCCCCGGCGGATCACGGTGGTCACGGTGGCCCGTTGGCGGAGGGCGGCGATCGGATCGGCGGCATCGAGAATGATTAGATCCGCTGGATTGCCCAGTTCCAGACCATAATTTTCAAGTTGGAGTGTTTGCGCCCCGCCATCGGTGATCATGTCGTAGCAGGCCAGCATTTCCTGCTGGCCGGTCATGTGGCAGCCATGGATCGCCATACTGGCCACATCGAGCATATTGCCCGTGCCGAGGCTATACCAGGGATCTTGGATGCAGTCATGGCCGAGGCTGACGTTTAACCCCCCTTGCCAGAGTTCTTTCACCCGTGTAATCCCCCGCCGCTTGGGATAGCTGTCGGTGCGGCCTTGGAGTGTGATGTTGATTAAGGGATTGGCGATGAAATTGAGCTTGGCCCGTTGCAGGAAGCCCATCAGCTTGTTGGCGTAGCCGTTTTCATAGGAGCCAAAGGCGGTGGTATGGCTGGCGGTGGCACGGGGGCCGATGTCGTGGCGGATGGCACAGGCGGCCATCACTTCTAAAAATCGCGATTGGGGGTCGTCGATTTCGTCACAATGGAGGTCAATGAGCCGGTCTTTTTGCACTGCCCAGTTAAAAATCTGCTCAACAGATTGCACGCCCGCTTCACGGGTTAATTCATAGTGGGGGATGCCCCCTAGGACATCAACACCGAGGGCGATCGCCTCTTGATACAGTTCGGCATTGCGGGGATGGCCATAGAGGCCATCTTGGGGGAAGGCGACGATCTGGAGGGTGATCCAATCGCGCACCGCTTCCCGAACGGTTAAGAGGGCCTTGAGGGCGGTGAGGTTGGGTTCACTAACATCGACATGACTGCGGACATAAAGCACCCCTTGCTGGGCTTGGGTTTTGAGTGTGGCGATCGCCCGCTCCTGCACATCCTCTGCTGTTAGCGATCGCTTGCGCTCCGCCCAAATTTGAATCCCCTCAAACAGTGTGCCACTCTCGTTCACCCTGGGCTGGCCCGCTGTGAAGGCGGAATCGAGATGAATATGGGATTCGACAAAAGGGGGGGAAACCAATTTTCCCCCCGCCTCAATTTCCACCCGGCCCGTACCGGAGAGTTGGGGGGCAAGGGCAACAAGGCGATCGCCCCGAATGCCAATATCCATCACTGGGAAGCGTTCCCCATCAGCAGACCGACCCCCCGCCAGCCAGAGGCCCCCACCGCGAATTACCAAGTCAAAATCACACATGATCCCTTCAGGTTAAGATACTTAAGAATTCCCATGTTGCTACATCTCTTGAGAGCGTTGCTCTGATTGCCACAGAAACAACCTGTCCATTATGATGAAGGATGGAAGTCCCCAAAAATTTGGAAATTTGGGAACTTCGCCCCTGTCAAGATCAAACCGTCTTTGCAGAAGTGGGTCTAGCCCGCTTTTTTTATTGGTAATTTCCCATGACTCACCCACTGATTCCCGAACTTTTAGACCTCGCGACCCCCGTGGCCAGCGCCTTGGGCCTAGAAGTCGTGGGGGCAGTGTTCCAAACCAGCAAAAGCCCTCCGATTCTGCGGATTGATATCCGTAACCCCCAGGGAGACATCAGCTTAAGCGACTGCGAACAAATGAGTCGAGAATTGGAAACTGCCTTGGATGCCACGGACTTCATTGCGGGGGCCTACGTCCTCGAAATTTCCAGCCCTGGCGTTCCCAATGAACTCACCACGGATCGGGAATTTACCTCCTTTAAAGGCTTTCCTGTTGTGGTGACAGCCCACACCCCCCATCAGGGTAAAACCCTCTGGTCTGGTCGTCTCCAACGTCGGGACGAGCAAAGCGTCTACCTCAGCCAGAAAGGTAAAACGATCGCTATCCCTCGGCAGGCGATCGCCACAGTCCAATTGGACGACCATGCCGAAGCGATGTAATTGGAGTTTCAACGTTCCCCTATGTCCCTTGTTAACCTCCCTGGCCTACGCCAGATGATCACCGAAATTAGTAATCAACACCGTCTCCCTGAAGATGCGGTGCGGGAAGCCCTCAGAGAAGCCCTGCTTAAAGGCTATGAGCGCTACCGCCGCTCACAGATGATGGACAAAAAACAAGTCTTTGGAGAAGACTATTTTGAAAACTTTGAAGTCGAGTTAGATGTCGATGAAGAGGGCTTTCGCGTCCTCTCCACCAAAATCATCGTTGAAGAAATCGAAGACACCGATCATCATATTTCCCTTCAGGAAGTCCAAGAAGTCACATCCGAGGCCCAAGTGGGGGATTCCGTCGTCCTTGATGTCACCCCCGATAAACAGGAATTTGGGCGCATGGCCGCCATCCAAACCAAGCAAGTCCTCCTCCAAAAACTGCGAGATCAGCAGCGCAAACTGATCCAAGAGGAATTTAAAGACATCGAAGATCAAGTCATTCAAGCCAAAGTGCTGCGGTTTGAGCGGCAATCCGTGATCATGGCGGTGAATAGCGAGTTTGGCAAGCCGGAAGTGGAGGCCGAACTGCCCAAACGGGAACAACTCCCCAACGATACCTATCGCGTCAACGCCACATTTAAGGTCTATTTGAAAAAAGTCCGCGAAGGGGTACATCGGGGGCCGCAACTGATTGTGTCCCGCGCTGCTGCTGGGTTGGTGGTGGAACTGTTTGCCACAGAAGTGCCGGAAATTGAAGAAGAAATCGTGCGGATTGTGGCCGTAGCCCGAGAAGCTAACCCCCCCTCTCGCCATGTGGGGCCGCGGACGAAAATTTCCGTCGATACTCTTGAGCGGGATGTAGACCCGGTGGGGGCCTGTATTGGGGCGCGGGGTTCGCGGATTCAAGCGGTGGTGAATGAACTGCGGGGCGAAAAAATCGACGCGATCCGTTGGTCTCCCGACCCCGCCACCTATATTGCCAATGCCCTCAGCCCGGCGCGGGTGGATGAGGTGTTTTTACTTGACCCGGAAGAGCGCCAAGCTTTGGTGTTAGTCCCGGAGGATCAACTCAGTTTGGCCATTGGCAAAGAGGGCCAAAATGTGCGCCTAGCGGCACGATTGACGGGGTGGAAAATTGATATTAAGGACACCGTTCGCTACCGTGCGGATCAGTCCCTATCCCAGCAAGCTCCGCCCCCTCCTATTCCCGAACCCACCCTCGAACCCACCGGAGAAGAAGAGTAGCCATGGGAAATTAGGGGCAATCATTGGGAGGAACCATGCCACCCCAAGAACGACGTTGTTTAGCCTGCCGCAAAACCGGGCCAAAATCTGAATTTTGGCGAATTGTCCGTCTCCATCCCACGGGGACGGTACAATTGGATGAGGGTATGGGGCGATCCGCTTACCTTTGTCCTCAGGTGCGTTGTTTGCAAATTGCCCAAAAGAAAAATCGTTTAGGGCGATCGCTCAAAACTCAAGTTCCCGATGTGATTTACAACCAGCTCTGGCAACGATTAACCCCCCCATCCCCCCCAATCCAACGGTCAACAATCCCCAGAACTGACTAGGATAGATAAATCAGAATTGTCTTCAACCTCAACCGCTGTGACAGAACAGAAACCTTAAAACCCTCAACCCAACCCAACCCAA
>Ga0316612_1000455_pt1 | contig 12664 bp, 3 predicted proteins | sample MIS2016226_MG_FD_207676 | JGI IMG/M metagenome (GOLD analysis project Ga0316612, IMG submission 207676) | Microbial mat bacterial communities from Middle Island sinkhole, Lake Huron, Michigan, United States - MIS.2016.226 | ecosystem: Environmental > Aquatic > Freshwater > Lake > Sediment... | reverse complement strand
GGGTAAAAATCGCCATCACCAGTGGTTGTCCAGTAAACTCCTGTTTCGTGCAACGCCGAACCTGAAAGCGTGTAAGTATCGCCATCGTTTATGGTAGCGTCGGCGCCGGCATCAGCCACAGGATTTTTCTGGATAGTCAATATCATACAATCGACATCGGAAACTGTGCAGGGAGAAATGGGGAAAGCTTCCAGACAAATTTCGACATTTCCCTCAATGCAATCTAACTCACTTGGCGAATAGCTTGCATTTAGCGTAGTTTCGCCTGTTAAATCGCCGGTACCATTTATGGTTGACCACAACAATGAAGCGTAATTGGAAGCCGACGCTTCCAGAAAAGTAAACACATCACCGCAGCAAACCGTTCCATCCGGGCCGGCATTGGCTGTGGGATTGCTTAGGATGGTCAGTACCATTGAGTCGCTGTTTTCTTTTGCGTTGCTTTTTGCAAAAGGCGTAAGCGTTAGTATTACGCTGCCATTAAGCACATCTTCGCTTCCCCAGCAATAAACCGGATTTAATATGTAGGGTTCATCAAAGACACCATCACCACTTGTTGACCAGAATACATAAGAAAAATTGGCAGCATTTCCATTTAACTGATAGCAACCACCTTCTTTATTCATCCTTTTACCTCCATCATCACACACTGTGTCATCGGGGCCGGCATTAGCGGTTGGATTTGGTATTATGGTGAGCGTCATGCAATCAGTTACAGGGCTTAAACATGGGTCTAATGGATATGCAGTAAGGCATAATTCAACTTCACCGTTCAATACATCCATTTCTCCCATCGAATAAATTGGGTTTAAAATTTCAGGATTGCTGAAAGTGCCATCGCCATTAGTTGTCCATAATAAAGTGGAACAGTTTTCCGCTACTCCATTAAGATAGTAGGATTCACCAGCGTTGATTGTAGCATCTTCACCAGCAGAAATAAGCGGCGCCAATTGCCATTTTAGTGCCGGATAGCCATCATTGGTAACTCCATCTAAAGCCCAAACATTTTCAAAATCCCATCCAGCGTCAGTAAAGGTAGATTGCGTTTTCATTTCTGCTGTTGTTTTTCCTGTGGCACAAGGGCTGGTGGGTTGGCCTGAGGTTTCGGTATCCCAGAAATTGTTATTGCACACTCCGCTGGTAAGATTAAGATAACCTACAAACCCACCAACATCCTCATAGAGTGCAGCATTAACAAATCCTGTAGAAAAACAGTTGCTTATCGAATCACTAGCTAATTCACCACAGAATCCGCCAACTCTCTGTCCTGATGCAGTTACCGAACCTTTGGAATATGAATTTTTAACTATACCTCCAGAGGCAACCAATCCAACAAATCCTCCAATGCGTCTATGATTCAAACTTGTCACTTGTGCTGTACTGTAGCACTCTTCAACTATTGCCGATTGAGCAACGCATCCTACAAATCCTCCAACAGAATTATAGCTGTACAAATTCCCCCTTGTTACCTCACCTGATGCTGAACATCTGTATATCCGTGAACTTGAAAAATTGATGCCGGCCAGTCCACCACCACATTGGTCGAAGAGATGAATCTGAGCATTTTCAACTTTAACATATTCCACTTCAGCGCCATCCTTTAACTGTCCAGCAAGCGCACCAACATATTTATGACCGGTGATATTGAAATTAAGTAATTTAAGTTTTTCAACTTTTCCTGTTCTAATGGTTGCAAATAATCCAATACAATCATTATTTCCCCTGTTAATAAAGAGTGATTCGATGACATGACAATCACCGTTGTAGTTTCCATAAAAGTCACCACCAATCGGGTCCCACCCAAGTCCGCAAAACCAGTTTTCCGTATCTGAGGCATCAATATCGGCAGTTTGCAAAAAGAATTTTCCACTGAAACTGTTCCCTGAATTTGTTTCCTCAGCAATCCAGTAAAGGTTTTCTAAGCTTGCAACCAGGTAAGGGTCTGATTCTGTACCATTTCCCAAAGGTTGTAAGGATGGTGGGTTTGATAAAATGGTGAGTACCATGCAATCAGTTGCAATAGTACATGGGTCAAAAGGATATGCCGTTACACAAAGTTGCACTTCACAACTTGTTAAATCTAAGTTTCCCAAAAAGTAAGTTGGATTTTGCAGGGTTTCATTATCAAAAAATCCATCGCCTGTAGTTGTCCACTGCAACGATGAATAGTTTTCAGCAGTGGCATCTGCTACTGTGTATGATGGCTGCTGGCTAACGTTTATTGTTGCATCAGCACCTGCAAATACAGTTGGGGCTGTATGTATTGTCAACGTCATGCAATCCTCGACAGCAATGGTACAAGGGAAGATGGGATATGCCGCCACACATATTTCCACCGAGCCCAGCTCACAATCAATAGGGCTTGAAAAGTAGGTTGGATTCATAGCAGTTTCATAGTCAAAAGTTCCCATTCCATTTGTTGTTAACCATTGAAGCGAGCTGTAGTTTGAGGCAGAAGCATCTAAAAATGTATATGAATCGCCGCAGCAAATGGTTGCATCAGGGCCGGCATCAGCAGTTGGACTCTGCTGAAAGGTAAGAATCATGGAATCCATATAATTCGATTTTGTTCCTTTGCGTTCAACCAACAGTATAATTTCTATTTGGCCCAAAAGGATATCCATGCCTGAGTAATAATACCGTGGATTGAGGATCATATCATCATCAAAATATCCTGTACCATCTGATGTAACCCACATAAATGATTTGTAAGTCCCGATGATTACTCCATTCAACTGATAGTATCCATAATTAGTGGGTGCTTTTTTACCACCCTCAACACAAATGGTATCATCCGGCCCTGCATCTACAATAATTTCTGAATCAATGCTCAACGTCATGCAATCACCATCATTCACTAAACATGGTGAAATGGCTTCGGCTGTCAGGCAGATTATGACACCTCCGATAAGTTTGTCATTTGTTCCGGGAGTATAAATGGATGATAATAACCCGGGATTATTAAATGTACCATCGCCGTCGGTTGACCACATTGTGTTTGTATAATTTTCGGCTGTACCTGAAAGTGTGTGTGTTTCGTTTTCGTTTATGGTGGCATCATCTCCTGCATTGGCTGTTGGCAATGCCTGAATGGTTAGTTGCAGGTTATCTATTTTCCACAATGTGCAGGGATTCAATGGATAACCAATAAGAACCAGTGTAACTGAACCAGATTCAATGTCGGCGGGGCCTGGCACATATTCAGCATCTTCGCAAATATTTACGGGACCATTAAAACTACCATCACCGGTTGTTGACCACATACTGTATGAGGTAAAATTGCACCATCCCTCATTAATAACAACAAAACCGGCATCTTCGCATACAATTAAATCGGGACCTGCGTCAACAACGGGATTTTTCTGGATAAAAAGTTCCATACAATCCATAGCCGTATTCACACATGGGTTAATGGGTTGCACTTCAATACACAAATAAACAAATTCGCCATAATCAGCAGTTGCGGGTGTGTAAACCGGATTTAGTGAGCTTGTCGAACTGAAAGTTCCTGAACCTGTGGTAGTCCAATTAATGGATGAGAAGCTGGTAGCTGTTGCATTAATCAGGGTGTAAGAAGAGCCCTGGCATATTGTTGCATCAGCGCCGGCTGAAACTGTTGGGATATCCTGAAACGTAAGTATCATGCAATCCTCGGCAGCAATGGTACAAGGAAATATGGGATATGCCGTCACACATATTTCAACCGAACCCAATTCACAATCAATAGAGCTTGAGAAATAGGTTGGATTCACAGCATTTTCATCATCGAAAAATCCAGTTCCATTTGTAGTGAACCATTGGAGCGAGCTGTAGTTTAATGCTACAGCATCAATAATGGTGTATGGTTCTTCACAGCAATTTGTTGCATCGTTACCGGTAAATACTTGTGGACAATTATCTGAGGTACCATAAATCCCAAAAGTAAAATTGTGGTCATCACCACCAACAACCGCTGCGCAAGGTAACCAGTTCTCGCTGCCAGGAACGCCAAAACCGCCTCCAGGATTATTCCAGTGGTTTTCGTTTAAAATAGTGGGCGATTCCTGTTGAAGCCAATACCACTGACCATAAGGATCATAAGGCATGTGAGGTTGGACTGAAATCCAGTAATGCCCTGCAATCAATTGAATGGGATCGAAAGTCAGATAAAACGTCAAATCGCCAAGCGTTGTGGCCGTTACAGCATGATCGAGGTAGGAAATAACAGTTGAACCAGGAATGTTTAGTACAGGATCGTTTTCATAAAAGAACAAGTGAGCCTGTGGTGCAACTCCTCCACCAGATGAATAAAGGCCTGACACATAAATTTCATCAATAGTCCACACTTCACCTGTAGGTACAATGAAATCATCTGCACCCTGGCAACTGTATGTTGGAAAATCTGTGAAATCCTGTGACGCAACAGCACCTTCGTCTGCAGGGCTGTTAAGCTGCCCATAAAGCAGTTCATTGTCTGTTGGAACTGGAAGGGTTTGTTTGCCCACCTTATGGTTGAGTGTAATTTCAGGTATCTGGCAAATTGAAATCACCGGCATTAGAACCATCGTGGTGATTAGTGCTAAAAATAAGTAATGTGTTTTCATAAATAAGCTTTTTGGTTAATATTTTAATTTACATCTTTGCTATTTTATGATAAAATTACATCGCTTGAATTGTTAAAACCACGCCGTTGTGTGAACGGATTAAACGGTTGGATAAACGGTTGTTTATGATGAATTAACGGCAAAAAGAAATTTAAAGATGAGCCAATGTTTTGACAGCTTATGATGCACAGAGGCTACCTTACAAGTTAAAGAAGGACAAGGTTGGATGGTACCCGAATTAGTTTCAATAATTGAAATCAGTGGAATGTGGATCAGAGGATATTTATTTAATCAATTTACTTTGGATAATGTGACATCGCTTCACGAAATTCAATCAGTCTTTTTCTTAATATCATCAGTTTTTCACCTGTAATGAGCGTTACTGTTTTCTCATCATCGCCAGAAGAAGCCGTTACATAGTGCAAGTTGATGAGGGTGGTTTTGTTGATCCTGAAAAAATCACCATCCGCTAATATTCTTTCAAACTCGCCCAATCGCTGGTTTGAAACAATAACATTCATAGCTGAATTATGAAGTATGGTGAAATTGCTGTCGGCCTGGAGGAAAATCAAATCGCTTACTTTCACCAACCTGAAGCCAAATTGATCAGGGACAGTTAAAAATTCGGCCTTACTATTTGCTGATTGTAACTGATGCTGCAGATTGATAAGCGATTCGTGGTAAATTCGGTTGGATTCGGGATTGGTTTGCCTGAGTTCAAAATATTGAATTGCTTTTGTAATAACTTCTACGACTTCAGCAGGATTGAATGGTTTGATGAGATAATCCACAGCGTTAGCTTTCAACGCAAGTATTGTTTTTTCCTCGTAGCGGGTTGTGAAAATGATACATGGACAATTATCAGACAAGGAACATTGGTAAAACAAGTCAATAGCCCCAGGTGTTTTAATATTAAGAAAAACGAACGCTGCTTTTGAAGAATTCAGAATTACAGAAACCTCAGTAGTGGATGATGCCAAACCGCAAATGTTAAAGTATGGACAATTTACTGCCAGCAGCCGCTCCAAATCCTGGCGCATATTTAATTCATAATCAACAATAATTGCATTGTATTTCATGGCTCTTCTATTCCATTCACAAATTTACCCTAATCAAAAAGGAAATTCTTGCACAATGTGTAAAGTGCAGCTTCATGGCTTTGAATGGTAGTTATTGTATTGTAAACGGTTGAATAATGAAGGGCAGATGAAAAATACTAACATGCTATAGAGAAGGAAATATTTCGGTGCTCCGCACCTTCAAAAACTTACTTTAATTCCTTAATCTACAAATATTTCGCCACACTGTGGCTGGTGAAACAGGTGCTGCGCACCCTAATCTTTGTAGCTAGAAATCCGAAAACTATCAACAAGGTGCATCGCACCGAAATATTAAAATGCATGGAATTCTTTTTACACTGAGCTTATTAATATGAAGATGTCAAACTGCTTCGCTCCGGTTCACTACTCCCGGCTGTAAAACAAAGGTACAACAAGCACCACACGTGTTCCGGGATTGGGATTACCAGGGAATGGTTCCTCAAAATCAATGGAGGTTTTTATGCCATGTTTTTTGCCAAGAATTTCAAGGCGTTTTCGGGTTATTCCGGTACCCATATTCAAATGTTGCTGACTTGTGGAAGTTTTTGATGAACCATTTTTTATTCCAGGGCCATTGTCTTCAACCGTAATTCTTACTGTGTTTTGTTCATAAATCGAAAAAGTGATTTTTATCATTCCATTGTTGCCACAAGTTGAAATTCCATGCCAGACAGCATTTTCAACATAAGGCTGGATAATCATGGATGGAATCAGCAATTCATCCTCTTCTTCAGTTTCATCAAAGTCGATGGTGTATTCGAAAGTGTTTTTCATTCTCAACCGTTCAAGATCAAGATAATTTCTAAGCCGCTCAACTTCCTCTTCTATCGAAATCATGTTTGAATTGATTGCGTTCAGATTTTGCCTGATAAGCCTGGCAAATTGTGAAAGATATGTGCTTGCTTCGCCGGAATTACTATGCAGCAGATAGTTTTGGATGGAGCTTAACACATTAAAAATAAAGTGCGGGTTCATCATGGATTGAAGGGCTTTTTGCTCAAGTGTTATCAAATGATTATCCATTTCCAGCAGCTTTCGTTTGCGCTGCTGCCTGCGATAAAACGACCAGAAAGACCAACCTGCGACTACTGCAAAAATTCCTGTGTAAAAAAGCGGCTGCTGCCATAGTGTGGCTTTAATCTGAATATCCAAACCGGAAGGCCGGCTAAAATCCGTACCGGGTTTTTGAACTTTAACATCAAACCGGTAATTTCCGGGCGGTAAATCCTGATAGACCACTTCGGTGGCAGTTTCGATGGTCCAATCCTCCTCCGTTTCGTCCAGCCTGTAGGCATAAACCAATGGCGAAGTAGAAAAATTTATACTTCCAAACGAAACCTTTAGCCTGTTTTTGCCTCTCAGGATTAATTTACCATCGGTGAAGTTTTTATCTTCGCCATTCACCTGAACCGATTTTATGTAAGGTATCGGAACGGCAACATCCATTTGATGGGGCAAGCCAAGTGGAATAAGTGTAAGCCCATCATCGGAAGCAACGTACAGTGAATCCTGAAACACCAGCAAATCATTGATATTATGGAAATTCACGTCAATGATCCTCAGGTAAACTGATTTGGAAAGATGAATTTTCGTAGGTTCTCGGCAAACGTAAATATTTTTGGCGGTAGCAATAAAAAGCGCTTCATCGTGGTAATAAATTTTGATGATCATATTGCTGATGCCCGGTTTTAATAATGCGGTGAGATTGCAAAAGTGATTTTTACAGGTGAGGAAGATGCTGTCGCCTTCAAGAAGGAAAGCATCAATTGTATCATTAATTGGTAAATATTGGGTGATGATCTGCCCATCAAATTTTGCCAGTTCAGGATAGGGTTCAAAATCGTCGTTGCTGAAAATGTAGTTTTTTCTGGCATTCACCACCAGTTCATCCTCGCGGTTGTAAAAAATATTGTGGATGCGCTCGTCTAGATAAAATGGCTGTATGCTATCAAAATAGCCGTGCTCATTAAAAAAAAACAGGCGATTGCTGGATGAACCGCATATTTTGTCCGAAGTTTTCCCCATGGCAATGGTTTTAAAACCCGCCAGTGGCATATCTTTACTGTTGTATTGATAGCTGATGGTTTTAGATGATGCATCAGGCAAAATATCTCGAAGCTGGTAAAAATTATAGCTGCCTTTTCCAATAATAAGGCTGTTGTTTTTAAGGTAATAAATCTGGTCGTAAAGGTTTTTTTCGGTGGAAAAGTTCAGGGTATAGAAATCGCTGTCTTTGCGCAGATAAACTTTGTTGCCGTTGGTCATCCATAAGCCTTCATCCCGGTAAGGATACAATTTAAAAATTCCTTTTTCATCAAACAACGCCATTCCCAAATGTTTACTTGAATTAAAATACGGGCTGATTCTGTAAATGCCGTTTCCGTGGGTGCTTATCCATACATTGCCTTCGTGATCCTGAACTATGCCCTGTCCTTCGCTGATAGCAAGATGATTGATCACCTTAAAATCTTTCATCACAAACACACCCCGTTCCTTAGTAACAAACCAAAGCAGGTTGTCGTCTGTTTCGATAACACTGGTAAAATATTTTTTATGATCAAGTGGGTCTAAAACCGGAGGTAAAAGTTTTCCATTATCCAATACGACAAGGAAACGGGTTGTATCAGAATCATATCGTGCCTGAAAAATGTATTTGTTTTCTTTTACCTGAAAAACCGAATAGTATCCAATTGCATCTGAAATCAATACCGGTTTGTCTTCGAAATCATTCCATTTATGAAGTCCTGCTGGAGACCAAAGCAAAAAATCATTTTGTGGCGACCGGCACATTAAAATTGCTGAAATGCTAGCTATTTCAAATCCGTTTTTGAATATACTTTCACAGGGAATTTTAATTTTTTTTACTCCATTTGAAAGATTCAACGATTCATTAAAATTGCTTGAATAGGAAAGAAAATAAATGGTGGAATCGGCATCCTGGAAAAAATCAACATAAAAGTGATTGGTTTTGAGTGAATCAAGAAAAGGCGCATCGACGGGGCCGTAAATTTTATTGCGATAGAAATAGTTGACCGTACCGTTGAAATTGAAAAACCAGATTCGTCCCTGCCAATCTTCCTTAATCACGATAACTTCGTTGCTGTTTAAGCCATCTTTTTTACTAAAACAAGTGAATTCGGAACCATCAAACCTGACAACACCTGCATTGGTGCCAAACCAAAGGAAATTTTTGCTGTCAGTTATAATTCTATAAACGGTGTTGGAAGGCAACCCATCCGTGGTAGTGTAATTTTGAATATAGGGGTTTTGTGCCGGCAAAATCGTTCCTGCAAAAAGAATAATGGTAAAGAGTATGACTATTCTTTTATTCACCTTACTCCATAGTTTTTGAAAAGTGCATCACGGCTTCACGAAAATCAATCAGTTTTCTTCTGGAAATATTCAGCTTAGCACCATCGGCCATTACTGCATAATTGCCTTCGTAACTTGAATACGCTTTCAAGTAATTCAGGTTGATGATGGTGGATTTGTGAATTCTGTAAAACATTGGATTTTCAAGCATTTTTTCAAACTCACCCAGAAGGCGGGTAGCCAAAATTTTATCTTTTCCCGATAAATGCAGTGTTGTATAATTATTTTCTGCCTGTAAATACATCAGTTCGGAAACATTTACCATCTGGAAACCAAACTGCTCAACAATGGTGATTTTTTTTATCTGTTTATTTTCCGAATGTACATGATTGTTAAGATTGTCGAGAGATTCATGATAAATAGACTGGATATTGGGTTTGTTTTTTCTCAACTCTAAATAATGAATGGCTTTTGCAACAGCTTCGCGGAGTTCCTGCGGGTTTAAGGGTTTTAGTAAATAATCAATAGCGTTAGCCTTCAATGCGTTTAAAGCAAACTCCTCGTGGGCTGTTACAAATATTACTCCGTAATTTTCTTTAGGGATCGATCTCAAAAAAGCAAAACCATCTTCATCGGGCATCGAAATATCGAGAAAGATAAAATCAATCGCTTCTTTTTTCAACAATTCACGCCCCTGGGATGCCGATTCTGCTGTGCCATACAAATGAATTTCAGGGCAGTTTGCAGCCAATAAGAATTCAAGCGCGTCGCGCTTATCTTTCTCATCATCAACGATAATCGCTTTATAACGGTTCATAAAAGCAAAGTTAATTTATTTAATGGGTTTTTTACTATTTAAATGATATTCAATGAGAAAAATAAAACTTAAAATGTGAGTTATCCGTCTGAAAAATGCAGCCTTTAAAAAGGTCATTAAAAAACCCTTCTCACAACGAGTCGGGTTTTTTAATGACTTTACTGTTGACCGGAAAAGAAACTTGTATTCCGGTTTTTTTAATTAATGACTATTTTTCTAAAGAATATTTGTTTGTAAGTTTCAACTTTAATAAAATACATCCCCTTTGGCTGGGATGAAAGGTCAACCTTTGCAGGTAAGTTCAATTCATTGTGGTAAATTTCCCAACCAAAAGCATTGTAAATCCTAACGTTTATATTTCCTTCAATGCCTTCGATGGTGAAGGTGCCGTCGGTTGGGTTGGGGTAAATCTGGATTATGTTGCCGGCAAAATCAGCAATGGTAGTTGAGGTTATCTTCACAACATTCACCTCCGAAAGTGCATTGTTGGCGAAATATCCCTGATCCATTTGTGAATTATAAGATACTTCCAGATCGAATATTTCGCCTGTTGATGGACGGAATAATTTATAGGTCAACGGCTCTCCATCTTCAAAACCTTCTTTTTGAGGTGAAATCTTATCATTACCATTTACAAGTAACGCAAAAGGCTTTGAAGGATCGGTGATTTCTGATAATCCGGCACACCATCCATCCAAAGTTAATGCTCCGATAATATCACCGCTCCGGAATGCATCCCCTGCAACCTTAAAAGCCACAAGATGCGAGGCCGGAGTGCTGATTACCGGATTCCACGGAGTAACCATAACTTCTGCATTTGCAGGGTTTATTTCAGAAGCCTTATTGGCAGATGGTGAAAAGTTGATGGTGCCGCCTGTATTCGTCCAAACGTAATATGCTTTTCCGGGATAAACATTTCCAATTGTGTTGATTTGGTATTGTGTCCAGAAAATTCCTGTTCCTGCAACATCTTTGGCAACTATTAAACCTCCCAGATCACCAAGCAGCGTCTCGATATTATAAGGCACATTGCTGAGTACAGGAATTAGGTTCCAGCCCGGGTTAAGGTTTACAATTTTTTCAGTAATATCGAAACCAGAAACCGGCAAATCAACATTATTGTTTACTTTGATAACGTAGCCCGAATATTTATCCCAGGTTTCGAGGGTATAGATTTCCCCTACAGGCCAATATACTTTTGCAGGATTGTAAAGTATCGTCAGGTTATCCATTATTGGGCTGAACATGGCCTCAACAGCAGGATTTACAGGTTCGAGATAGCTCGAAATTCCGCTCCATCCTTCAGGAATCAAAACTACCTGGCTTGTGCCGATATAGCCTAAATTGGAGTTTCCCGATTCGTATCCGGCTTCATCTTCAACTTTTACGATGTAGAAATAATTCGACCGGGTCGTTTCATCGTTCCATTGGAAACCGGGGCTTGTTTCATCCTGGTCAATGGCTACTCTGCCAACACGGTTCGTCAAATCTGGTTCAAAATTGGGAATATCGCCACGATAAATGTTATAGCAGGCCGTTTTTTCCGGATTACCGATAATGTCAACATTTACAGGAGTCCATTGCAAAAGTGTGGTATTTCCGGCCTCTGAAACTGAGAGATCAGAAATTGCTTCGGGCGGGTTAAGGTCAACAACAACCGGGAAATTAATTCCGCCAATAATTGCAGTATAACTGGGATAACCTTGCTCGTAAAATTGAATAACTTTAACAAGGGCTTCTTCGCCATGTGGGGCATCGGGAGCAGGAATTACCTTCAATTTTATCAAGCGTTGCTCTTCGGGAGCCAGGGTTACATAATAAGGCAAAGTTAGCGGCTGAAGAAATTCATTTGTAAATTCTACCAACCAACCGGTAGGCAGGTTGAGTTCGGCACCTAAAACGAAGGTCTGTGGTTCGAAAAATGGGTTTCTTAAAAGAAAATCAGCCAACGCCGGTTGAACGGCTTCTTTAGCAGGTGTTCCGGCACGTGCATATAAATGGCCGATATTTACGCAGCAAACATTATTGTCCCAAACCGGTGATGTGCTGGTTTGAGGATCGTAAGTGGCTGAAAGCACTGCGCCAATGCAATAGTGGCCTCCTGATGAAGGTGGTGCAGGAACTGTCCATGAAACCCAGTTTGAGGTATTTCCGGCGGCCGGTATCGTAAGTCCAGTTAAACTTCCGATAAGGTTTGCACCTGCCGGATAAGCCAATCCTGTGGTATTATCACGATAATACATATCAACTTTTACGTTGTTGGCATTAGCTGGTCCCAAATTTCGGGGACGAACATACAACCTGTTGATAGCGCCCACAACCGGAGCATCCTGAATTCCGTCGCTGTTGTTGTCAATCCAGAGGTCGGTGCTTGTCCACCACGACGGGCAGTTTTCATTGGAAGGAACCGTGCCGTTATCGGCCAGACAATCCCTGATCCAGATATCGGCAATTTTTCCTTTTACAATAATGCTGTCCTGATAAGGAAGGTAGTTGTGCATGGTTACGGTAACATGCATTGCCCCAGTTGAAGTTGGATTTATCGTAAACGATGTCCCTCCGAAAAGATTGGTATATTGATTTACCAGCACTTCATTCCCTTTCCAGAGGCTCACCAAAGCCTTAAACAATCCAACTCCGGTGTTATTGGTAACATTAACGGTAAGTGTCTGCGATCCGATCGAAATCGAATCAACATGGGTAACGACGAGTGTGTCGGGATTATCTGTCCAGATTTCCATTTCAGGATCTCCCAACAGCAGATACATCCGGGCATTGGCCAGGGCGGCAGTATTTGTTGAGCCATAATGATTTAACATCTGGGTGTTTGCATAATTATTAACGGCTCCCTG
>Ga0316612_1000454_pt1 | contig 12672 bp, 7 predicted proteins | sample MIS2016226_MG_FD_207676 | JGI IMG/M metagenome (GOLD analysis project Ga0316612, IMG submission 207676) | Microbial mat bacterial communities from Middle Island sinkhole, Lake Huron, Michigan, United States - MIS.2016.226 | ecosystem: Environmental > Aquatic > Freshwater > Lake > Sediment... | reverse complement strand
GCCCTTTGCGGTTTTTCAAACCGCAAAGGGCTTTTTAGATTGTAGAAGCAGTTTCTAGCCTGTTTGTTTTTAGGTTAGGAGGTGAAATATTCACAAATGGGTTAAAATTCCCCAAATTGCCTATTGCATTACTTAACCTAATGTGATATAATGATTTCACTTGAGTAAATTTTTAACCAAACTACAACAAGGAGGTTGTATGTACACGCACAAATGCCGGAAATCATTGTTCACCACAACCCCACTGCGGCTGCTCGCCATATTGGTCTTGACCACGCTCAGTGGCATGATCGGCGGCCAGCCTTTGCCCGCCGCGGCCCAAACCCTCAGTAAGACTAGCTTCACCTACCAAGGGCAACTCCTCAATAATGGCTCGCGCCTAACTGCAACCTGTGGCTTCCAATTCACGCTCTACGATGCCGCCACAGTGGGCAACATCATTGGGGCGACTCAAACCGTAGACAACGTCGCTGTCCAAGATAGCTACTTTACCGCTCAAATTGACTTCGGCGAAACGCCTTTTGGCGATGCTGTCCGTTACCTCGACCTGGCCGTCAAATGTCTTCCTGAGACGGTTTTTAGTCCCCTGGATGGGCGCATCCCTTTGACCGCTGCCCCGACGGCCTTGGTCTCCCAAAGGGCCTTAGTTGCTCCCTGGAGCGGCCTTTCAGGTATCCCCATGAGTCTTATGAGTTTCAGCAGCTTAACTTGCGCCAATGGGCAAGTCTCAAAATGGAACGGGACGGTCTGGGGCTGCGGCGACCTCGGGGTTAGCACCGATACTTTAGCCAGTCTCAACTGCGTCAATGGGCAAATTGCCAAATGGAACGGGACGCTCTGGGCCTGCGCTGTAGATATTGATGCCAGAACCAACGTAAGTGGGGGCGTGAACAATACCGCCAGCGGCATCTATGCCACAGTAATCGGGGGCGAAAGCAATACCGCCAGCAGTACCTATGCCACAGTAGTCGGGGGCAAAAGCAACACCGCCAGCAGCACAAATGCTACGGTAGGGGGAGGCTTGAGCAACACCGCCAGCAGTACTTATGCCACGGTAGGCGGAGGCTCTACCAATACCGCCAGCAGCGAATCTGCTACGGTAAGTGGAGGTTCAACCAATACCGCCAGTGAACATTATGCCACGGTAGGCGGAGGTTCAACCAATACCGCCAGCCAATATTATGCCACGATAGCTGGGGGCTTTACCAACCTTGCCAACAGACCATATACAACGGTAGGCGGGGGCGGAAAAAACTTCGCCAGCAACGACTATGCTACGATAGGCGGGGGCGAGAGCAACGCCGCCAGCGCTCTATATGCCACCGTAGGCGGGGGTGCGAACAACGCCGCTACCGATGACTATGGCACTGTGGGTGGCGGGGCTAACAACCAAGCGGGGAATAACACTACCCCTACCACCGACAAAACTTACGCCACCGTAGCTGGGGGGCAGAAAAACATCGCCAGCGGCCAATGGTCGGTGGTAGCTGGGGGGCAGAACAACATCGCCTTTGGGGAGGCATCCTTTGCCGCAGGCAGCAATGCCCAAGCTAAAAATGCAGGAGCTTTCGTCTGGGCCGATGACAATGCAGGGATTTTCGCTTCTACCGCCGCCAATGAGTTTGCGGTGCGGGCCATCGGCGGGGTGCGCTTCGTGACTAGCGTTGCTGGTACGGCAGGGATTCAACTTGCAGCAGGCAGTAGTAGTTGGTCTATCCTAAGTGATCGCAACGCCAAAGCCAATTTTGTGCCTGTGGATAGCCAAGAAGTGTTACGGCGAGTTGCTGCGTTACCGCTCACCACCTGGAACTATAAAACCCAGGAGGCAAAGATTAGGCACATGGGGCCGATGGCCCAAGACCTTTACCAGGCCTTTGGGCTTGGGGAAGACGAGAAACATATCAGCACGATAGATGCCGATGGGGTTGCACTGGGAGCTATTCAAGGTCTGGCCCAGCAAGTGGAAGCCCAGCAAGCCGAGATCGCAGCGCTCAAGATCCGCTTAACAACGCTGGAAGGCCTGCTCAAGCAGAAGTAGGATAGAAGCAGGGGCCTTTGTGGTCCGCAAGATCGCAAAGGCCGCTTAGAATGAGGTACGTGATGAAACGAATTCTTTGGTTCAGTGGGTTACTTCTGCTTCTCGGTGGCATCCGCTTAGGGTTGGGTAGCTCAAACTACAGTCTTTGGGGCACGATAGACGGGGGCGCGGGGGGGGTTGGGAGGAAGCAGGTTGGGTACACCGTGCGAGGCAGCGCAGGGCAACCTGATGCGGGGATCGGCTCCAGCGTGAAAGGTGTAAGCTATGAAGTCCGCAGTGGCTTTTGGGGGCCCATCGCTTCTACATCCATGATTACTCCAACCAAGACTTCTACGCCGAATGTGGTAGAATTGACGGCCACGGCGGGGGGAGCGACCTTAACCCCGACTAAGCTTCCCACGGTGAAACCTTCCCCAACTAAAACCTCTACACCGAATGCGGTAGAGTTGACCGCCACGGCGGGGGGAGCGACCTTAACCCCGACTAAGCTTCCCACGGCGAAACCTTCCCCAACTAAAACCTCTACGCCGAATGCGGTAGAGTTGACGGCGACGGCGGGCGGGGCGACCTTAACCCCAACTAAGGCCCCAACTAAAACCCCGACGCTGAATGCGGTAGAGTTGACCGCCACGGCAGGGGGGGCGACCTTAACCCCGACTAAGCTTCCGACGGCGAAACCTTCACCTACTAAAAACCCTACGCCGAATGCAGTAGAGTTGACGGCGACGGCGGGCGGGGCGACCTTAACCCCAACTAAGGCCCCAACTAAAACCCCGACGCTGAATGCGGTAGAGTTGACGGCCACCGCTGGTGGGGCGACCTTAACCCCAACTAAGGCCCCAACGCGCACTCCGCTCTTGACAGCAACAAGCATCCCGATCTCTACCCCTATAACTACATGCCTGCTCGTCTCTTTAACCATTAACCATGCGACGGGGCGGCCAGGGAGCTTCTTCACCTTCAACCTAGAGTCAACCTGCTCTTTAGTTCCCCATGAGATCGTGGTCAGCAAAGTCCTGACTACCGGCGATGAACTGTTGTTTACGACGTTTGGGATTACCACAAGCAAGCAGGGAGCTGTGAAGTTTATTCTTAGCACTACGGGAGCCAGCACCGGGAAGTACAAGGTTCTGGTTAAGAAGCAGAAGCGCAACCTCAGTTCAGTACCGGAATCCTCCCTCTTTGTATACCTAACGCTGGATGATCAAGCACCTTTATGGCTCAGGGAAGCCGATGGTGTAACTAAAAATAATGAGTTTGCTTGGCCTGCGTCGCGGCAGTTATTTATCCCCTTCATTATGCGTAGACTACTCCCCCTCATTATACGTAGCCTACCCTAGACCAAGCCGCTTCTGGGCCAACAAAGGACCTGCCAGGCTGTTGAAAGTCTGACAGGTCTTTTGGTCTGTTAGACCACCTAAGGGAACTAACTAACGGAGCGCGGGCTTCTCTGCGCCAGGCAGGATGCCTGGCCTACAGGCTAACTTCGCGCAACCGCGCCACTAATTCTACTGTTTTGACGCTTACGGTAATGACTTTCCCGATCAAATGCACAATATATTGCGGCTCATCCGCCCGATTTGGGTCATTCGTGATCCCGCTCCGCTGATCTGTCGTGATCTGATATTGCTTGATCACCCATTCCAAAGCTGACCGCTGGCCCAATTGATATTCAAAGGCGCTGGCGGGAAGCCCTTTCAACGTCAGGCAGCGATTGACGATGATTGCAGTTTTGTCTTTCGTCAGCTTCATCTTCTCAACCCGCCACGTCCAGGGAACTTGCTTATTTTCAACCCATGTCAAAGGATATTCGGCCACGGTTTCATAGTTCAAATGGAGATCAGCCAGCTTTTGCCCAATGGCAACCAGGGTCAAAAAGGTTTGGCGATCTCCAACTAAAGGCAGCCGGGGCAATTCCCGCTTGAGCTTCTCTTGATAGCGTTCCCGATAGAGCGGATGCTGCAAAAGCGCATAGACGTAGAAGAAAATCGCTTTTTTCGCTGAACCGTTGCCTTCGACAAGCTCAGGCAACGGCCCCTCGCGGGTGAGGGGTGGTTGAAGCTCTGCCGCAACCACCAGGTCGGGGCCATAGTGCGCTTCAAACTGTTTGACGGCCCAAGCCGTGATGTTTTCCTGGCGATTGCTGCCATCTTCCGCGTAGGTGTAGAAGGGAAAACAACGAGTCGGACAGCCAAAACCACCTGCTACCACATAATTTGTTATTGTGTTCGTCAAAATGCAGGTGAAAGGCCTTTCACTTGTCAGATTGACACAAATCACCATATTTTCAACTTCGCTGGCGCGGGTGGGGAAAATCCTTGGAAACTGATAAACCCGTTCGACCATAAAACGGTCAAAGTAAAGATATTGCTTGCAAAATGGACGATAGAGCGATGAACGAACCTTTGAAATATCAAAAACGGTATGAATACTACGCTCAAGATAGTTTTTTAATCCTTCACTCCATTTCAATTTTGTTTCTTCATTGGTTACAAAATTAGCAACTAGTGCATTCTTCTTGCGGCGCTGCATCCAGCGATTTAATTCTTGCTTGTATGCTTCCATGAATTGCTGAATGTCTGAAATAAGCAAGGGTTCATTGAAGTTATAAGCCCAAGCATCACGACTCGTATTGATCCCGTTACTAAAAGTTTTGAAAATCGTTGCAACTTCTTTTTGGCCTTCCGCCTTCGCTTCTTTCGTTCCTAAAGGCAAAAAGGTCTCAAACTCAGGATGAAACCCCGCCGTGAGCCAATTGTTTTTCGCATCAGGTTGCAAGCTTTGCCACTCAAAGCCTTCAATACTCTGGCGTTTGGTTAGTAACGCTAACTTTTCTGCACCTTTCATTTGGTCGGTAAGCGCATGGTAAAGAAGCGTGGTTTTTGCGGGAGCTTCCGCCGCTTTTGCCCTCTTCCGCACTAAAAAAGTGATGCCCACGCCGACCATAATGCCAAACACATTCCCCCCAGGCCCTTTCCGCACATTTCCGCCCAGATTGAGATGATAGATTGTGGTGAAATCTTGTACTAGATGCTGCCGAAAGCCATCAAAAGCCAGCCCTTCGAGAAAACTGTTATTTGACACAAAGCAAATAAGGCCATCTCGCTCTTCCAAACGGTCTATGGCCCAGCGAAAGAATTTCACGTAGGCATCACTGAGCGCATTTTTGTTGGTGGCGCGGGAAGCTTTCGCATACGTTTCACGGATCCGGCGCTCAAGCACAGCATATTTGTGGTTTTTGTTGTTGTCATTTTCATTTTGCTGCCCCACGTTATACGGCGGGTTGCCAATAATCACGGTCAGCGGCGCAGCTTTTTGGCAGGTGACACGGGCGCTCTTTTCTTCATTAAAGAAAGCCAGTTGCGGGCTTTCGGCCAGGTTTAAGGTATCCACCAAACCGATGCCAGGATAAGTACGGTACTGTTTCATTCGTTCAAAATAGCAATGTTCGATATTCAACGCCGCAATATAGTAGGGTAAAAGCAAGATTTCATTGCAAAAGATTTCGTTTTCATATTTGCGCTGGAGGTCTTCACGGGAAAGGCGGTTGAGCAAATTGAGAATGAAGTTGCCCGTGCCAACGCACGGGTCAAGAATTTGCACCGTGGGCGCATTCAGGGTCAAGTTAAACTCGTGCTGCAAAATCGTTTCCACGCTGTTCCACATAAAGTCGACAATTGGTTGCGGCGTATAGATGATCCCGTGGGTATCCGCCTGTTTAACCGAAAAGCCTTGCAAGAAACGTTCGTAGACAAAATTAAGAAAAGGTTGTTTAGCACTAAAGCTTTTAATTCGTTTAGCATTTTCCTCTAAGGTTAGATAGATAGTATCGAGTTCGCCCAGAAAATCGCGGCGCTTAAAGGCCCGCTTTGGCAGGACCGCAAGAACTTTCTCAATTTCAGCAGCGATGATATTGCGGCGCACAAAGTCGGGATTATCAAACACGGTGCGAAACAACCTTTCGGTGAGCAGATGTTGCACGAGCAGCTCGGCGACGACTTCACGGCTGGGAGCTTTGTGCAAAGCCTGTTGGCAAAGGGCATGAAATTGCTGGAACGCTTGGTCAAAAGCTAAGTTTTGCGTAAATTCAAGGTCAATCCGGTGGATTAAACCTTGGGCTAACCGCGGAATCCGCGCTTGAAACTCGCGGACGGCGGTGTTAAACTTGCCAAGATCTGCGCCCGTGTAAGTAAAAAAGAGGGAAAGCATGGTAGCTAATTGCTCTTTGTGGCGCAAATCAACTTCCAAGACACGGCGACCATCTTGATAAAGAATTCCGGATTCACTATTCTCAAAAAGTGTATTGAAAGTGGGATAATTTTTAGCGATGGTCTTGGCAATTTCGGTTTCAAAATTAGCTTTGGGGTCTTTAGCTTCCCAATGTCCGCGTGGAATGCGGAGGTTATCGAGCAAAACCCCAGCCGGGCCCGTGCAACTACTAAAATTGCGCTCTAAAACCAAGTTCCAAGCGCCCGCCGCGCTGATTTCTTCCAACAAGACTGAAAAAGCTTGGCGCAGGCCTGTTTCGTTCGAGGTTCCCGGACGACGATAGTTTTCTACGCGGGCATAATAGGTTTGCAAGGCGGGGGCCGTGGGCGAAAGCGTGAAGGCGGCCATGAAAAAATCCTTTAATTCCTAAACGGTTGGCTTCTGCGGAGGATGATACCACAAACGGAGCCTGGGCCAGGCCGGAGGCCTGGCTTACCTTTATTGGAACCTACCAAGAAAGCGACCTTTGCGGTTTTCAGAACCGCAAAGGTCTGAAGGGGTCTCCCAAAGGTCTGCCCCAGCCAAGCTGCGCTTTCTAACCTGGCAGGATAAAGACTAGCAGAATCACGAGCAGTAAGGTGGTAAAGACCACCACCAGCGCTATCCGTTCGGGGTTGAGAAGGGTCCAATTTCCCACTACTTCATTCTCAAAACCGATTAAGTAGAGCTGCTGGGCTGCGTCATTCAGTTGATAATCTACCTCCGTGATGGGTACGCTGCGAATAGTAAGCTCGGCGGCGATCAAGTTGCTATCTTCAGGCACATCCTCCCGCGCCAAAGCTAGTAAAGCGGCAACGGGCGCGAGGTTTTGCCACCGCTGGGCATCAACGACGTTGATGGGAATTCGGCAAGCTACTTCGGCGCGTTGGGTGGGCAACAACCGCGGCAAATCTTCCATATCGTCGGTGCTTTTCCAGAACCTGGTCTCCCGGGCCCAAGTAAAGGTCTGCTCTTCAACCAAGTTGCCACTCCCTTCACAAAGGGCGCAAGTTTGTTGGCCACTGCCCCCGCAGGCCCCACACTTGGCCGTCAAAACCTCGGTTGGCGCAGGTTCTGGGAGGGCTTCGGCCTGGGGTTGCGGGTGGTCGACCACCCCCGTGCCCTTGCAGACTTTGCAGACCACTTGGCGAAGCCCCCTGCATTGGGGACAGGGCAAGATGCGGGTGGAAGAGGGTAAGGTTATTTCTTGGGGGGCGACTTCAGTGAAGGCCGGCAGGAGGGGCACGCTTATTTCCCAAAGCCCTGGTAAAGGGCCCGTGGCCGGGCGATCTTCACTGCGTTGGGGGCGACGACGCGGTTGCGGGGGCGTGCGAGTCTCATAGAGCGTCGCCAGTTCATAGAAGTGAAGGTTATAGCTCACGACCTGCTCAAGTTGTAAGATTTGCCCCAAGGCCGACCGTCTGAAAAAACCTTTGCGGCTCCAGCGGTTCAGCAACCGCCGGACCGTATCGGCCCGGTGGAGCTTATCAGCACGGGCGCGGCTGCGGCGGATATAATCCTGGAAGTGTTCAATGGCATCCACATAATGGGGAACATCCGCCAAGACGGTGCTTTCCTCAATGTAATCCTCTAAAACTTTATTGAGCAAAGCCTCCAAGGGGTTTTCAAGCCATTCGGCGACGGGACTCCAGCGCCACTCCTCCACGCTATCCTCCGTAGCTTGGTCAAGTTGGGTGCGGAGGGCATGCCGCAGGGCCGCAATTGCATCGCCGACGCTGGCGAACCGGACTTCAGGTTGGGAAGCCAACATCCGCCGGAGGACCCGATCAACCCCTTTGAGCAGGGGGTCTTTAGCCGCGAGGGACGGCAAATCCTTGCTGGGGGGGTACGGGACCGTACCACTTAGCAACTGGTAAAGGATGGCCCCTAAGCTGTAGATATCCACCGTTACTGCGGTCTCAGGGCTATCGAGCCGGATTTCAGGCGCAGAGTAGGGGGTTAAGTAGTCGCTAGAAGCCAGCCCACTGAAGTCCGGGGTTTCAGGGCTATCGGCGAGACTGAGATTTGTAAGGTAGGCCAGGCCTTGGGGTGTAAGTAAGATGTTCGCCGGCTGAAGGTCGCGGTGAATAATCTGCTGGGCATGAAGGTAGCCCAAAGCCGCCGCGATTTGCGTAGCGATTCGCAAGGCTAAGACTGGTTCAAGCGGCCCGCTGGCTAAAACTTCACTCAAGGGCCGCGCATCCAGCAGCGGGGTAATAAAATAATCCCCGTAGCGGTCATCATGGCCGGCATCAATGATGGGCAATAAGTTAGGATGACTGAGCCGAGCCGTAAGGCGGGCGGTAAGTTGAAACCGTTGCAAAGAAACTTGGTCGGTTCGGCGCAGGATATGCACCTGCACCGAGCGCTTGAGCGCCAGATGACTTGCCAGATAGATGGTGGCAAGTTCTTCTTGCCCCAGGCGCTCATGCAACCGATAGTTACTCAACTCATAATCCTCCGCTGGCGCGAGCGCCAAGTCCGGGGGCGGCGGGGTGTAGACTTCAGAAAGTGTCATCATAGAAAATGGGGCAATTCCTCCCAGGTGCTTCTGCGAGGGTAAGAGATTACCCCAAGCCTCCTTTGCTAAGTGGGTGTTGACTGCAAACCAGGATTAAGCCACCGCCAGCCCCAGGAGCAATCCCTTGGCAGCTCTGCGGTGGCCCCTAGTATAGCATGAGGTGGCCCTCCTCCTCTTAGGGCGTGGGCGAAGGGGTTGGGGGCGGTTCCTGCTTTGTCAAGAAGCGCAGCCCCCAATAAAGCTGGGCATCAAGGCACGTTGTTTGGCCCGCTGGAGGTTGCTGGTCAGCGACACATGGGACCGCAAAGGGGGCCTTTTGCTCCGCAGCCACATTGAAATCAGGCATGATCCCGATCTTGTGAATCTCCTTCTTGGCCGGCGTAAGCCAATGGGCGATTGTAATTCGGACACTACTCTTGTCGCGCAGTTGATGAACACTTTGCACCGAACCCTTCCCAAAGCTCTTTTGCCCCAGCAAAGTTGTCTTCAACCGCCGATCTCGTAAGGCTCCCGCGACGATTTCCGCTGCGCTGGCCGAATGTTCATTGATTAAAACGACTATTGGCAGCTCAAAAACCTGGACCTCAGAAGGAGCATCAATGGTCATTAGCTCTTTAACGCTCTCATCACTCGCTTCTTCATACAAAGCAGGGCCTTTGTAGAAATGCCCTAAGATTTTTTGGGCACTATCCAGAAAGCCTCCAGGATTATTGCGGAGATCAAGGATCAGACTGGTCGGTTTCTGGGGTAATAATTCGCGCAAAGCCTCCTTAAACTCACCGTCAGTTGTAGCTTTGAACTCCGTAAGTTGGATATAAGCTACTTTCTCAGGCAAAAGTTGGGCATTGACACTGACTAAAGGCACTTCGGCCCGCACGATTGGCACATCAAAGGTCGTTGAAAGCGGGTTAGTTGGGCGCTGAATCGCCAGCAGCACCGTGCTTCCCTTTGGCCCCCGAATCTTGCTGGCGGCTTGCGCGATGGCTTCAGCTTCGCCCAAATTCTGAATGAGCGGCGCTAAGGCTTGCCCATCAACCTTAATGATCAAATCGCCACTCTGAAGGCCTGCTTTCATGGCCGGCGAGTTTTTGATCGGCTTGCTGATCTGAACTTGCCCCTTCTCAAGCCGCAGATAAGCCCCAATCCCTTCAAACCTGCCCGCCAGGGATTCTCGCGCTTGGGTAGCCGCTTCGGGCTCCTGAAAAAGCGTGTAATCATCATTCAATGCAGCTAAAAGACCTTTAATGGCCCCGTAAGTCATTTTACGCTCATCCAGCGCCTGCTTACTATAGAATTCGCTTTGAACTAAAGCCCAAACATCCCAAAAGATGGTAAACTGCTCACGAAAAGTGGGCGAAACAGTTTCTTGGCTCGGTTGGATGGCAACGCTTGGCGCATTAAAGGGAAGGTCAAACCCTCGCCGTCCGACCAGTAAACCGCTACCAAAGGCGGCAAAAGCAACTAAGAATGCAACAAAGGTTCCGATCAGAAAAGCCTGAGATCGCCGAATCATAGTGACTCCCTGGGTAATGGAGAAGCTTCCCACTGGGGAAGCAACCCTTGCAAAGTGCCCCTATGATAACATACCATGCTCATCGGGTCGGGGCAAAAAACCGCTTTCTCCCAGATCAAAAAAAGGGACACTCACTTGGAGTGTCCCCTTCGCACCAAATTAGGGCGCTTATTTGCGCTGAAGTTCCTCAATGCGAGCCGTGAGTTGCGCGATTTTTGCGGTCAAATCATCAATATCGCGCTTTGAAGGCACATTGAGGCGACTCAAAAGCTGCTCCAGGCTGCTCCCTAATTGCTCCGTCAAGTTGTTTACCTGCGTAGGCTGGGTTTTCTGCCGAACTTGCTCCACCACTTCATTCAAAATCTTTTCGCCATCCTTCTGGGCCAGCTCCCCGCGCTCGACCAGCCGATTGACAAAAACCTCCATTTCGTCGCGGCCCAGCGCCATCGCTCCGATGCTGGCGAGTAAGATCCTTTGCAACATCTCGGCCAAGGGAGGGGAAAGGGTCTCCTCACTGGGCTTATCCTCAATTTGCCGTACATTGACTTCGACTTCTTCAGCCATTTTTACACCTCTTCGAACTTAAAAAGATCACTTAACGCACTGCGTTATAGATTATAATAACATATTTAATCTAGTTTGTCAAGAGATTGAGCCTATTTTTAGGGGGCCCTTCCCGCGCCGACGGCGCGGGAAGGGCCCAGGGCTGGGCCAAAATAACCTATAAAAGGGTAAGGTAAAGCTGTTCTATGCGTTCCAGGAGTTTCGCATGGCTAAATTCTTCTTTCGCCCGAATTCGGCCCGCTTCGCCCAGCTTTTGCCTTTGCAACGGGCTGGCCAAAAGAGTATCTAGCGCAGTGGCTAAAGCTCTTGGATCAGCAGGTGGCACAACCAAACCCGTTTTCTCGTGCAAGGTGATGTAGCTTGTCCCGGTCCCTAATTCGGTACAAACAATCGGTAAACCTGTGGCTTGAGCTTCCAGCAGCACGATGCCAAAGGCTTCAGCACGAAGATGCGACGGTAAAACAAAAATATCTGCGGCCCCATAGATATTTGGTAAGTTTTCATCAGCTATTTCGCCCAGAAAATGTACCTTTTCGCTCAAGCCCAATGCTTCTACTTGCTTTTTCAAGCGTTGCTCTTCGGGTCCTGTTCCAACAAGTAACAAATGAGCCGCATTTTGAAGGAAAGGTAAAGCTTCCAGGAGGAAATGAAGCCCTTTGTAATAGCGTAAGCGCCCCACAAAAAGCAAAAGCGGTGCGCCATATTGTTGCTGAAGCGCAGCGACTTTCGCAAGATCAGGTTTTGCAAAGCGTTCAGGGTCAACACTTGGGGGGATAACAATACATTTAGCTGCGTGAGGTTTGAGCCAAGGAGAACTTTCAATGTAAGCTGGGCTACTGGCAATGAGCCGAGAAGCTCTTTTGAGCGTCTGTTGCAAGAGGGGGCCATAGATTTGCAACAAAAATCGTTGCCGAACAATATCGCTTTGATAGGAAATCACCAGCGGAGGTTGGTTTGGAACAGCTAAAGCAGCAAGATCACCAGGCGGATAAGGATGTTGCAAATGAATAATGTCTACATCTTTTAGTTGCCGTGCATACCAAAACATCTTTAAGCTGAGGGGTGTTGAAGCCAAATGCACTAAACGACCTGCTTTGATGATGGTTAAATTATCTTTCTGGATAACCTCATCCTTTTTGGTCGGATTGGTCACTAAAACTGTGCAACGATGCCCCTGCGCCGTCAGCCCCTCAGCTAAGACCTTAACATGATTTTCGATGCCCCCTAAAACAGGGAAGTAATCTTTATAGATCTGGAGAATGTGCATTTTTTCACACTAAGAAATCAGTTGAAGCCCCTGAAGGAGACACTGTTGGCGCACATCATCTTCTGCTCCAAGCGCAATAAAGACACCTTGGACTTTTTTATCAGTGTTTTGCAGCGTTAATAACTTCACTTTGTCAGCAAAATTATCAACATCTTCAGGATCAGGCGCACTCTTTACCTCAAAAACGATAAATTCACCGTTTTGAGCAACAATATCCACCTCTTTTTGCGCTCCTGGCTTGAAAACGAGACCTTCAGGATCACTGATTTTTTGGCGCAGGCGGATATTATTTGAGTCAACATCAAGCCTTCCCAACCCTAAGCGCAACGTGCCCGCTACGATATTTTCCAGATTCCGCCCTGCTCGATTTTGCAAGCGCCCAAAGCCTAGTTCGATCTTGTCCAGCCGCTGTTCCATTCGATCAAAGCGGCGATCAACCTGCTCAAACCGTTGATCTATTTGCTCAAAGCGGCGATCAACCTGCTCAAACCGTTGATCTATTTGCTCAAAGCGGCGATCAA
>Ga0316612_1000453_pt1 | contig 12708 bp, 13 predicted proteins | sample MIS2016226_MG_FD_207676 | JGI IMG/M metagenome (GOLD analysis project Ga0316612, IMG submission 207676) | Microbial mat bacterial communities from Middle Island sinkhole, Lake Huron, Michigan, United States - MIS.2016.226 | ecosystem: Environmental > Aquatic > Freshwater > Lake > Sediment... | reverse complement strand
CAAATTGTAGAGAAAATTAGTGAGCTAATTGCAGAAAAAAGTTATGCTCATAGATTTGTTGGTTTTGTTGACCGTGAATATAGAGAATTTGATCTGAAATTATTGGCTGACCGTCTCAATTGCCATAGACTCAAAGAAAGACTTGTCTGGTCAAGAGGTCATTCTATCGAAAATTATTTTTTTGATTATCACATTATCCATGATTCACTTTTGGGACTTTCCTCTGTAGAATGCTTTGATAAGGCAATTAAAGATTTTGAAAAATGTTTTGAGAAAACTATTCGTATTGCTTGTGCATTAGGGCTTACGGGTTTTGAGATGGGCAAATCAGAGATTATAAGAAATTCCATTCACTCAAATCTATTTAATATTCAAAATTCAGAGATAATTTTACAAGTAGAAAAATGGGAAAATTCTTTAAAAACAAAAAAGTTCACCGAAGAAGAAGTTTTGATAGCAGTAAATAGTTTTCAAAGTTGGCTTTCAAAACTGACAGATGTAAGTTTTGAAAGTGTGCGATGGCTTTGTGATGGTCATTCTGGAATAGAAATCATTTGGGCTGTCTATCATCGATGTGTATTTACAAATGCATCTGAAAATTCTGGAAATGAGGCAGATAAAATATATAAAGTCCCCGAAGATGCTAGATTTCAGACTCTTGCCAGTTGGTTATTTAGAAAAGCTAAAACTAAGGAATCTATTTACCCTCATGAAGTTTTAACCTTATTGGGGGGTGATTTATGCTAATTCGTTCCACTTGGCAGCTTAGTGTTACTGAACCGATCGCTTTACCCCGATCGCATCATCTTAGTTTGGTGAAAGACCTGCACGATCGCCTAAATCTGCGGATGGGAGAGGAGAAAGTGCCTAGCACCACATTTTCGGGACTTGTGGGAAGTTGTGATCGCCGTGGAGATTTTATTACTTTTCTGCCCAATCAAGCTTATACTCTCACGCTTTGCGGTTTACAAGAATCATCTTCTAAGGCGATCGCCGATTTGGATTTGGGGGAAACCCTTGATTTTTTGGGCGCGAGTTTTCTAATTAGCGATCGGCAAAACGAAATTACCACCTACGAAAATCTCTATACAGAACTAGTCGCCAGTGAACCCGAACCAATTAGAAAATATGAGCTTTATTTTGCCACTCCCACCGCCTTCGCTCAAAACCGCACCCATTTACCGCTTCCAGTTCCAAACCTAATGTTTCGCAGTTGGCTAGAGCGTTGGAATCATTTTGCGCCTGTCTATTTGGGCAGTGATGACTTGCTCACATACCTTACGAGTTATGTCACAGTCACGCGCCATCAAATTAAAACTAGTACAATTCCTATTTATCAAGGGCAATGCACAGGGTTTACTGGACAGGTGACTATTCAGGCGATCGGTAAGGTCGATCCTTTACTGGCTAATGTTGCTCATTTGTTAGTTCAGTATGCTGGCTTTGCTGGCACTGGTATCAAAACCCGTCTTAGCATGGGACAAACTGAAATTAAGTTTTAGAAATAAAGGATCATTCAGAATATATGACTAAAATTCTATTTATTACCGTTGGTGGCTCTCATCCACCTGTTGTGACCTCGATCAATACACTTCAACCAGATCGAATCATCTTTATTTGCTCCGATGATACTGATACCAGTAGAGGGAGCAAGTCCCAAATTATAGGACAAGATAAACCTTGTGAAGTAAGAAATAAGGATGGAAGTATTGAAAGATTTCCAAACATACCAACTATGCTTGGTTTAGGTGAAAGATTTAAAGAAGATCGTGATTTAGTTTTAATTAGAGATCCTGATGATCTTTCTGAATGCTATAGGAAAATAAGCGATTGCGTCCTAAATATCAAAAAAGATATTATAAATGCTGAAATCATGGCGGACTATACTGGAAGTACCAAAACTATGTCTGTTGGACTTGCAATGGTTGCGATGGATTATCAAATTTCGATGTATGTCACAAGTACATCGCGCAAAAATCTAATTCGAGTTGAAGAAGGAGAGTTAACTGAAAAAGCAAGTACAACGCCTGTAGTTGTCGAAAGAATTATCAAGCAATTAATTCCTATTTTTTTAAAAGAATATAACTATCAAGCAGCAATCTCTCAACTTAAACATCCTTTGCAGTCAATGGAATTACAGCCTGACCTAAAAAGGCACATAAGAGATTTACACACATACTGTAATGCTTTTGATGCGTGGGATCGATTTGACCATCGTACAGCATGGGCAAGGCTACAGCCTTACATGAAGCAGCCGAATATCCAACTCTATGGATTGTTTTTAAAAAAGGTGATCGCTAGTCGAGGTCAACTAGACATAGGGTTTGATACTAGTGATGGTGTGAGTGGACATGGTTACGAGGTAGTTGAAGACTTGCTGCTCAATGCCGATCGCCGTGCTAGTCAACAACGCTATGATGATGCAGTGGGGCGGCTTTATAGGGCGATTGAGTTATTAGAACAGATTCGACTGTTTAAGAATTATGGCATTTTGACGGGTGATGTCGATGTGCTGAAACTGCCCGAATCTTTGCAAGATGAATATGAAAAAATGCGTTCATCACGCAACCATAAAATCATGATTAGTCTATTTCAAAGCTATGAGTTACTATCTAAGCTAGGAGAAGATCCTTTGGGCAAATTGTTTGTATTGCATAGAGGGGAAATTCAGAACTCTTTAGAAGTACGGAATAACTCTCTTCTAGCACATGGCTTTGAACCTGTGAATGAAAGTCGCTATAGAGCTTTTTATAATGTAATTGGTTCGTTTATTCAAGAAGGAATCAGGAGTGTCATTCCTTCCAAATCTAAGTCTTCAGCAATGCAATTTCCACAATCTTTATGATGAAAGCGATCGCTTCTTTACCCCACTCAATCAATAGGAAATAACTACCCAAAAAACAATTATGACAACGGCAATTAGTGAAATTATTAGCAATGGAATTGTCTTTGATTTGAAAAATTGGAAAACGGCTATGCCAGATGTTAATTCTTTACAGGAAACCGTAGAAAATTTATTTACTATGCTCTCAGAGCGCCAGATCACCTATCTTTTAGTGGGAGGCGTGGCAATGCTGACTTATATCGAAGGTCGCAACACTCAAGATATTGACTTTATTATGTCAAAAGCAGATCTCGCCGCAATACCTGAGATTAAGATTATTGAAGAAAATAAGGATTTCGCTAGGGGCAAATTTGAGACATTACAAATTGATTTATTGCTAACTAATAATCCACTATTCGATCGCATTCAAAAAGAATATGCAACTGAAAGTATATTCGGTTCAAGGACTATTCGTTGTGTTACCGTTGAAGGAATACTGATTTTGAAATTTTTTGCTTTACCGTCCTTATATCGTCAAGGTGATTTTAACAAGGTTAGCATTTATGAAAATGATATTACCCAATTATTACTTAGTTATTCCATTGATTTATCTAAATTATTGAATATACTTGCAGACTATGTATTAGCCTCAGATCTCAAAGAACTTCAATTAACTGCTTCAGATATTCAAGCTCGGATTCAAAGATTTCGCAATCAGCGTGAAAAATTTAATCAAGAAGAATAAACATTAGTAGAGAGTGCGAAAATTATATTTCCTCACTCTCTATTAATGTTTAACCAATAGCGGGTAAGACGGAGATGATAATCACGGCGATGAATCCGAACAATACACCTAAAACTGCCCAAAGTTCTTTATTTCTCCTTTTGGATTCGGCGATCGAGTAACAAGCCCAACCGCATATCCCCCAGAGCATAAGCATTAGAAATTCCATCGAAGTATTCCTTTTTTGTTTTTAATTTCAACGCTTCAAATTATCGCATTAGGTTGAAGAAGCCTATTCAATTAATGATTCAAAATTAGATGGAGTCAATTATGGCTATAACCGATTCCATATATAGTTACAGATGCCATTGGCATAGCTGTTAAGCTCAAATCCACGTCCTGCCAAGTCAGCACTGGTGGTATTGTCGGTCATAATTTGAAAACACATCGTGGTAAATTTTTCACGCGCATAGCCTAAACCCTTTAGTCGGCGTAATGAGTCTTTGGTGTCAGAGGATAGACCAACAAAAATTGATTCAAATTCATTTTCTTGTTTGTATTGAGTCTCTAGAATCTCGCGTTTGCTATATTCATTGAGAATGATATCGCGATTTTTTTTGTATTCATTGAGCAAGCGTTTTGCTTCCGCAGTGACAGAGGTACTGGCGGGAATCTTTTCTAAGGATTCAACGGCTTGTTGCCATTTACCATAGGCGATCGCCCAAGTTTCGGCAGAATGAGGTGGGTTCTGCCCAATTCTAGCGGCTTGATTGGCAAGATCTTTGGCGCGACTAAGGAGATCGATCGCCTGTTGTTCCCCCGATATTTTTGTGCCAGCGACAGATGCACTTTCACGGTAACTAGCAAGGTTTTTTTCAACTTGAGAGATTACAAAGCGACTTTTGGGAGTGCGTTGGAGAACGCCGATCGCTTCTTGCCATTTGCCATAGGCTGCATTCCACTCTTTGGCGGTATTGCGAGGTTTTGCGCCAATATTTACCGCTTCAATGGCTAAGGCTTCAGCTTTATCAATATCTTGCTGGACTTTAAGCTCAGTCTCTAATAACTGAGATAAATTTTCTTTACGGGTTTGGAGTTTGGTTAGATTAGTTTGAGCTTGCTGATAGAGTTCCTTAGCATTGGGGGGAATACTTTGCATGATTGTGATCGCTATCTCAACATCTTTGATTTTGGTTTGCAAAGCTTCCATATTGGCAGGATTATCATTATTCGGCTCGGACATAATTGCAGATACAGAATTTAAGATCTTTTGATTTTCACTACGTTGATAAATTGACCAAGCAAACCATGTGCTAGGCAATAGCACAATTACGGCTAACAAGCTCCACAAGACAGGTTTAGGATTCATAGCAAAAAAATAGGGGTAATTATTTCAGCAGTTTTTTGATTTGTTGTTGAATTAGGGAGCTTTCGGGAACTCCTGTTCTTTGATTTTGGGAATCGGATTGTTCCTGATGGTGATTGGCTTCTAGGGTTGCAGTGGTGTTAGAGTCGAGGTTTTGCCGATCGCCTTTTGCGACTAAGAACAATAAAGCCCGATCGCTGAGATTGCCGATCAAGAGGCTGCTGATAAATACGCTAATGGTGCAAGTAATGACGGCGAATAGTCCAAGGGGCGCGATGATCAGGATTGCCCAAGTGACGGCGGCATTGGCGATCGCGATCGTGATCGTGCGATAACGGACAAGTTTTTTGAGAAATGATAGAGGCATAATCTATTGACTCTTAGCGATTGATTAGCGATTGATTAGCGATTGATTAGCGATTGCTTGGCGATTGCTTGGCGATTGCTTGGCGATTGCTTAGAGATTATGTCATGGGGTTGAAGAGGGGGCTTCAATGTGCTGGTTAACTAACAGGTACTGATCGCAAAAAATTATGACGGCAATTTATTTGACTGAAGCAGGGACGGTGGTGAGTTTTAAAAATCAATCTTTGTTGATTTCTAGAAAGGGAGATACAAAATCTTTTCGGTTGGCGGAAGTCTCGCTAATTGTGGTTCATGCGGGTGTGCAGCTAACCAGTGTGGTGATTGCGGAGCTTTTAGATCGCGGATTAGAAACAATTTTTATGCGTCAAGATGGGCAGTTTAGGGGCAGGTTGCAGGGTTGTTTTCATACTAATCCTGCTATTCGGTTGGCTCAATATCAGGTGGTGGATTCTACGTTTGGGATGGCGATCGCCCAAAGGTTGATTGAGGGCAAGATTCGCAATCAAAGGGTGATTTTGCAACGGCGCAATCGGGCGACGAAGGGGACGATCGCGGAGATGGCGGAGGCGATTGATTTGTTGTCAACTTACATTGTGCAGGTCAATAATTGCGATACTCCCTACGATCGCGATACTTTGATGGGTTTAGAAGGGATTTGTGCGAGGCATTACTATCAGGCTTTGCGCCATTATTTCCCACCCGAATGGAAGTTTAACGGTCGCAATCGTCAGCCGCCACTCGATCCGATTAATGCGCTGTTGAGTTGGGGCTATGGTGTTTTGTTAGCTAGGGTTTTTGCGGCGGCGGTGGTGGCGGGGCTGGATCCTTATTTGGGCTTTTTTCATGTGACGCAGCCCTATCGCCCAAATTTAGTGCTGGATTTGATGGAGGAGTTTCGTCCTGTGGTGGTGGATGCGATCGCGATCGCGGTTGTTCAGTCTCAGGTTTTAGACCCTTCTGATTTTGAGCCGTCGCCTGATGGGGATGGGATTTGGTTGGGATCTATGGCAAAAAAGTTGTTTCTGGCTCAGTTGGAGCGTCATTTTAATACGCCGTTTCTCTATCCTCCTCAAAATCGGAATTTGCGGCTTGGTCAGATTTTGGTGGAGCAGGCGCGATCGCTGGCGCGTTGTTTTGTGGGGCGATCGCTGGATTATCAGCCCTATGTCATTAAATAGGTACAATTTATGTTGTGGTTGGTTTGTTATGATGTGGCGGACGATCGCCGCCGCCTGAAGTTGATGAAGCGGATTGAGCAGCGTTGTCAGAGGGTGCAGCGATCGGTTTTTGAGTGTCCTTTGGATGAGAAGGTTTTGAGTCAACAGTTAGAAAAATATTGGCTGCCGTTGTTGGATCTGGAGGTGGATAATTTGCGGGTCTATCCTTTGGATGCGATCGCTAAGCAACGAACTAGGGTGTTTGGCAGTCTGCGTCCCTATGAGCCTCCTGATTTTGTGATTTTATAGTTAAGTAATGTAAAGTGTCTGCTATTTTTGTCGCGGTTTGTTATGGCTAGTTTTTAGGAGTTTTGAGGATTATTTGATAGTTAATGGGTGTTTTTAGGTTTGACTTGTTGGCAATATTCGGTTATTCTGTTGATATTGCAGTTTTGAAAACAATTTTAAGTTTCCATTTTGTTTTCGGGTTCGTTTGTAAACGAGTGTTAAGTAAGCTGCAAAAATCGAACCTTGAAAACCGCATAGTATATAGCTTTCAGAGTGGCAGCATTTGCCACGATATTTACCCCGCAAGGGGACGGAAACGCAACTGGTTCAGAAGTTTCTATTACAGAACCTTTCAAATTTGCCACGATATTTACCCCGCAAGGGGACGGAAACACTCGGTAACAATAACTCTACCTAACGCGTTGTCAAACGTAATTTGCCACGATATTTACCCCGCAAGGGGACGGAAACCCTGAATTTTTTGCACCTTTTTGGTAAGGAAATTTCGCATTTGCCACGATATTTACCCCGCAAGGGGACGGAAACGACTTGGCACTACAAACACTCTTGTGAACTCTGCGTTACAATTTGCCACGATATTTACCCCGCAAGGGGACGGAAACAGCCTCTCAACTTAGGCTCCTTGTACCCATTGGATACCATATTTGCCACGATATTTACCCCGCAAGGGGACGGAAACTTTGCTTCTACTACATTTGGTGAGTTGAGACAGGAGTATTTGCCACGATATTTACCCCGCAAGGGGACGGAAACCCTTCGGGATTTTGTTAAGCTCGTAACCTACGAAGCTATTTGCCACGATATTTACCCCGCAAGGGGACGGAAACCTACCGTCCCCAATTCTTACGACACGCTGAAGAAGGAGAAGACCATTTGCCACGATATTTACCCCGCAAGGGGACGGAAACGTTAATTCTTTAAACTTATCCATAGTCTATTACTGTATTTGCCACGATATTTACCCCGCAAGGGGACGGAAACCCACGCATTGCGGAGTATCCACGCCTTTTGTCGGTAAAATTTGCCACGATATTTACCCCGCAAGGGGACGGAAACTCTTGTAAGAAGGGCGATCGCTAAAGAATACCTGCATAAATTTGCCACGATATTTACCCCGCAAGGGGACGGAAACTACTCCCCACGAGCTAACGGTTGCCGATGTTCTTGGCTGGGAATTTGCCACGATATTTACCCCGCAAGGGGACGGAAACGATTATTACATCTGCTTTATTCCATAGTGACTCCATCAATTTGCCACGATATTTACCCCGCAAGGGGACGGAAACTTCCTCTTTATTTGCAACCTAAAGAGTATAAAGTTTCAATTTGCCACGATATTTACCCCGCAAGGGGACGGAAACTTAAGGAGATTGCCCGATACACAAAAGTCTCAGACTCAATTTGCCACGATATTTACCCCGCAAGGGGACGGAAACAATTTAACCTACGAGGGGCAGATTGTTGCCAATGGCATTTGCCACGATATTTACCCCGCAAGGGGACGGAAACGCTAAGGTGTCGCCATTAAGAACTGAGTTAGTCGCAGCGATTTGCCACGATATTTACCCCGCAAGGGGACGGAAACTAAAGGGATCTCTGAAAAACTTTGAATTTCTTTGTCAGAAAATTTGCCACGATATTTACCCCGCAAGGGGACGGAAACCAAAAGCGATCGCTGTTATATCGTCAGGATGGCGAATTTGCCACGATATTTACCCCGCAAGGGGACGGAAACTTCGCAAGGAGCCATCATTGAGGATGGCGGTGTATCCGATTTGCCACGATATTTACCCCGCAAGGGGACGGAAACTAATGGTAAAAGGTTTTGTGTGCGCCTGGTATCTTGAATTTGCCACGATATTTACCCCGCAAGGGGACGGAAACTCATTTTCCCTAGAAACGCTTTTTCCATTCTGTAGATATTTGCCACGATATTTACCCCGCAAGGGGACGGAAACAATTAAATATTGCGGGGGAGATCTCCACCACAGAGCCATTTGCCACGATATTTACCCCGCAAGGGGACGGAAACTTGGTGCGATACAAAGCTGCAATACCAAGGATTCTGCCTGATTTGCCACGATATTTACCCCGCAAGGGGACGGAAACGTCTGGTACAAGCCTTGCCTCCCATGTGGACAACATTAGTATTTGCCACGATATTTACCCCGCAAGGGGACGGAAACGAAGACTCAACAAAAGATAAAGCTGAAGCAACCATAGCATTTGCCACGATATTTACCCCGCAAGGGGACGGAAACAATCCACGGGAAACTGTGGAAGAGTGAAAACTTCAGCTATTTGCCACGATATTTACCCCGCAAGGGGACGGAAACTGAGATTGTATTTCATTCTTCTTTCAATCATGCTGGTATTTGCCACGATATTTACCCCGCAAGGGGACGGAAACTGCCACTCCATCCACGACGAGTTCATCTCAGTCTTCATTTGCCACGATATTTACCCCGCAAGGGGACGGAAACCCAGTTATTAGCCTCATCTAATAACTCTTTAGCAGCTTTATTTGCCACGATATTTACCCCGCAAGGGGACGGAAACTCATCCTTGGCTTGATGATAGAGGTTTTGATGATAGTGATTTGCCACGATATTTACCCCGCAAGGGGACGGAAACGTAACAACAAGGCGGCAACCTTTATCATCACCCTCATTTGCCACGATATTTACCCCGCAAGGGGACGGAAACTACCTATATCCTCATATCCATCAGGACATGGTACTTCACAATTTGCCACGATATTTACCCCGCAAGGGGACGGAAACTTGCAACAGTAGAGATATAGATATAATCCTTACCAAGCATTTGCCACGATATTTACCCCGCAAGGGGACGGAAACATTGGCGGCAAACCCTCCACAAGGAAGGGTACAGGGCATTTGCCACGATATTTACCCCGCAAGGGGACGGAAACACCAGTCATCTTAGAAGCACCAAGAATAGCAAACCATTATTTGCCACGATATTTACCCCGCAAGGGGACGGAAACGCTATAAATATAGTGGCAACCATATAGCTATATAAAAGGGATTTGCCACGATATTTACCCCGCAAGGGGACGGAAACGGAAATTTCCACAATTAACTCTGACCATTTATCAGGAAGATTTGCCACGATATTTACCCCGCAAGGGGACGGAAACAGCAACCAAAGTTTAAATTCCTCCCAGTCAGCTTTATATTTGCCACGATATTTACCCCGCAAGGGGACGGAAACCATACATGTTTAATAGTAATAAACATACTATAAAAGATTTGCCACGATATTTACCCCGCAAGGGGACGGAAACTAGAGGCTGAAATAACACACAGTATATATCTTTATATATTTGCCACGATATTTACCCCGCAAGGGGACGGAAACGAAGCATTATCTTTGTTAAAGATTAGGCTTCTATGATACTATTTGCCACGATATTTACCCCGCAAGGGGACGGAAACAAGGTTGAGTGCGATGCGGCTGATGCTTTCAAACAGATGTATTTGCCACGATATTTACCCCGCAAGGGGACGGAAACATCCATTGCAGGCGTAACAAGGAATAATCATTTTTTTCACATTTGCCACGATATTTACCCCGCAAGGGGACGGAAACGAAGGCAGCCACATTTACTTAGTTATGATCAATTATTATTTGCCACGATATTTACCCCGCAAGGGGACGGAAACTTAATTAATACTAATTAGTAATAATCTTATAACAATATATTTGCCACGATATTTACCCCGCAAGGGGACGGAAACCAGTCACTCTATCTAATAATCCCATAACAATTCTCCAGACTATTTGCCACGATATTTACCCCGCAAGGGGACGGAAACCCATGCTCCGATGGTAATAGCGGACGTAAGATGCGGATAGAATTTGCCACGATATTTACCCCGCAAGGGGACGGAAACGCAACATGTCTTAGTAGCTTGCTAGAAGAAGCACACCACTCATTTGCCACGATATTTACCCCGCAAGGGGACGGAAACGGACAACATTAGTCTTCTTGTTCAACTTAGTACCAAGATATTTGCCACGATATTTACCCCGCAAGGGGACGGAAACCAATTCCTTGCAATTGAATTCTGTTATTTCGCCATGCTCTAATTTGCCACGATATTTACCCCGCAAGGGGACGGAAACCCATGCTTGATATAGCAAAGCATCGCCATAATTTGCAGTGATATTTGCCACGATATTTACCCCGCAAGGGGACGGAAACAAAACCTTAGTCTGGTTGATTTGGCAAGAACTAGCCCAATTTGCCACGATATTTACCCCGCAAGGGGACGGAAACTTAAGACCACAATTACTTATCTATCATTTAGATAGAATTTGCCACGATATTTACCCCGCAAGGGGACGGAAACCTTCCAGATTTAATCCCAGTCATATCTTTGTATTGAGGCATATTTGCCACGATATTTACCCCGCAAGGGGACGGAAACCTTACTTGTTGGCCAGTTGTTACTAGCCATAAGCACAATTTGCCACGATATTTACCCCGCAAGGGGACGGAAACCTTTACATGATTACTCACATCATGCAGTGTCTCAACTATTTGCCACGATATTTACCCCGCAAGGGGACGGAAACTTAGCAAGATTAGAATCAGTTAAACAAGAATGAAGACTGTATTTGCCACGATATTTACCCCGCAAGGGGACGGAAACCACACATGGAAATACTCTTTCCATTGCAATCAAATGACCAAATTTGCCACGATATTTACCCCGCAAGGGGACGGAAACTAAGATCTTTTCTCCTTTAGGTCAGTTGTGGCAAACACATTTGCCACGATATTTACCCCGCAAGGGGACGGAAACTGATGCGGTGGCTTTTGGAACAAGCCATGGAAACCCAGGATTTGCCACGATATTTACCCCGCAAGGGGACGGAAACGATCGCTGACTTTAGCGGATCTGCAAAAACCACTTTGATTTGCCACGATATTTACCCCGCAAGGGGACGGAAACATGCGATCGCGATACCCCATGTTAAAAGCTTGAAGATTTGCCACGATATTTACCCCGCAAGGGGACGGAAACTCTTCCTGTGTAGAAGAGATATGTCCTGACACGATACCTCATTTGCCACGATATTTACCCCGCAAGGGGACGGAAACGAGTGATCGCAGCTCCTGGGTCAAATTTGCTCAGCAAGCATTTGCCACGATATTTACCCCGCAAGGGGACGGAAACAAATACGGAAAGAAAAACCTGAAAACGTGGAAACTCTATCATTTGCCACGATATTTACCCCGCAAGGGGACGGAAACCAACTAATTGATCTTGAGCATCTTTACCATCTTTGAGGTATTTGCCACGATATTTACCCCGCAAGGGGACGGAAACATTCATCGGTAAACACACAGTCTGTGATGGTAGTCACGATAGCGATTTGCCACGATATTTACCCCGCAAGGGGACGGAAACTGAAAGGATTGCGTATCAAAGTAATCCCATCCTTTAATTTGCCACGATATTTACCCCGCAAGGGGACGGAAACAATGTTTCTAGTCTTTCCAGACCCTTGTAAGTAGTAATACAAATTTGCCACGATATTTACCCCGCAAGGGGACGGAAACGTAGGAGAAAGACGGAAGAAAGAAGATTGAAGAGGGAAGAAAAGATGAAAAACAAGAAAGCTGTAATGACGATGAGAAATAAACAATAATGATTTACCGAAAACTGGTAGCGCACTGAAGGGTATGATCAACCTCGACAAACCTCTAGTTTCAAAAAGTTTTCACAGTGAAAAAACCTTTCCTTCAGGGCATTACCCGAAAACTTAGAGCCAAATTCCCTCTTCCGCCTTCACCCTTCCGCCTTCCGCCTTCCGCCTCCCCCCTCTTCCGCCTTCCGCCTTCAATCTTCCGCCTTCCGCCTTCAATCTTCCGCCTTCCGCCTTCAATCTTCCGCCTTCCGCCTTCAATCTTCCGCCTTCCGCCTTCAAT
>Ga0316612_1000452_pt1 | contig 12726 bp, 7 predicted proteins | sample MIS2016226_MG_FD_207676 | JGI IMG/M metagenome (GOLD analysis project Ga0316612, IMG submission 207676) | Microbial mat bacterial communities from Middle Island sinkhole, Lake Huron, Michigan, United States - MIS.2016.226 | ecosystem: Environmental > Aquatic > Freshwater > Lake > Sediment... | reverse complement strand
ATAGGATACAAAGTTCTTTGAAAGACTGAAGTCAAAACATAAAGCAGCGAATATCCCCTGTTCAAATTTATTTGGCAGAGAAGAAACAATCTGAGACATTTAAGATCAACTTACTATGGAGAGTTTGATCCTGGCTCAGGATGAACGCTAGCGGCAGGCTTAATACATGCAAGTCGTACGGGATCCGAGGTAGCAATACTTTGGTGAGAGTGGCGCACGGGTGCGTAACACGTATGCAACCTACCTTTAACCGGGACACAACCTCGAGAAATTGAGGCTAATATCCCATAACATTGCGAGATGGCATCATATTGCAATTAAAACCCCGGTGGTTAAAGATGGGCATGCGCGACATTAGCTAGTTGGTGAGGTAACGGCCCACCAAGGCTACGATGTCTAGGGGTTCTGAGAGGATTATCCCCCACACTGGTACTGAGACACGGACCAGACTCCTACGGGAGGCAGCAGTAAGGAATATTGGTCAATGGGCGGAAGCCTGAACCAGCCATGCCGCGTGAAGGATGACGGCCCTATGGGTTGTAAACTTCTTTTGTACGGGAAAAAACCACCGGTCGCGCATCGGTGCTGATGGTACCGTAAGAATAAGCATCGGCTAACTCCGTGCCAGCAGCCGCGGTAATACGGAGGATGCAAGCGTTATCCGGATTCATTGGGTTTAAAGGGTGCGCAGGCGGAATAATAAGTCAGCGGTGAAAGCCTACAGCTTAACTGTAGAACTGCCATTGATACTGTTATTCTTGAGTGTTGTTGAGGTAGGCGGAATGTGTCATGTAGCGGTGAAATGCTTAGATATGACACAGAACACCGATCGCGAAGGCAGCTTACCAAGCAACAACTGACGCTCATGCACGAAAGCGTGGGGATCAAACAGGATTAGATACCCTGGTAGTCCACGCCGTAAACGATGATCACTCGATGTTGGCGATACACAGTCAGCGTCTTAGGGAAACTATTAAGTGATCCACCTGGGGAGTACGGTCGCAAGATTGAAACTCAAAGGAATTGACGGGGGCCCGCACAAGCGGAGGAGCATGTGGTTTAATTCGATGATACGCGAGGAACCTTACCTGGGCTCGAACGTAGGATGACAGTTGCGGAAACGTGACGTTCTTCGGACATCCTACGAGGTGCTGCATGGTTGTCGTCAGCTCGTGCCGTGAGGTGTCGGGTTAAGTCCCATAACGAGCGCAACCCCTATCTTTAGTTGCCATCAGGTAATGCTGGGGACTCTAAAGAAACTGCCTACGCAAGTAGTGAGGAAGGCGGGGATGACGTCAAATCAGCACGGCCCTTACGTCCAGGGCTACACACGTGCTACAATGGCCGGTACAGAGGGCAGCTACTGGGTGACCAGATGCAAATCTCCAAAGCCGGTCTCAGTTCGGATCGAAGTCTGAAACTCGACTTCGTGAAGTTGGATTCGCTAGTAATCGCGCATCAGCCATGGCGCGGTGAATACGTTCCCGGGCCTTGTACACACCGCCCGTCAAGCCATGGAAGCTTGGGGTACCTGAAGTCCGTGAGCGCAAGCAGCGGCCTAGGGTAAAACAGGTAACTAGGGCTAAGTCGTAACAAGGTAGCCGTACCGGAAGGTGCGGCTGGAATACCTCCTTTCTAGAGAGATTATTCTTTGTCGTTGCGAAACGACAGGATATTTGTTGTTTTATGTTGACTTCTTCTTTTGTTTTTTTGAAACCCAAACGTTTGAGTATGGGCTCTGCCCTCTACCTATAGACTTTTAGTCCCGTAGCTCAGTTGGTTAGAGCACTACACTGATAATGTAGGGGTCCGCAGTTCAAATCTGCGCGGGACTACTACTCAAAATAGATTTGAAGATAATAGTAAGAGATGTAAAGTCTTTCTAAAATAAATTGAAAGGCGTTTCTTCTCTAAATTCATAAAGTTCTTCATTTTGGGGAATTAGCTCAGCTGGCTAGAGCATCTGCCTTGCACGCAGAGGGTCAACGGTTCGAATCCGTTATTCTCCACTTTTTTTAAACGTTCTTAACAATACATTGGATAATTAGCTCACTGGAGGGCATCCTGAAAAACTATCGGGAAAATTTCGGTTCGAATCCGTAATAATCCACAATTCCTGCGAAAGCGGGTTTAAGTTCTTTGACATGTTGAAATGAAAGAAAATACATAACAAGACGCGGTGTCGTTAGATCGGCATCGGGTCCAGCAAGAAAGTTGATAAGAGCGTATGGTGGATGCCTTGGCTCTCAGAGGCGAAGAAGGACGTGGTAAGCTGCGATAAGCTTCGGGTAGGTGCAAACAACCTTTGATCCGGAGATTTCCGAATGGGGCAACCCACTAGGCTGAAGGCCTAGTATCCCGCAAGGGAAGCAAACCCAGAGAACTGAAACATCTAAGTACCTGGAGGAAGAGAAAACAATAGTGATTCCCTGAGTAGTGGTGAGCGAAATGGGAACAGCCCAAACCGGTGTTGTTACGGCAAGACCGGGGTTGTAGGACAGCGACGTGGACTTTAAAACGATAGCGGAACCAACTGGAAAGTTGGGCCATAGAAGGTGATAGCCCTGTATGCGAAATCGTTTTGATACCTAGCTGTATCCTGAGTACCGCGGGACCGGAGAAATCCTGTGGGAATCTGCCAGCACCATCTGGTAAGGCTAAATACTCCTGAGAGACCGATAGCGAACCAGTACTGTGAAGGAAAGGTGAAAAGTACTTCGAACAGAAGAGTGAAATAGAACCTGAAACCATACGCTTACAAACGGTTGGAGCCACTACGTGTGGTGACAGCGTGCCTTTTGCATAATGAGCCTACGAGTTACTCCTCACTGGCAAGGTTAAATGCGTTGACGCATGTAGCCGAAGCGAAAGCGAGTCTGAAAAGGGCGCCCAGTCAGTGGGGGTAGACGCGAAACTTTAGTGATCTATCCATGGTCAGGATGAAGGCCCGGTAACACGGGCTGGAGGTCCGAACTAGTTGACGTTGAAAAGTCTTTGGATGAACTGTGGATAGGGGTGAAAGGCTAATCAAACTGAGAGATAGCTCGTACTCCCCGAAATGTTTTTAGGAACAGCCTCGAGGTTGAGTTATATAGAGGTAGAGCTACTGATTGGATAAGGGGGCTTCACCGCCTGCCAAATCCAGACAAACTCCGAATGCTATATAATATACTCGGGAGTGAGGCGTTGGGTGCTAAGGTCCAGCGCCGAGAGGGAAAGAACCCAGACCATCAGCTAAGGTCCCCAAATATATGCTAAGTTGAAATAACGAGGTCTGATTGCATTGACAGCTAGGATGTTGGCTCGGAAGCAGCCATTCATTTAAAGAGTGCGTAACAGCTCACTAGTCGAGCGATCGGGCATGGATAATAATCGGGCATCAAGCATATTACCGAAGCTATGGATTGACGATTCGTCGTCACTGGTAGGGGAGCATTCCAGTCTGCGTAGAAGGTGTGCCGTAAGGCATGCTGGAGCGTCTGGAAAAGCAAATGTAGGCATAAGTAACGATAATGCGGGTGGGAAACCCGCACACCGGAAGACCAAGGTTTCCTGATCAACGCTAATCGGATCAGGGTTAGTCGGGGCCTAAGACAAACCCAAACGGGGTAGTCGATGGACAACATGTTAATATTCATGTACCGGCTCAACTGCGATGGGGTGGAGGAGGTGTGAAAGGTCTGCGTACTGACGGAATAGTACGTTGAAGGGTGTAGATATATTTTGAGTAGGCAAATCCGCTCAGAATGTCGAACCTGATAGTACCGTGAGCCTTCGGGCAAGCGGATAATGGCTCTAATCAGACTCACAAGAAAAACCCCTAAGCTTCAGGTTGAAGCCGCCCGTACCGGAAACCGACACAGGTGGTCGAGGAGAGTATCCAAAGGTGCTCGAGTGAATCATGGCTAAGGAACTAGGCAAATTAGTCCTGTAACTTCGGGAAAAAGGACCCCCATTCTATGGGGCGCAGAGAAATGGCCCAGGCGACTGTTTATCAAAAACACATGGCTTTGCTAAATCGAAAGATGACGTATAAGGCCTGACACCTGCCCGGTGCTGGAAGGTTAAGAGGAGAGGTTAGTCGCAAGGCGAAGCTTTGAATTGAAGCCCCAGTAAACGGCGGCCGTAACTATAACGGTCCTAAGGTAGCGAAATTCCTTGTCGGGTAAGTTCCGACCTGCACGAATGGTGTAACGATCTGGGCACTGTCTCAGCCATGAGCTCGGTGAAATTGTAGTTCCGGTGAAGATGCCGGATACCCGCAACGGGACGGAAAGACCCCGTGCACCTTCACTATAACTTTGCATTGACTTTGAATAAACGATGTGTAGGATAGGTGGGAGATTGTGAAGCGGAGGCGCCAGCTTTCGTGGAATCAACCTTGAAATACCACCCTTTGTTTATTTGAAGCCTAATCCCCAACGGGAGACATTGCATGGTGGGTAGTTTGACTGGGGTGGTCGCCTCCAAAAGAGTAACGGAGGCTTTCAAAGGTATGCTCAGTACGCTTGGTAACCGTACGTAGAGTGCAATAGCATAAGCATGCTTGACTGTGAGACCAACAAGTCGAGCAGGGTCGAAAGACGGATATAGTGATCCGGTGGTTCCGCATGGAAGGGCCATCGCTCAAAGGATAAAAGGTACGCCGGGGATAACAGGCTGATCACTCCCAAGAGCTCACATCGACGGAGTGGTTTGGCACCTCGATGTCGGCTCGTCACATCCTGGGGCTGGAGAAGGTCCCAAGGGTTCGGCTGTTCGCCGATTAAAGTGGCACGTGAGCTGGGTTCAGAACGTCGCGAGACAGTTCGGTCCCTATCTGTTGTGGGCGTTGGAAGCTTGAGGGCACCTGACTCTAGTACGAGAGGACCGAGTCGGACATACCGCTAGTGTACCTGTTGTGGCGCCAGCTGCATCGCAGGGTAGCTACGTATGGTTGAGATAAGCGCTGAAAGCATCTAAGCGCGAAACTCAGCCCAAGATGAGGCTTCCTTTAAGGGTCGTTGTAGACTACGACGTTGATAGGCTGCAGGTGTAAAGCCAGTAATGGCAAAGCCGAGCAGTACTAATTACCCGTAAATTTTCTGCTGGCGTCGGTTAAACCGCCGTTGAATGTCATGTGTTTTCTTTCTTTCAATTGTCATTTTCCCCTTTTATAGGAAAACCAAAATATTCAAAGCCTTTTGGTGGCTATAGCGGCGGGGCCCACCTCTTCCCATTCCGAACAGAGAAGTTAAGCCCGCCTGCGCAGATGGTACTGGATCAAACCGGGAGAGTATGTCGCCGCCGAATTTTATTTGCCCTGCCGATTTACGTCGGCAGGGCTTCTTTTTTATAGTACAACCCTATTTCTCTTGACAAAACAAATCAGGAAATAATATACTTTTCGGTGAATTTATATTCAAACTTTAACCGCAATGAACTTTTTCCTTAAAGTTCCACATACTTCTTAAATTATCCAAAAATGAGAACCACAACAAACTTCTGTCTTACTCTCAATGCTATTTTTCAGTACTTTTGCAGAGAAGCCTGAAAAACCAACTAAAAACTAACATGTTTCTAAAGAAACTTTCCCTTTTAATAATCTCTATTCTTCTACTTTGCTATAGCACACTGGCACAACGAAATGAAGGTGACCAGTTGGATAATGGGAATGGAGAATCTACCCAGAAAAAGGATGTACACAGCCCAGATTCAGCTTTGGTAAGTTATTTTTCGCTTAATGAGCAGGGCGCCTATCAAAGGTTTTTAGTTTCGAAACCTCTAAATCATTTTCAGGAATATAATATTGCAAAACAGTATAACAAATTTTATGCTGATTTAGGAAATCCAGGATCAGCAACTTATCCTCTTTCCTTCAACTTTGCTCCAAACCCTAATTTTCATTTCAAAACCGATGTATTTGATCCCTATAAACTGAAAGATGATAGTATTAAATTTTATATCAGTGAAAGCCCATTCACTCATCTGAGGTATCATTTAGGACCTGAAAAAGAACAAAAATTAGATGTTGATTTTTCACAAAGGATAGGAAGTGGCATTTATCTTGGACTTAACGCACGATTCGCCAATGCGCCAGGAATTTATCTGCGCCAGCGTGCTTTTCATTCGGGAGCAACTTTTTACGGAGCATTTCTATATCCTAACCAAAGATACGGGGCATTTGTAACTTATAGGACTGACCGGTCAACGAACTATGAAAATGGGGGAATACAAAATATTGAAGATTTTACCCAAAATTCTGAAAGCAATAGAAAGGTTATCAATATTAACTTGCAAAATGCCATTAACCGAGGAAAAAATTCAGGTTTTGTTTTTCAACAATACTTCAATATCCTGAAGCCCACTATAGTTAAAAAAGTGGATACTACAACTACTGTTATTGCCCGAAAATTTGATGCAGGCAGGCTTATCCATACACTAAGATACTCCAAAACAGGAAATGCCTACGAAGATCAAGGACTACCATCCTCCTTTGATTTTTATCCCGGATTTTACAACGATTCGTTAACCCTACTCGATTCGGTCAGGAATATTCATTTTGAAAACTGTCTGGTTTATTCCAATGAAGTTCCAGATACATTAGGTAAAAGCTTTCCCTTGCAATACTCATTTGGATTGCGTTTGCAGACAGATAAACTTAATCAGGATACAATTAGCAAAACCTTTCATCAAACCGTCCCTTTTGGTATGTTAAAAGGGATTATAAATCGTAAGACATTCTTTAAAGCTTCTGCATTTATTGTATTAGGTGGATATAATGCTGGCGACAATTTAATCGCAGGCGATTTTTATCAATATTTTGGGAAACAAAACCATAAGGCTTACCTCAATTTTTCAAAAGGCACATCACATCCCGACTATTATTTCAACCATTATTATTCTGACAATTTCAGATGGGACAATTCATTTGCAGCCCAGAATTACCTCAAAGGTGAATTCGGGCTAATCTTAAAAGGATTCGATATGAATTTAACTTACACCAGACTAGTGAATTACACCTATTTGAATCAAAAAATTCAACCAGCTCAATTTACTGATGCATTAAGTATTTTAAGTGGCCATGTAAGCAAAGAATTCAGGATTAAGCATTGGATTACAACAGTATATGCATCAGCTCAACAAGTTACGCCCGACAGCATACTTCAACTCCCTACATTGATTGGTAAATTAACCCTTTGTTATGATATAGTCCTTTTCAAAAAAGCACTTCATGCGCAAGCGGGTATCAGTGGAACATATTATTCGGAATGGTACCAAAATGCATACATGCCAGCTTTAAGGGCATTTTATCTTCAAAAAAAATATATTTCAGGAAATTATCCCTATCTTGATGCATTTGTAAACCTGAATATTAAACGTGCACGCATTTTTGTGAAATATGAACATTTTAATGCTGGTTTGATGAATTACAGCTATATCATGGTTCCTGACTATCCTCAGGCAGATGCTGCTTTAAAATTCGGAATTTCCTGGTTGTTCTTTGATTAATTAAATCACTATAAAACGAATTTCTACTTTTATCCCTATTGTTGTTCCCTTTGCCTGATAGCCTCAAAAATTAATATTGCGGCTGAAGTTGAAACATTAAGCGAATCGGCAATTCCCTTCATCGGAATAATTATTTGAGAATCAGCATTCTCAAGCCATTCATCACTTAATCCTGTAGCTTCGGTTCCCATTACAACGGCAACAGGCTTGCAGAAATCTGTTTGGTGATAGTTCACAGCTGTATTAGAAAGTGCCGCGGCATAGATAGCAATTCCCTTCATTTTCAACCATAACAGTGCCTCCTTTGATGTTGTTGATACTATTTGACGTGTAAAAACACAACCTACACCCGAACGGATTGTATTGGGATTATAAATATCAGTTATTGGATCGCAGATGATAACAGCATCTATTCCTGCGGCATCAGCAGTTCTCATGATCGCACCGAGGTTGCCGGGTTTTTCAACTGATTCCACAATTAAAATTAAAGGATTGGCGCTCAACTTCAAATCCTCAAGGCTTAATTTTCGAGGTATAGCTATAGCAATAAGCCCATCAGAACCTTCGCGATAAGCAATACGATTAAATGCGGCCAACCCGACCTCAAAAATTGTTATTTCCCCATCCAACATTTTTAATTCCTCACCCCTACCCTGCTTATCCAAATCATGGCACACATATAACTCACTTATTTCAATCCCTGAAATCAAAGCACGGAAAATTTCCCGGTATCCTTCTATAATAAAAACGTTCTGAAGACGACGTTCACGGCTATTTGTCTCTAATTTAATTATATTTCGAATGCGCGGATTGGCAGCAGAGGTTATTGGTTCAGGCATATTGTTTCTTTTGACTACAAAATTAGGTTAAAGATGGATAATTATATAGAAAAACGAAAGCTGTACAGCCAAGCATAAAAAGAAAAAGAGGTCGGTACAATCTACATACTTAAATTGACGCTTAAAAAGAGCAAAAAGTGTACCTTTGCTCCAATACCATATTCATTAACAAATAACATTTGACGAAGAAATGTCATTTCAACCACTAAATTTTGGTCTAATTGGTGCCGGAGGTTATATTGCACCGAGGCACTTGAAAGCCATAAAAGAAACTGGCAATAAGCTTGTTGCCGCTTTAGACTTGAATGATGTTGTTGGCATTTTAGACAGTTACTTCCCTGACGCCGATTTTTTCACTGAACCTGAACGTTTCGACAGGCACCTCGACAAACTACGCCGGCGGGGAAAAGAACACAAAATTGATTATGTGAGTATATGCTCGCCAAATTACCTCCACGATGCTCATATACGCCTTGCATTGCGCAACGATGCTTATGCCATTTGTGAAAAACCTTTGGTACTAAACCCCTGGAACCTTGACGCCCTTGCCGATTTGGAAATTGAAACAGGTAAAAAGGTATTCGCTATCTTACAACTCAGGCTACATCCAGCAATAATAGCACTACGAACTAAAATTTTACAAGGGCCTTCGGAAAAAATTTACAATGTAAAGCTGAATTACATAAGCAGCCGGGGTAAATGGTATCATATTTCATGGAAAGGGAATCTTGCCCGTTCAGGCGGGATTGCCTCCAATATAGGGATACATTTTTTTGATATGCTGACATGGATTTTTGGGGAAGTAGAAGAAAACATTGTCAATAAACATGAAATTGATAACGCTTCTGGTTTTCTTAAACTTAAAAATGCAAATGTTGATTGGAGCTTGAGCATCAATTCGGACCACCTTCCATCGAACATTAAACAAAAAGGAGTTCGCACTTTCCGTTCCATATCTGTTGATGGTGAAGAAGTTGAATTTAGTGAAGGTTTCGCTGACCTACATACAATCAGTTACAGAAACATCCTTGAGGGCAATGGGTTTGGAATAGAGGAAGCGAGAAAGAGCATAGAAATAGTTTCGGATATACGAAAACAAGTGTTATAGCCATTCAACAAATTTGTCAGTTGTGGTTGTTTTCAAATCCAAATTCACTTTAATAACAACCATATTGTTTATTGACAACAATTTACAAATAGTAGTAATGGCAGAATAAATGTTGCAGACATTATTTGCGGATTTTACTCCCGAATTCTTCCTATTTTTGACAAAAAAAACTTCAACAGAAAATTCAAAACTTCAGCGTTGAATGTCAAATCTTTTTCCCCAGACATAGGGAAATGTTAAAACAGGCTAAATCTTAATCGCACATACCCCTTATTTTTCGCAATGGCAATAATAAACCCAAATGAAGCTCGCTGGTATGCAGCATATACTAAATCACGTACCGAAAAAAAAATCCTTGCCCGGCTTTTGGAAGCAGGTTTCGAAGCCTATTTGCCAATTCGTAGGAAAAGGCATCAGTGGAGCGACCGCTTAAAATGGGTTGAAGAACCTTTAATAAAATCATATATTTTTATTCGTGTCAACGAAAGAGACTATTACAATGCCATAAATATCCAAGGCTTGGTTTGTTATGTAACCTTCGAAGGCAAAGCTGCTCCTATCCCTGACCGACAGATAGATGTGTTAAAAATGCTTTTGAACGAAGGTGCCGAAATGGAGGTAACCAATGAACGAATCGCAGCCGGTGAAAAAATAATAGTGGTTAAAGGTCCTTTGGTAGGGATGCCTGGCGAAATGGTCGAATATCGTGGAAAGAAAAAAGTACTTGTGCGGTTAGGTTCAACTGGAACCAACATTTTAGTTACCATAGATGTTGAACTGATTGAAAAAGAGTAAGCTAAATATTTATAAAAGGTTTATTTCCATTCATTTAGTTGTGGTCTTGTCGGAACTTGCAAGCATTTCCCGAATTTAAGCCCTGCCAAAAACCTACTACGAATTCAGGTTATCAAGCAACCGCACAAATTCCTTTTGCATAATCTTATCCATACGTTGGTGGAAACTATCAAAGGTTTTAACCAAACGCTCCCCTTCAGGCGATAACTTTGTGCTTCCGCCTTCTTGACCGCCACGTACAGTCTCGAGTAAATGAAAACCCAACATTTTTTCTATTTTCCGCAAATCGTTCCATGTGCGGCGGTAGGTAATCCCCATTTTTTCGCAAGCAGCAACCAACGAGCCACATTCATCAATTTGCTTTAGGATTTTCCATTTCCCATCACCCAAAATCCCATCACCGTTCAAGGATGAAAACCAAATTTTGTATTCGGGTTTTAAGTTTTCGAATTTATTCATTCTGCCTTATTACTTGAATTTGAACCCAATTTTTAGTAATGAAAAACAATTATATTTCACTATTTATTAAGCATTTAATTTATCCCAAAGCATTTCCTTAAGCTTTGTCAGGCCAATCCGGGTGTGAGACGAAATGAATACGGAAGGAACCCGTGGTAATTCCTTTTTCATCAACTTAATCATTTCATCATCGAGCATATCGCATTTGGTGATGGCAAGTAAGCGGCCTTTATTGAGCAATTCGGGATTAAACTGTTTCAACTCGTTCAGCAGTATTTTGTACTCCTTTTTTATATCCTTACTATCGGCAGGAATCATAAACAACAATACTGAATTGCGTTCGATATGCCGTAAAAAGCGCACCCCAAGTCCTTTCCCCTCATGTGCCCCTTCGATAATTCCAGGAATATCGGCCATTACAAACGACTTATCGTCATAATATGGAACAATCCCTAAATTTGGCCTCAGTGTAGTGAACGGATAATCAGCTATTTCGGGTTTGGCTGCCGAAAGGACTGAGAGCAAAGTTGATTTGCCAGCATTGGGAAACCCTACCAAACCAACATCTGCAAGTATTTTCAGTTCAAATATCTTCCAACATTCAGTAAAAGGTTCACCTGGTTGTGCAAACCTGGGAGCCTGGTTTGTTGATGTTTTAAAATGGTCGTTTCCAAGCCCACCACGGCCACCGGGCACGATGATGTGGGTTTCGTTATGCGCTGTTACCTCAAATTCCACTTCACCGGATTCGGGATCGCGTACTATGGTTCCTAAGGGTACTTCTATTATTCGGTCTTCCCCATTTGCCCCGGTTGACAAAGCTTTTGAGCCACTTTCGCCATCGCTCGCAATAATATGTTTGGTATAACGAAGATGGAGCATTGTCCAAAGTTGCTGGTTCCCTTTTAGTATGATGTGCCCACCGCGGCCGCCATCACCACCATCAGGGCCACCACGCGGATTGCCCTTGGTGCGCAAATAATGGTGTGAACCTGCACCTCCCTGGCCAGAGCGCAAATAAATTTTTACATAATCAACAAAACTTGAACTGGCCATTTTTTTTATTTTAATTGAAAAAGAGTAAGGGGAAAGTGGTTTAGTGGGGAAATAATGAGTGCCTAAAGTACTTAGAGTGCCTAAATTGCCTAAAGTACTTAGAGTGCCTTAAATGCCTAAAGTTCATCATATCATACAAAACCTTATTGTTGGTAAGGATTTATTGACAATTTGATGCTTATTAGAAAGGCAAACTACCTAGATTTTTTCATTGCAGCCTGCACGGTTTCGGCGAGATTGGCGAAGATATCCTCGTTAGCGCCAACTGCATTTACAACCACATGTTTGTTCTGCTTTTTGTAAAGTTCCATTACAGGTGCGGTTTTGGTTTCGTATTCCTCCAAACGGTGGATAATCAATTCGGTAGAAACATCATAAGTCCGGGCTTTTTCAGAACGGCCGCGCCTGTCGAGGCGTTTGATAAGTTCGATAGTGGGGGCTGTGAGTTCGACCACGTAGGAGACACCCATTCCCATGCGGCGAAGCAAGCCATCGAGGATATAGGATTGCAAAATGGTACGCGGAAAACCTTTGAAAATAAAACCGTTAACATGGCTATGGATTTTCATTTCCCGTTCAATCAACCTGATAACGATTTCATCCGAAACAAGATCCCCTTTATCAAGGGTTTCTTTAACTTTTAAACCGAGTTCCGTTTCAGCCTTGATTTCCTTACGCAACAGCGAACCTGTTGAAATATAATAAAGGTTCAACTTTTTGGCCAACATATTGCCTTGGGTTCCTTTGCCTGCGCCCGGAGGACCGGATAAAACCAGATTAAACCATTCCTTTTGCAAGGTAAGTTCTATTGCATGGCAGAGTTTATCAAGGATTTCAGGAATTGGCCCAACTCCTTTTATCGGAACATACAAGTTCCTTTCTTCGTAATAGCCTATTACAGGCGAAGTCTTATTTTTGTATTCGGTGAGCCTGAATTTGATGATGTCTTCGGTATCGTCAACCCTGCCAGAAACTTTT
>Ga0316612_1000450_pt1 | contig 12755 bp, 16 predicted proteins | sample MIS2016226_MG_FD_207676 | JGI IMG/M metagenome (GOLD analysis project Ga0316612, IMG submission 207676) | Microbial mat bacterial communities from Middle Island sinkhole, Lake Huron, Michigan, United States - MIS.2016.226 | ecosystem: Environmental > Aquatic > Freshwater > Lake > Sediment... | reverse complement strand
CCCCCCGGAACCAGAAGCAACCTCGGAACCAACGGCCCCAGAAGCCGCCCCCGCTGCACCGGATACAGAACCGGAACCACCCACCGCTGGAGAGCCGACCCCAGATCCCCCCCCGAAAGATCCCTATCCCACAACCCCAGAGCCACCGTTAACGCCCTAGGCGTGTGGGGGGCGATCGCCCTTGTAGCCAGAGGGACGGGGCTATAATTGGGCTGTGCGTTCCCCAGTGTTTTGATGAGTCAGCAACCCACCCACGGCCCCCACAATCTGCATCCACTGGCTACACTGTCGGAGGCGGATAGCCAGGGGGATAATCTGGAAAAGATTTACGATCGCCTCGGCATTACGCCTCAACAATTGGCTGAGTTTTGCCAAAGGTGGCAGATTGTGGAATTAGCGGTTTTTGGCTCAATTTTGCGCGATGACTTTCGGGTGAATGGGGATGATCCCAGTGATATTGATTTGCTGTTCACCTATGGTAAAAATGCCTATAAAAATTTAATTCTTCAAGTACGGATGACCTTTGAACTCAAAGAATTGTTAGATCGAGGCGTAGATCTGGTGAGTAAGACTGCGATCATGACTGAGCCAAACTATATCCGTCGCCAAAACATTTTAGCGTCTGCCAGAGTCATTTATGTTGAAAGATAGAGAATCCATGCTAGACATTATTGAAGCGGTGAAGAAAATTCTGGCTTATACAGCAGAAGTAACGTTCACAGAATTTCAGATGAATGATGAAAAGCAAGATGCTGTTTTGAGACGTATTCTCGTGATTGGTGAAGCAACGAAACGATTATCGCCGGAGTTCAAGCAACTCTATCCAGATATTCCTTGGCGAGATATTGCTGGTATCCGCGATATCATTGTACACGATTACAATCGGGTCGATGTTGAAACGATTTGGGATGTTGTGAAAAATGATTTACCTGACCTGTTGACATTTTTAACTTCACTGGATAAATAATGTTTATGTCACAACAACCCACCCACGGCCCCCACAATCTACATCCACTGGCTACGCTGTCGGAGCAAGATAGCCAAGGGGGTAATCTGGAGAAGATTGGCGATCGCCTCGGAATTACGCCTCAGCGATCGCCCCTATTTTTTCCACGATAAGCCTGAATCGGATTGAATTTCTGCGGTGAGGATGGCTTCTGCTTCGGTGGCTAGTTCGGCACTACCGTCATATAGACCACTGAGAAAGTTGATCATTTCTGCTTAATCACCTGGTTTTTTGACTTCACAATTGGTTTGCTTTCTGGCATTTTTAATGAATTTCTCATCAAATGTAATGTGTAGAATTGCTCGCAGTTTTGACTTTGGGCTAGATGCAAGGCATCGTCAAAATCCAAGCCATTTTCATGCCAGAGCAGGGCTTGATGAATTAACATTGGGTCGCTTAAATAAACATTGGGGAGTCCCAAAAGTTTTCGTAATGCTGAACAGATTTGATTGGGCTTGAACTGATAGGCAAATCTCAGCACCCATTCGGTTTCTAGGATAACGGTGTTGGCAATGAAGATTTCGGGGTTTTGAAAAAGTTCTAGGCTTTTTTGATATTGGGCTTGATCGTCTTGGGTCAAAAGCCGAACTACAATATTGGTATCAATGCTAATCATGCCATTGTTCCTGAATACCTTGGCTAATGGCTGCTTCTATTTCTTCTAGGGTTTTGGGGGAGGTTTGAACCCGTAAACATCCGGCTACTTCGTTTAATGTGGTGGGAGGAAAGGGGGGTTTGGGTTGTAAAATTCCTTTGCCTGTGTCGGTCAAGATGATTTCTGTCCCGATTTCTAAGTGATAGTTTTTGCACATTTCTGGAGGAAGGATAATTTGTCCGGTTTCGGAGATTTTGGTAATTTTCATGGGTGAATGTGTTCGGATTTTTTGGTGATTCTAACAAATTTAGAGGTTGCTTGCGCCCCACGATGGTCTAGAAATCGGGTTGCTGGGGGTTGCCGGTTTTTCCCGAAGCTGATCTAACCCGGTTGCAGATTTTCAAATATTCAATGATTCTAGGTCTCGATAGCCATTAATGATGCGAACAATATCTATGCCGTCAGGCCGTGGAAGGTAAAAGATGATGTAATTTTCCACAATCAAACCTCGCAGGTTTGCTTTGATGTGACTGTAGTTTTTGCCCATGTTGGGAAATTGAGCAAACTGACGGCACTTATCCCGAACTTTTTCAAAAAATCTAATCGCTACGTCTGGGTTTATGGCCGACAGGGATGCACAAATTTCGTCTAGGTCGGCTAGGGCAGCATCTGAGAATGAATAATTTCCCATCAGGAATCTTCAGTTTGTTGCTGTAAGCGGTTCAGCAGTCGATTAAATACAAGTTCTCCCTCTGTAACTTTTCCTTGTTGAATTTGGCTTTCCCCGATTTCGATTTGCTGGCGCAGTTCGGCTAGATATTGTTCTCTTTTATCTAAGAGTTCCAAGGCGGCTAATATCAGTTCATCTGCTGACTGGTAGCCTCCCCGATTTAATTGATGGGCAATCCGTTGTTCAATTTCTGGTGTCAGGGATAAACTCATGGTGGCTCAAATTGAGGAATTGGGTTATGGATTTGATGGGTGTAGGGGCGTTGGCGTAAGCCTGCCGGAGGCACAAAAGTTTTTCGCCTTTACTGGGTAAAAAGTCTTCTTGTTGTTTGTTTAAGGGGATTTGCATCTCTCCAGACAGTTGTTTTCTCGCCATTATAGCTGTCGGGTCGGTGATTCGGAGGGAGGGAACGCTTGCGCCCCACGATGGTCAAGCGGGTTGCTGGGGGTTGCCGGTTTTTCCCCAGGCTGATCTAACCCGGTTGCTCACAGCCCCTCCAACCGCAGAAAATGCACCCGCCCCAACCCATCCCCCGCCACCACTGTCACCCCATCCGGGGCAAGGGCACAAGCATTAAACTCTGCATCAGCGGTAAAACTGGCGATTTCCTCCCCCGTGGCTAAATTCCACAGTTTCAGGGTTTGATCCCACGATGCAGAAACGGCTCGTTTCCCGTCGGGGGCGATCGCCACTGCTCTTACCCAGTTACTATGCCCAGAGAGGGTAGCGAGTTCCCTCCCCTGCTCCAAATCCCACAGTTTCAGGGTTTTATCAGCCGATGCAGACACGGCTCGTTTCCCGTCGGGGGCGATCGCCACTGCATTTACCGAGTAACTATGCCCAGAGAGGGTAGCGAGTTCCCTCCCCTGCTCCAAATCCCACAGTTTCAGGGTTTTATCCCCTGATCCAAATAGACTTCCTGAACCCGAAACCGCTCGTTTCCCGTCGGGGGAGATCGCCACTGCTGTTACCTCGCGACTATGCCCAGACAGGGTAGCGAGTTCCGTCATAGTCTCCAAATCCCACAGTTTCAGGGTTTGATCAAACGATGCAGACACGGCTCGTTTCCCGTCGGGGGAGATCGCCACTGCTGTTACCACGCTACTATGCCCAGACAGGGTAGCGAGTTCCCTCCCCTGCTCCAAATCCCACAGTTTCAGGGTGTTATCATCCGATGCAGACACCGCTCGTTTCCCGTCGGGGGCGATCGCCACTGCTAGTACCTCGCGACTATGCCCAGAGAGGGTAGCGAGTTCCCTCCCTTGCTCCAAATCCCACAGTTTCAGGGTTTCATCACCCGATGCAGACACGGCTCGTTTCCCGTCGGGGCTGATGGCTACGGCATTTACCCAGCCACTATGCCCGGTGAGGGTGCGAATCAGGGGGCCGCCGGGCGGGGTGAGGTTGGCGGTGAGGGGACGAAACCAGGAGTTTTCGCACCATTTTTTAGCCTGTTCGAGTAGATCAACGATTTCGGGCCGCTCAAAGGACAATAACCGCCCCAACAGTTGCCCCGCCAGTTTGGTTTTATCCTGCTCTAAAACATGAGCCGACAACCGCAACGCCCCCTGAATCAGCCTTAACCCCCCTTGCTCCCCTCCCAACCCCAACGCCAAATCAAAATCATTCAGCAGCGCAACAATCCCCACCGCCCCTAACTTCTGCTCCAAAAACCCAAAATCCGTCAGCCAAGCCCGCAACCGCTCCCCTTCCCCCGCATCTGCAAAATAACTCGGCTGGTGGCGCAACAAATGTAAACGCTTTTCCGCATCCTGCTCCCTCAACCATTGACCCAAAGCCGTGATCATAGCGGCGCTCCTTTACTGAAATTGTCAGCAATGCGGCGTTTAATATCCTCCAAATTCACCCCAGACTCCTCAGCCTCCTCCCGCAGAAAATCGCTAAACGACGCATGATAAATCGTGTAGCGCGTATCTCCCGCCACCGACTGTAACCGCAAAAACTGTTCCCACTCCCGCAAAATTGGCCGCAGTTGATATTCTGCCAACTCCGTCAACTCCGCCAACAACCGCCGCGACACCGCCTCCCGCACCAACGCCAACACATAAATCGTGCGCACCTTATCAATCGGGAACGGGTCAGCCAACATCCCCATCAATTCCCAATGCTTCTGATAATATGACCTCAACCCTAGCGGCAAACTCTCCAGACTTTCACTCTCATAAAGTCCCTTCTCAATATCATGCAAAACATAGCGCAAATACATGAAATTATTTTCACTACGAGCCACCAAATTCGTTAAAAATTGCTCCGATGTTAATTGCCGAGCTGTCACCCAACCCTGAATCTGAGGACTTCGCCCATAACGTTTTTCCGCATAATGCCGCGCATCTTTAGCACTTTCCGCCGGATACTGCATCAAATCAAACGAGACAAGATAGTCACTCGACGGCAACCTTAAAGACTGTGGACGCTTGCTCATAATGAAATAAACCTGATTCGGTAGAGCATCTGGCAAATACAGCAAATTACTCCCCTTCGTTTGCCCGGATGAATCCACCTCATCCAACGCATCCACCACCACCACCAACTTTTTACCCGGCCCCAGCTTCTTCGCCGCCTCTGCCAATAAATGCCCTAAAACATTGCCATCCTCTGTAGCCTGTTCCGGTAAACGGCCATCATTTAAATGAAAACTCTGAATCAGTTGAGTACAGATATTTCTGAGAAACTTTTCAGGGGTGACAATGCCCTGAGATTGAATATTAAAATGGGTTAAACATCCCCCTTTAAAAAGCTGCACCAATCGCGCCATAATCGCACTCTTGCCCACACCGGGATCAGCCTCAAGAACAAAATAGCCCTTCGGACTGTCTCGTAAAAAATCCTGAATCGCCTGAAATACAAAACGCCGCCCCACAAAATCCTGCGTTTTCTCCTCAATAATCGCGGCACAATCTTGAGGAATCGGCAAACGCGCCTGATTGGGTTCTAAATACTGCTGTAATAGCTCACGAATTTGCACCAACTCATCCCGCACCCCCGTTTCTAATTGCTGCAAAGCCCGACAAAGATCCTCATGAGTCGCCAACTTCGGTAAATAATCCCGAATCGCGTCAATTTTCGCCAACGTCGCCCCATGGAGATCAAACAACATCCCCACAAACGCCCGCCCGCCCTTGCTCGCATCATCCTTGAGGACTTGGCGCAGGTGTTTGTTAAAGTGAGCCGCTAATTCCGTCGTTAAAGCAGCGATAACATCCTGATAACTCTCTAAATCCGCCGGTAAAACCCTTTTCTCGCACCCCCGCTCAAACAACCAAATCACAACCTCCCGCCATTTATCATCCGGTAACACCGCATACTCATTAAACTGCTCCGGCTGTTGACCAAAAATTTGATGCAAGTGATCCTCTCGTAGCGTCTCAAACAGCTTCACCTCCTGATTCGCTTCCGCCCACTCCACCCAATACCCTTCGATGCAATCCGCAAAACGATCTAACACCCCCCGAATCTTCCGATACTGGGGTTGGGGTGCGACCTTTTCCGTCAACGCCCGCGCCACCGTCCGCCCCGCCGCCTTCGCAATATCCTCATTACGCAAGACATTGTGATCACCTTGAGGGCGTAACCGACCCCATAAAGCAGCCAAATTATTGGCAATCAGGCCATAGGTCACATTCGTACCCAACGCCAAAGCGGGGACGTTCATGGTGGCGATCGCCCCCAGCCCCAAAGCCGCCGTCACCCCCACCAACACCGCCTTACTATCTACCCAACTCGGCATCTTCACTCACCCAAACAACTCCCCCCATTCTAAACGCAAACCCCAGGGCGCAAACCCTGGGGCAACCTTTAGCAAAATCATCAATCTCCCTCTCCCACCCTTGGGGAGAGGGGCTGGGGGTGAGGGCCAAACCCCCACTAAGGGCGGGTTCTTTCCGCCCAAACGCGAGTCGGTAGACCCCAGATATAGATGAACCCTTCGGCAGCCTTGTGATCGAATTGATCCTCATCCGTATAGGTGGCCAGATCCGGAGAATAGATCGAAAGCTCAGAGCGACGGCCCACAACGCTAGCACTGCCTTTAAAGAGCTTGACCCGGACTACACCCGTCACCCGCGCCTGGGTTTGTTGGATGAAGGCATCTAGAGCCGTTTTGAGCGGACTATACCAAAGACCCTGATAGATCAGATTCGTGTAGGTTTGCTCAATCGTGTGCTTGTATTGCGTTACATCCGCCGTCAACGTCAGACTTTCTAAATCCCGGTGGGCTTGGACAAGCACCAACAGCGCAGGTGCTTCGTAGATTTCCCGCGACTTGATCCCTACTACCCGGTTTTCAATCATGTCAATGCGGCCAATGCCTTGATTGCCCACCCGCTCATTCAGTTCTGTGATCAACTCCACAGGGCCCAAAGCGCGACCGTCAAGACTGACGGGAATGCCTTGCTCAAAGCCAATTTCTACATAGTCCGGCTCGTTGGGGGTGTCGGCGATCGCCTTTGTCATCACAAACACCTCTTCCGGTGCTTCCGTCATCGGATCCTCTAGGGGGCCGGCTTCAATACTGCGGCCGAGGAGGTTGCGGTCAATACTAAAAGGAGAAGACTTTTTGACCGGAGAAGGAATGCCGAACTTTTCCCCGTAGGCGATGGTCGCTTCCCGACTCATGCCCCATTCCCGCGCTGGGGCGAGGACTTTTAATTTCGGATTCAGGGCGACAATCCCCACATCAAACCGCACTTGGTCGTTACCCTTCCCCGTACAACCATGGGCCACGGCATCGGCTCCGTATTTTTCCGCCGCTTCCACCAGCATCTTGGCAATCAGGGGCCGCGCTAGGGCCGTAGAGAGGGGATAGCGGGCCTCGTAGAGGGCATTGGCTTGGATGGCAGGAAAGGCATAATTGCGCACAAACTCCTCTTTGCCATCCACCACCAAGGATTCGATCGCCCCAGAATCGAGGGCTTTTTGTTGGATCGGGCCCAGTTCATCCCCCTGACCGAGGTCGGCGGCTAGGGTGATCACTTCTTTAACCCCCCACTCTTCTTTGAGATATGGAATACAAACGGAGGTGTCAACCCCCCCAGAATACGCAAGTACAACTCTATCGGCGCGACCCATGATTGTTCCCCCATGAGGATTTGATCAGAGGGTCATTTTACGCAAGGGCGATGGTAAAAGTCAAAAGCAATGGTCAGGAATCGCTCATGCTTGGGGTTTTTGGCGTTTTTAAGACGGTGGGAATTTGGTGGAGGATGGTCTGGGCGATCGCCCCCGGTTCATCCTCCGGCCCCGGTTGAATATGGAGGTCAGCCTGAGCATAGCGATCGCGCCTTGCGTTGTACAGTACCGTTAACTGAGACAGGCGATCGCCAGCGTTGAGCAACGGGCGGCTGACATCCTCCACCGCCGCCAACCGCTGGGCAATCACCGCCACGGGCGTATCGAGCCACACCACTAACCCCTGTTGGAGATAGCTCCAATTTTTCGGAGCCAAAACAATCCCCCCCCCAGTGGCAATCACACTCTGGGTATAGGCGCAGAGTTGCTCTAAAACTTGGCTTTCTAACGCCCGAAAGGCTGGCTCACCGTCAGTGGCAAAAATATCCGCAATACTTTGGCCCGCCACACTTTCAATCAGGCGATCGCTATCAAAAAAACGATACTGGAGCGATCGCGCCAACGCCTGACCCACCGTACTTTTCCCCGTTCCCATTAACCCGACGAGAAACACACTGATCCCCTGTAACATCCCTTAATGCTCTTGATACGAAATGAATTAAACAACTTATGGCTTGATTACGGGATGTATCGCCCTTGATACAAACCCCACAAGCGGCGCAAGAATTCGCTAGGGTACGAAAGAGAGGCAGAAAATCTAAAGAAAACATTAAATTTTGTGACCATTTTAGCCTCTTTGCCCCCAATGCCTATGGCATAATACCCCCATCGCATGAAATTGGTAGGTCTTTTATGACTCCCGTAATGCTACGTCAAATCTGGTCTTTGATCGAAGGTGCCCAAGCCACCACCATCCTCAGTCAAGATGATCCCAGCCTCGTGGAATGGCTCCTCAGTCAACTCCGTGAACAGCGATCGCTCGCCAGTGATGAAGTGGAAATAATCAGCCGCTACATCCAGGCCCGCACCCCCCTGATTCGGGAAATTGCCGCCACCCACTAGCCCATTGCCCATCCGTTTTGGACCATCGGGAAGGGGGGCGATCGCCCACCATCCCCCCAACAGTGCAAGCCAGATTAACCAAGCAGGCCATTGACTTTTGTAGCAAAATACACACCACAATTGCACAGAATAATCAAGTGTGTATACTAATTAACTAAATTCAATTCCTTCGTGGTGTGACGCTTATGACTGCCTTTAAAAAATTCAACAGCCTCAGTTTATCCCTCCTCCTGATGGGTAGCCTCGCTGCCTGTGCCACTCCCCCCGCCAGTGACAGCACCAGCGGAGAAGATAGCGCTCCCACCACCATCAGCAGCCGCCTCGATACCATAAAAGAGCGCGGCACATTAGTTTGTGGCGTGGATGGCGGGATTCCCGGTTTTAGTTTTGTGGATGAATCTGGTAACTATTCCGGCCTAGATGTTGATATTTGTAAGGCCGTCGCCGCCGCCGTCTTAGGCGATGTTGATGCCGTTGAATACCGTCGCCTCGACTCCACCGAACGCTTCACCGCCCTAGCCGGTGGCGAAGTCGATATGCTTTCGCGGAACACCACCTGGACTTTAAGCCGCGACACCTCCGTCGGGTTAGAATTTGCCCCCACCACCTTTTACGATGGTCAAGGCGTAATGGTACGAGCCGATAGCGGCATCACCACCCTCGAAGACTTTGCCGGTAAATCCATCTGCGTTGAATCCGGAACCACCACCGAACTCAACATCACCGACGGGATGCGCAAAGCCGGTGTTGACCCAGAAGTGAAAACCTTCCAACAGGCAGATCCGGCCTACGCCGCCTATGATGATGAACTCTGCGACGGCTTCACCTCCGATAAATCCCAACTCCTCGCCCGACGCACCACCCTCTCCACCCCTGAAGATCACATCATCTTAGACATCACCCTCTCTAAAGAACCCCTCGGCCCCACCACCATTAACAACGACTCCGCTTGGTTTGATGTCGTCAAATGGGTGACATACGGCCTGATCGAAGCCGAAGAATTAGGCATCACCTCCGAAAACGTCACAGAAATGCTGAAAAGCGAAGATCCCAACATCCGCCGTTTCTTAGGGGTTGAAGGGGAATTAGGTTCCGGTGCAGGGTTAGAAGATGACTTTATGGTCAAGGTCATTGAAGCGGTAGGAAACTATAGCGAAGTGTACGATCGCAACCTTGGTGCAGATTCCGAATTTAAACTTGAGCGCGGTCTTAACGCCCTCTGGAAAGATGGCGGCCTGCTTTACGCACCGCCTTTCCGTTAACACATCACCCCCCCGTTCGTCGTGAGGACTTCAGTCCGCTCCCTAGGTGATACACCTCGCAAACGCAGAATCACCCTCAACCATGGGTTAATCTGTACAAATTGGACGGGCATCGTCTCGCCTTGTCCCTGCTTAATCCTTTCCTAGGTTAACCATGACCACCCCCTCTGAGCATCAAATCCCCCTTTGGCGTGACGATCGCTTCTGGAAAATTGCCCTGCAAATTCTAGCGGTGATCATTGTCGTTTCTGTCGGCTGGTTGCTGATTTACAATCTCAGCGCCAATATGCAGCGGGCGGGGTTACGGTTTGGGTTTGATTTTTTAGGCAATCAGGCTTCTTTTTCCATTTTGGATAGTGTGGCCCCCTACGATGTGAATCGCACCTCCTACCGCAGTTTTTTCCCCTATGTTTCCACCGATAGCTATGGCCGGGTTTTGCAGGCAGGTTTAATCAATACCCTGGTGATGATGATTTCAGGGATTATCCTCACCACAATTGTGGGAACCATTGTCGGAATTCTACAATTTTCCGATAACTGGTTATTGCGCAAAGGCAGCCAATTTTATATTGAAATTATCCGCAATACACCTTTATTATTACAACTCTTTTTCTGGTATTCGGCGGTTTTTTCCCAATTACCTAAAGCAGAGGATCGGCTTAATCTTTTCGGCATCCTCTATGCCAGTAAGCGGGGTCTCTTTATGATTTGGCCCACGAATACGCCGTTACTCTGGATCAGTTTAGGGCTGTTGGTGGTGGGTAAAATCGGCTTTTTGATGTTGTGGAAATGGCGGACATTTGTAATGGTGGAGCGGGGTCAGTCGGGGCAGCCCCAATTGTATGGTTTAGGCGTTTTAGCGGTGGTTTTGCTGCTGATTTTCTGTTTCGGTTTGGGGTGGAAAGTGCCGGAAGAGATTGAGCCGGGAACATTCCAGCAGGGGTTACGGTTATCGTTGGAATTTTCCGCCTTATTGGTGGGGTTGGTGCTTTACACAGCGGCCTTTATTGCCGAGATTGTCCGGGCGGGGATTCAATCCGTGGCTAAAGGTCAATGGGAAGCGGCGCGGGCCTTGGGGCTACATTCTAATTTAACGATGCGGTTGGTGGTGTTTCCCCAAGCCTTGCGGGTGATTATTCCGCCGTTAAATAGTCAGTATCAAAACTTGGCGAAGAATTCCAGTTTAGGGGCGGCGATCGCCTATGCGGAACTCTACAATATAGCCAACACCACCTATAACCAATCGGGTCGCCCCATCGATGTGATGATCATCATCGCGATTGCCTATCTTTCGATTAATATGCTCATTTCCTTCGGGATGAACACCCTCAATCGTCTTGTCCAAATCAAAGAGCGTTAAAGCCACGGGTCAGCGGGAACATAATGAAAATTTTGATGATTTCTGCTCCCTTTCCCTATCCTCCCAGTCAGGGCGGCACGCAAGTTCGCACGTTTAACTTGCTCAAACAATTAAGTCGAGATCATGCGATTACCCTCGTTACCCAACGGAGCGGCCATGTTATCGATGCAGATATTGCCCAACTGCGGGAAGTTGTGGCGGAGTTGCAGGTATTCCCCCCACCCTCGCCCCCCTTGGGGGGGAAATGGCGCAAAGGATGGCGGTTTACTCAGGCTTGGCTTACGGGGGTTCCCGCCCATATTCGCAGCCAAATCTGCCCACAGATGCGGGCCTGGGTGGCAGAGCAGGCCCCCCGATTTGCGGTGATCACCGCTGAACATACGGTGAATGAGGTTTATTTACAACCCCAATGGCGCGATCGCGCTCGGGTCGTGGCCAATATCCACAGTTCTTTATCGGCAACAGTTGAGCAAATGCTAGCGGCGGGAACCAGTGATCAGGGGAGGCGCGATCGCCTCAACCTCCCCCTTCTCCGCCGTTATGAACAGAGCTACTGCCGCAAATTTTCCCATTTGGTTGTGACGACCCCAGAGGATCGCGCCCAATTCCAACGCCTTAGCGCCAATACACCGATCACCGTCATTCCCAATGGTGTTGATCTCGACCTCTTCCCCATGCGTACCCTTGATCCGGGGGGGGCGCAACTGGTGTTTATGGGCGCAATGGATAATCAGCCCAACATCGACGCAGCCCAATTCCTCTGCCGGGACATTCTGCCCCCCCTGCGGGCGCTTGTGCCCGATGTCACCGTGGCGTTAGTGGGGGCAAGGCCGGGGCCGGCGGTGGAGGCTCTGGGGGCATTGCCGGGGGTGACGGTGCGGGGAAAAGTGGCGGTCATGGCGGCAGCACTCCATGGGGCTACCCTTTGTGTGATTCCGATGCGCAGCGGGTTCGGGATTAAAAATAAAACCCTGGAGGCGTTGGCCGCAGGTGTGCCGGTGGTAGGGAGCGATCGCGCTCTCGAAGGTTTAAGCCTTGATCCTCAAGGGGCATTGCGGGCGAATACCGTTGGGGAATTTGTCGCCGCTATTGTGGCGCTTTTAGAAAATCCTAGCCAGCGCCAAGCTTTAGCCCAAGCGGGGCGGCAATATATTGAAACGCATTTCACTTGGCAGGCAGCAGCGGCCCGCTATGGAACGGTTTTGGCCGGTTCCATCCCTCCCGAATTGGGATAGCGTACATTTATTCTTACTGAGAATGTGGCACAATCGCCAGTACAGCCTTTAACGATTCCATCGGGAGATTGGCGTTAACCTGCTGAGGGAGTGGATTAAAGTCCACAGGACGAACGGTTTCCGGCAAGGCTGTTGCAGAATTTGGAAATTTGATCATGAAAATTGGCAGTTGGTATCAAGGGGCAAACCGTTGTACGTTTCGGGTTTGGGCTCCTGAGGGCGATCGCCTCGCGGTGCATCTCCTTGAACCAGAAAACCGCCTCATTCCCCTGACTGCAACGGAGCAAGGCTACTGGGAAACCACCGCTGAGAACGTCCCCCCCGGCACAAAATACGTTTATCAACTCAATGGCGACCTCGAACGGCCCGACCCCGCCGCCCATGCCCAGCCCGACGGCGTACATGGCCCCTCCCAAG
>Ga0316612_1000446_pt1 | contig 12795 bp, 13 predicted proteins | sample MIS2016226_MG_FD_207676 | JGI IMG/M metagenome (GOLD analysis project Ga0316612, IMG submission 207676) | Microbial mat bacterial communities from Middle Island sinkhole, Lake Huron, Michigan, United States - MIS.2016.226 | ecosystem: Environmental > Aquatic > Freshwater > Lake > Sediment... | reverse complement strand
ATCTACATATTCACCTTCGGCAAACATATCTACTGTAACCTCTTGTCCTAATGTTAATTCCGAAACGAAATCGCCACTAAATTCCACCATTTTGTATTTTGGTGTTGAACCCGCTTTTTTAAAGTGCCCTTGTAGCGCTTTTGGGGTATTTTTTTCTGTTTTGTCATCGAAACCTAATTGTACGGCTTGGTATCCGTCAACTTCATCGGTTCTGACCTGTAAAACCGAACATGGACCTCCTTGTATAACGGTACAAGGAATGTTTTTCCCTTGCTCGTTAAAGATGCTTGTCATACCGATTTTTCTTCCAATAATTCCTGACATTTTTATTAATTTGATTTTAAATAAGATATAAATCTCTCCTAAAAAAGTCTGCAAATATAAGTAGTTTTTTTTATTTGACAAATATTTATCTAAAAAATTAGAAATATTTTTTTAGAATAAAAATTTTAACTAAAATAGTAAACTAAAATATAAATGTCTTTTATTTGAAATGATTAGATAAATATTCTGATACACTTTCTTGTGTAGCACTCATAGCTTCATTTCCATCTTGCCAATTTGCTGGGCACACTTCACCATATTTTTGTACATGTGAATATGCATCAATTAATCGTAGAAATTCCTGTACATTTCGTCCTATAGGCATGTGATTGATACTTTCATGTACTACAATACCTTGTTCGTCAATAATATAAGTTGCTCTGTAAGAAACATTATCGCCTTCTATTTGGTAATCACCATTCTCACTATCAACAAATTGGCCATCTAAAATATCTAAAACACTGGATAAATTTCTATTGCTATCTGCCAGTAGTGGAAATGTTACTCCTTCTATACCTCCTTTATTTTTCGGTGTATTCAACCATGCAAAATGTACTTCTGCGGTATCGCATGATGCCCCAATAAGTATCGTATTACGTTTTTCAAACTCAGACAAAGCATTCTGAAAAGCTAAGATTTCTGTTGGACAAACAAAGGTGAAATCTTTTGGGTACCAGAATAATAAAATTTTCTTATTTTCCTTTTGAGCCAGTTCTAGTACATTTATTTGAATATCTAAATTAATTGAACTTGCAGCCTTTACAGCTATATTTGGGAATTTTTTACCTACAAATGACATATTATATATTTTTTTGAACGGCAAATTTACTTTATTTTAGATTTAGTTTTGAAAAATATTTAGATATTATTTTACTATATTTAGATAAGAATTTTTGATTAACACGAAATAAAAGATGTTGTAAAATTGAATATGGTATTTTAAACTGATGTATATTTAATCATAAAATTAATCCAAATGAAACGATCTTTAACAATGATAATGAAAATGAATTCAATTGTTAAAACTGTTAAAATTATATAGTTGATACTAAATAATAATTATATTTGCGGTCATTTTTTAATGAAACTATATAATATCTTTTATGAAAAAAATATTTTTTGCATTTATAATGTTAACATCAATAATAAATGCTCAACAAAAAATCTCTGGAATTTTGTTTGATGAAAAAACGAATGAGGCAATTGCATATGGAGATATAAAAATTCCAGGAACTAATTATTATACCTCTACCAACAATGATGGTTCTTTTTATTTAGAAACTTCTGAAAACTATCCAGAACTGGAGATTGGACAACAAGGATATATTACAAGAAAAGTAAGCATAAAATCAGGTGCTAATTATGATTTGGTACTGACATTGAAATCGGAAGAAAATTCTGACTCTCAAAAAACAAAAGCAGTAAAAGACAAATCTTTAGATTTAGTTACAGTAAAAAGTTATAAAAAATATAAAAATAAAAAAGAGAATCCTGCTTATAGAATTTTAAGAGAACTTTGGGCAAGAAGAAAAACCAATGGGGTGAAAAAATTTGACAACTACAAATACGATGAATACGAGAAAATAGAATTTGATTTAAATAATATTGATAGTTCGTTTAAAAGAAAAAAAATTTTTAGAAAATTTGAATTTATATTTGATAATATTGATACTTCTGCAGTTACAGGAAAGGCATTTTTACCCATGTATTTAAATGAAAATATTTATAAAGTTGTAGGAAAAAATAGACCTAATAGAAAAGAACGAAGAGATTTATTAGCAAGTAAAACTTCTGGATTTAAAGATAACCAGATAGTTACTGAAACTGTAAAAAATCTATACAAAGAATACAATGTTTATAACAATAGAATCAATTTTTTCGACAAAGCATTTGTAAGCCCTATTGCAACTGATGGTTTTGCATTTTATGAATATCATTTGCTAGATACATTAAAAGTTGATGACAGGAAATGTTATAAAATAAAATATTTTCCAAGAAGAGATTCCGATTTTACTTTTAAAGGAAGTATGTGCATAGATACTGAAGCATACAATTTAAAGAGTATTGAATTTCAATCAACAAAAGGAATTAATGTAAATTTCGTAAGAGATATATATGTAAAACAAGATTACACCATGTTGAATGATTCCATATTTCTTCCAGAAAGAAATTATGTGATGATGGATTTAACATTGATTGATAAAAGAGAAAAATCAACAGGTCTGTTTGCCCATCGAACACAAAATTTCAAAGAATATGATTTTAATAATACTCAAAACGACGATTATTTTGATAAACGGTGGGATCCTATAGATGAAGGAGCGTATTCTAAAGACAATAATTATTGGTCGGAAAATAGATTTGAAAAATTATCAAAAAACGAGAATAGTATCTATAAAATGCTTGACTCATTAAATAATACACCAAAATTTAAACGAATTTTAAACTTAACAGAAATTGTATCATCAGGCTATTATAATGCTTGGAATGCAATAGATATTGGGAATTTTCATTCATTTTTTGGGAAGAATGATATTGAAGGCTATCGAGCACGATTTGCTGCACGAACCTATTTTGGACAAAATGATATGTGGAGAATCGGCGCATTTTTAGCGTACGGTTTTAAAGATGAAAAATTTAAATATGGAGTAGAAGCCAGATACCAATTCAATAAATATAATAGATTTACATTAGGTATTGGAACTAAAAGAGATATTGAACAATTAGGTGCACAATTAACAACAGATGATGGAATTTTAACTCGATCTTTTGCCTCATCTACTCTATTTGCGCGTGGCGGAAACACAACTTTAAGTAATTTAAATAAAACCAATATTTTTGCAGCCATAGACCCCGTTAAAAATTTAACCTTAAGACTTGATGGAACATTTCAAACCATTAAATCAGCCAGCCCAACATTTGATATTAGTTTTTTAAACAATCAAAATCAATCACAAAATAATGTTACCGATTCACATATAACTTTTTCATTTTTATATCAACCCAAAGCAAAATACACCAATTATGGTTTGGACAGATATAAACAATCTACATTATCACCTACTATTATTTTGAAATATACAAAAGGCTTTAAAGGAATTTTAAACTCAGATTTTGCCTATGATAAAATACAATTTAGATATTCTCATCCATTATTATTAGGCGTTATTGGAAGATCGGATATTACTGTAGAAGTAGGAAAAACATTTGGTAAAGTACCCCTTTCTTTATTAAGTGTAATTCCGGCCAATCAATCCTATGGAATTCAACCAGGAACTTTTGCACAAATGAATTTTTATGAATTTATTTCAGATACTTATGCTACTTTACATATTGAACATCACGATAATGGAAAATTATTCTCTTATATTCCATTATTGAAAAAATTGAATTTTAGAACCGTAGCATTTATTAGAGGTGTTTTAGGTGATATAAATGATGAAAACAAAGCCATTAACCTATCAAACATTCCTTATATATCACCCAATAAAGATATTTATTATGAATATGGATTCGGAATTGAAAATATTGGCTATGGAAACTGGAGAATTTTTAGAATAGATTTTAACTGGCGAGGAAACTATCTTGACAAACCAGATGTGTCAAAATTTGGTATTAAAATAGGATTTTCAGTAGGATTTTAAATGTAATTCAATTCTATTTAAAATTCTAAAAATAATTCTAAAAAAAAATTAATTTAAAATAAACATTTGTAGGTTTAAAAAATATTCTTAATTTTGCAGTCCGAATAATTTCAGGATTTTAGAACATTTTAATTTAAAGTATGTGAGAATCTTTAAATAAATAAATATCTTAAAATCATTTTATTCAGTTACATGTTTTACAATTATTAGGATTGAAAAATTCAAAATAATTAAAAATTAAAACAAAAGAATGCTTCCACATTATTAAGTTTTAAACAAAAAAAAAGAAAATGGCAAAGAAAATTTTTAAAATGGTAAAACTCCAAACAAAAGGAGGACAAGCCAATCCATCACCACCAGTAGGGCCCGCATTAGGTGCAGCAGGGGTGAATATTATGGAATTCTGTAAACAATTCAACGGAAGAACAGCAGATAAAATGGGGCAATTAATTCCCGTTTTAATTACAGTGTATGAAGACAAATCATTCGATTTTGTTATCAAAACACCACCCGCTGCCATTCAATTGATGGAAGCTGCAAAAGCAAAAAAAGGATCAGGAGAGCCAAACAGAAATAAAGTAGCAAAAGTTTCTTGGGAACAAGTGAAAACAATTGCTGAAGATAAAATGGTTGATTTAAACTGTTTTACATTAGATTCAGCTTTGAAAATGGTTGCTGGTACTGCACGTTCAATGGGATTCACGATAACAGGTCAAGCACCTTTTAATAATTAATAAAAAGAAGGAAAATGGCAGTAATTTCAAAAAAACAGAAAGAAGCAAGAGCAAAAGTAGATTTTAATAAATTATACTCTCTTGAAGAAGCTTCAACCTTAGTGAGAGAAGTAAATACAACAAAATTTGACTCTTCGGTTGATATAGCAGTTCGTTTAGGTGTAGATCCTAAAAAAGCTAACCAAATGGTTCGTGGTGTAGTTTCATTACCACACGGAACCGGAAAAGATAAAAAAGTATTAGCATTAGTAACACCCGATAAAGAGCAAGAAGCAAAAGATGCAGGTGCTGATTATGTAGGTTTAGACGAATTTTTGACTAAAATCAAAAACGGGTGGACTGATGTAGATGTTATCATTACACAACCTGCAGTTATGGGAAAATTAGGACCGTTAGGAAAAATTTTAGGCCCAAGAGGTTTAATGCCAAATCCAAAAACGGGTACTGTAACTATGGAAATTGGAAAAGCGGTAACGGATGTAAAATCTGGTAAAATAGATTTTAAAGTAGATAAATACGGAATTATTCATGCAGCTATTGGAAGAGTTTCTTTTGATGCTGGTAAAATAAAAGAGAATGCAGTGGAACTAATTCAAGCTTTAGTAAAGCTGAAACCAACTGCAGCAAAAGGTACTTATATGAAAAGTGTAACGCTTTCTACCACAATGAGTCCCGGTATAGCTGTTGATCCTAAAAATGTAAACTCTTAAATTTAAGTAAAATGACAAAGCAAGAAAAAGCAATTGTAATCAAGGAATTAATACAAGAGTTACAAGACAATAATAATGTATATATTACAGATATTGAAGGATTAAACGCTGCTGCAACTTCTGATTTAAGAAGAGCATGTTTTAAAGGAGATATTCAAATGAAAGTTGTGAAAAATACTCTTTTAAGAAAAGCAATGGAAAGTGTAGAAGGGAAAGATTTTTCTGAACTTTTTGATGTATTGAAAGGAAATACAGCAGTAATGTACAGTGAAACAGGTAATGCACCTGCAAAACTAATCCAAACACTTAGAAAAAAGTCTGACAGACCCATTATAAAAGGAGCGTGGATTGCAGAATCCGTTTATGTAGGCGATGTAGTTGAAGAATTAGTAAATCTTAAATCTAAAAACGAGCTTATCGCAGACGTTATTGCATTATTACAATCTCCAATCAAGAATGTGGTTTCCTCTCTTCAATCAGGTGGAAATACAATTTCAGGTGTGTTGAAAACATTAGCTGACAAATAAGAATTAATTAATTATTTAAAAGCCTGTTATTTTTTATAGCAGGCTTTTTTTTTTAGACACATTTTTGTATGGTGGTATCGTTAGTTTTTTTACCACATAGAGACATAGATGGTAGTGTCCTAAAAAGTGAGTAAAATTTGTTTTATAATTTTATTCAAAATTATACCAATCATACCTATAAAATAGTCCAATCTACTCGTTCTTTTTTGCTAAAATTACTTCGCATTTTTAGCTTATTTTATAAATCCATCTTGGTATAAATTTCACGTCTTTTTATTGACATTATACCATAAAAACCAAATTTATTCTTCATGTATTTTACCATGTATTTGGCAATTTCTGCATTTGGATTTTTGCTAAAAACTAATTCTAATACCGCTGTCATTTTCTACTAAAAAATTTTTACAATGTGAAATTAATTCTGGAAAAAAAGTTAAAAATATTATTTCTAATTCATCATAATATAAATAAATTTCAGTTAAAGCATTACCCATATTATTTTCAAATTTTGTTCTTTTACTCAATTCTTTTAATGTTTTTTCAATTCCATTTAAACTACTGTATTCATTAAACCAATCATAAAAAAGCAATGCTTCCAACATTTTTTGTAATTTTAATGGAAAAAGGTTAATATTTTTTTTTATTATTTTATACGTTTGTAAAACAAAGTCATGGTATTTTTCATCTGAATAGTTTTTCCAATTTTTTATAAGAAAATAATCGAAAAGAACATCAACAATAATCGGGGAATATTTTCTATGTTCTGCATGGAATAAATGTGATGCTCGCTTCACCAAATCACTATTATCTGTAAATGAATCTATCGTGCGGTGTAATCTTATTCCTAAAGCAACAGAAGGTGTAAAGGCACTAAAATTATTTCCACGAACTACTTCTGCCCACAAATTTCCTATTTGTAAATCTTCATTATGGAAAGATAAAAATTGATGTGCCATTAAATTCATCTTTTAAATATAGTAATATTTTTAATAATGCTATTTTTAATATAGTAAATTAGGGTTAAATTAGGAAAAAATAAATAGAATAAAATTACGTTTAGTTTAATAGAAAATGTTTAAATTTGAATTTTAAAGAATTAAGTTAAAAAGAATTGCAGAATGAAGATACAAAAATACATGCTTTTTTTTATAGTTTTCTCAACTATGAATACGATATTATCACAAGAAAGTTTACCTTTTTATCAACAGTATTTAATTTCCGACAAAGTTCTTATAAACCCTTCATATACAGGTTCTACAGATGATATTGTAGCTAAACTTACCTATCATAAACAATGGGCAAATTTTGATTTAAGTCCCAACACTCAAACTGCAGTTATCCATGCAAATGTGGTTGATAGAGTAGGTGTCGGGCTTTATTTTTTTCGAGATGAGAATGGTCCTGTAGCTGCACAAGGGGGAAATATTTCTTTTGCCTATCATATTCCATTAGGAGAGGATGAAGATAGAACTGAAAATCAATTTTCATTTGGGACAGGATTTAGTTTATGGAGCCAAACCTATAATTGGAGAAGAATAGTTGCAGAAGATGTTACTGACCCGTTATTATATGGAGACGCTTCTATTTTATTGCCTTATTTGCAATTGGGAGCATCTTTTAAATATAAAGGTATATTTGGGGGTGTTTCGGTAACTGATATTCCGTTAGGAAACAATACACCTATTGTAAATCAAATAGAACCAACGCCCACTTGGTATTATTTGAATATAGGATATGATTGGAAATTTGCAGAAAATTTTTCTATTGAACCCCAAATATTAATGAATATAAATACAAATTCTGAAAGACAGTTGGATGCTACTTTTATGGCTAAATATTTTGATGAAGATAAAAAAATAGCCGTTGGTGTATCCTATCGTCAAGATATGGATAAAAATGGAAATCAAGCATTATATATTTCCCCACTTATCAAAACTGATTTTGGTAGATTAAACTTTGGGTTTTCTTATAATTTAGGTTTATCAGACATTTCTACTTATGGCGGAAACGGATTTGTAATGAGTATTGGTTATAATATTGAAAACTTTATTAATGGTAGAGGTTTCCGTTATTAATTTGTAGGCGGAAATTTATTCATTACTTTATTTATCGCTTCTGGTATTTGAACTTCTTTTCTGTTATTTCTTTCTATCATTATTCCAGCTGCAATACCTTCCCAAACCAATATATTATCTTTTGTGTTTACTATAGAAATCACTAATGTTCCCTCTTGATATTGGCTTACACGTGGGTCGTTCATTCCAAAATTCCAACCTAAACCCCAACCAGGACCCCAGCCAAAACCTCCAAAACCTCCAAAACCAAAGTTATTGTAATCAATATTTACCTTTTCTTTGTTAAAGGCTTGTACATTTATTATAAAATCTGAATTGTCATTTACTTGTGTAAATCCACGAGAAGTTAAATTGCTTACAATGTTGTTTCTAACTCTATTTTTATCAATATCATTTAATTTTAATTCAGAAAAACCTTTTTCATGTATAGAAAATGTTTTAAAAGTATTAAAATTAGTTTTTCTATCAAAATCTGAAGAAGTATAAATAGTTGAACAACTAGAAAATAATGCAAAAATGCAAGCTAAAAATAAATATTTTGTTTTCATAATAGTATAATTTAAATTCAAATATATTAAATTTTTGACAAAGATTATACCGAAATATGTTAAATTAATTTATTTTTTTAAAACTATCCGTTTTTTTATCATAGCCAAATGGACAATGTTTGCAGCCACTTTTACAGCAATAGCCTCTTTTTAAGTGATATTTTTCAGTAAAAACTCTGTATCCATTTTCATTCCAATAAAAATCGCCTTCCTCTAAAGCCAATACTTCAATCATTTTTTTTATCTTTCTTGCCCAGATGTTAAACCTCCTTTGCTTTTTATAACATTTCCTCGCGTAGTATCGCTTTTGGTTCTTGTAGAATTGGTTGAATTTTTGGAATCTGTTTTAGCTTTTTTTTCTTTTTTAATTTCACTTTTTGGTTTTGAAGAATTACCTATATTAGAAATTGATGGTCTGAAATCATCAGGATTTCCTTCAGGGATATCTACAAAAATATCTTGCCATTTATTGAGTCGTTCTTTGCTTAGCCATACAAAATCTTTTAAATATCTTTGGTTTTGAGGAAGTTTACTTTCAGGATATAATTCTGCTTGTGCATTTATTCTACACCCAATAATATTTACTTTTTTGTTTACAAAATCCGCTTCAATTATTCCACAATCAGATCGATTGATACCAATTCTATCTTTTGTTTTTTTCTTTTTATCTTCATCATCTACATAAACCAAAGATTGGGCATTTCCATCTACACGAACATAATTAAATTCTTCATTTTCAAATGTTCCTAAAATGTGCCGACCTTTTATTTGCTGATAATCTGTAAGCGTTAATGAATCTACCTTACTTATAGCAAAAGCATTTTGAAAAACTTTTATAGAATCCATTTTCTCGCTTTTGGTATTTAAATAGGCATAAATAGTGTCACCAGTAATTTGTCTTATTCCTGTCCAAAATATCGGTTTACGATAAAAGTGCATCTGCCTGATAGTTTCTCTAAAAACCAGAGAATCACATTTCCCTTGAATATCCGATTTATAAAAACGAGCTTTTTTATATCCTCTTAATGTGCTTTTTTTGGCTTTATCTCTTGCAATAGTTAGTAATTCTGCACTTATATAAAGAGAATCTTTCTTGAAAGCTTTCACCATATAGGCACGACCTCTTACAAAAGCGGAATCTTTTTGTTGATACACTTCTCCATAATCTGCAATTAAATAGCGGTTTTCCTTTGGGTCGTCTATTTTTACATTTCCCGTTCCTCTTCCAAAACCCGTTTTTTGATTGAAATACAATTCTTCACCTGAAAGTATTTTTCCATCATTATATATTCTTGAATTTTTATGCAGAAATGCTTCTTTGGTTCTTGTAAAATATTCTCCGTCTTCAGTATATATATAATTTTTAGTATTTTTTTTGTCGGTAATAGTTGAAGGACCTTTAAAAACGGCTTTTCCTTCTGCATTATAAAAAGTTAAATCATCACTTTTTATAAATTGGTCTTTGGTGTCTAAATTTACATCGTTTTGAAAATGGGTACTTCTAGTAGTTAAATCATATGTTCCAGCATTGGAAAACATAATATTTGTACCACGTGTAATTTTACTTCTGGTATTGTAATAGGCGGTATTAGATTTTCTATCATAGTACAATTTATCTGTTTCTATGGTTTGGCTTCTATCTTTTAAAACTACATTTTCATAGGCAGTTGCAAGCAAAGCGTTTCCATCATAATCTAATTTTCTTGATGTAAGATGTACGGTATCCCCTACATTTAAGCGAACATTTGATCGGGCAAAGAACATGTTTTTCACTTGATCTAATATTACAGTATCCGCTAGTAAAGTTGCTCCACGATGAAATAATTTTACTTTCCCGGATAGAACTAAATTACCATTATATAAATTTGGAGCTTGTTCTATTTTATCAGAAGATTTTATATCTATTTTTTTTAAATTAGGATCATCTGGTGTTTTTTTTGGTTTTTGTCCAAATGAAAAACAAGAGATAAATAATGATAAAAATAAAATAAAATAAAAAATTGTTGTTGAAGAAAGTTTATTCACGAAGTGTATAAATTAATTGTTAGATGTGTTTTTCTTTTTAGCATAAAAATACAAAGAATGACTTTCAATTTCTATACCAAAAATATCTTCCATGGTTTGTTTTATTGTTTGAATTCTTGGATCGCAAAACTCTATAATTTCTCCAGAATCCATCATAATAATATGGTCATGTTGTTTATCAAAATACGATTTTTCATAAAAAATTTGTTGTTCATCACCATAATGGTGTTTTCGAATTAATTTCGCCTCCAAAAGTACATCTAAAGTATTGTAAACCGTTGCTTTACTTACTCTATAATTGCGTTCTTTCATTCGACCATACAACCATTGTGCATTGAAATGTTCTTTTATAGAATAAATTTCATCAACAATGGCAAATCGTTCAGGTGTTTTTCGGAATTGTTTTTCTTCCAAAAATTTACTAAAAACTTCTTTTACTTTTTCAATATTTTGAGGGTTCATAAAATTTTATTCAGATTCTTATTTTAAAAGAATTTGATGCAAAAATAATGAAAAAAATTCGTTTATAATTCACAAATATATATTTACATTTTACTAAATGTTTGTTAATTTGATTTTCGTAAATTTGTGAAAATTTTTTAAAAATGTCGGAAGTTAGAGTTCGTTTTGCACCCAGTCCAACAGGTGCTTTGCATATAGGAGGAGTGCGTACTGCTTTGTATAATTATTTATTAGCAAAAAAATTAGGTGGAAAATTTATTATTAGAATAGAAGATACCGACCAAAATAGATTGGTAAAAGGTGCTGAAAAATATATATTAGATTCTTTGAATTGGCTGGGTTTAAATGCAGATGAAAGCCCTGAAGTGGGTGGAAAATTTGCTCCTTATAAGCAAAGCGAACGTATAGAAATTTATAAAAAATACATCGATCAAATTTTAGAAACTGAATTTGCCTATTTGGCTTTCGATACAAACGATGAATTAGATATATTGCGAAAAGAATATGAACAAAAAGGACTTGTTTTTTCTTATGGAGTAGATACAAGAAAAAAATTAAAAAATAGTATAACACTATCTAAAAATGAAGTTAATGAATTGATAGATAATGGAATACCTTATGTTGTTCGATTTAAAATTCCTGAAAACAAAAACATAGTTGTAAAAGATATAGTACGTGGCACTTTTACAGTTGAATCTAAAACATTGGATGATAAAGTATTATTTAAGGCTGATGGAATGCCTACCTATCATTTTGCCAATATTGTTGATGATCATTTAATGGAAATATCACATGTAATTAGAGGAGAAGAATGGCTTCCGAGTTTGCCGTTACATTTACTTTTATACGAAGCAATGAATTGGGATGCACCTGAATTTGCACATTTACCTTTAATTTTAAAACCAGAAGGAAATGGTAAATTATCAAAAAGAGATGGCGATAAATATGGGTTTCCTGTTTTTCCTTTAAATTTTACAGATGAAACAGGAAAAACTTCTATTGGATATAAAGAATTTGGCTATTTTCCTGAAGCGGTTATCAATCTTTTGGCTTTGATTGGTTGGAGTAATAAAGACAATAAAGAAATATATAGTTTAGATGAATTAATTAAAGAATTTGATTTGAATGAGGTAAGCAAATCTGGAGCAAGATTCAATCCTGAAAAAGCAGTGTGGTTTAATAATTATTATTTACAACAAAAACAAAATATAGAAATAGTACCTTTATTTCAAGAAATTTTACTCCGTAATAATATTTCAATAGATTCAGAAAAAGATTTAGCTATAATTTCACTCTTAAAGGAAAGAGCCCATTTTGTAAAAGATATTTTTGAAGAATCATTATTCTTTTATGAAAGACCATCTACTTTTTTAGAAAGCGATTTGAAAAAAGCAGTAAAAGAAGATACAAAATCTATTTTAGAGAATATAATAAATTTATTTTCTGAAATTGATTTCAAAGAGGATATAATTACAAAAACAATTACAGATTTTTCAGAACAAAATCACATTGGAATGGGAAGAATTATGATGCCTCTTAGATTAAGTTTAGTAGGCGAAATGAGAGGACCTAATGTTCCTAAGATAATGGAAATTCTAGGTAAGGAAGAAAGCATAAAAAGAATAAATTTGTTTATAGATACTATTTAATGGATTCATTTTTAATAATATCATATACAAAGATCAGTAATTTTATTTGAAATATTCAAAAAATGAATAGAACAATAATCTTTCAAGATTTGGGTCA
>Ga0316612_1000443_pt1 | contig 12966 bp, 15 predicted proteins | sample MIS2016226_MG_FD_207676 | JGI IMG/M metagenome (GOLD analysis project Ga0316612, IMG submission 207676) | Microbial mat bacterial communities from Middle Island sinkhole, Lake Huron, Michigan, United States - MIS.2016.226 | ecosystem: Environmental > Aquatic > Freshwater > Lake > Sediment... | reverse complement strand
AAACGGGGCTGGATAATTATCCTTGTCGCCCTCATTTCGGCAGGCAGCGCGTATGCGGCCAGTAAAATGCAAACGCCAATTTATACCGCCAGTGTTAAATTGAGCGTCGTTCCCGCCCGCGCTACCGATTGGGGTTCTAGTAATAGTTTGAAAGATTTACTCCGCAACTATGCTGAAAACATTCGCACTCACACCATGGCGACGGAGGTCATTGACCGCGAACAACTCGACATGGACACGGGTACGTTGCTGGGCAAATTGTTTGTTAATCCCGATAGCTCAACCTTTACCTTACAATTAGAAGCCCGTGACCGTGACCCCAAAGTGGCGATGGATATTGTCAATCAGATGGCTATTGTCTTCATTGAAAACCGCGACCAGTGGAATCAGCAGCAAGATAAGCGCGACCGCATTGATGTGCGAATGTTGGATAGCGTCTATAATTTGGGTTATCAACGCTATTCGCCCAATACCAGCGTCAACACATTGGCGGGTGGTTTATTTGGTATTTTGGTGGGCGGCCTGGTTATCTTTTTCTTAGAATGGTTAGAACGGGATACCATTCGCACCGCCGAAGACATTGAACGACTCATTGGCGTGAATGTTTTGGGGGCTATTCCGCCTCTCGTCAGCCATGCTACCTCTGCGGGCAATGAAAAACCACGCAGCCTCGTGGCGGGTTTAGGCAGTCAATAAATTAAATCCAGGAGTGCAGTGGCTTTAGCTATTGCCAATGATAATATAATGTTAGATGATGCTTTAATTGTCTTAACCAGTCCTAATTCGGCGGCGGCGGAAGCCTATCGCACCTTACGCACCAACATTGAATTTTCCAGCGTAGATGAACCGATTCACAGCTTATTGGTCAGTTCTGCCGCGCCTATTGAGAGCAAAAGCGCGGTGGTGGCTAATCTGGCCCTCGTCATGGCCGACGGTGACCGTTCCGTTATTTTAGTGGATGCCGATTTGCGCCGCCCCATGCAGCATGCGTTATTTGGCGTAACGAATGAGCGCGGCTTCACTCACCTTTTCAAAGATGACGAATCATTTAATAATCCTCCTTTCAAAACAGTTGCTAATAGCACGTTACGTCTCTTAACTAGCGGCCCGTTGCCTCCTGTGCCTAGTCAATTACTGGCTTCTAAAAGAATGTTACAAATCATCACTCACCTGACCTCCTTAGCCGAGATTGTTATTTTTGATGTTCCGCCTATCATTACCGTTAATGACGCATCGTTGTTGGCTTCGCAAGTAGATGGCGTATTGCTAGTTGTTAAGGCAGGTGGCACTAAACGGGAGCATGTACAGGCCGCTAAAGATAGATTAGAAAAGGTTAATGCGCGCTTAATCGGCTCAGTTTTAACCAATGCTCAAGTGGACAGTTCCTTGCAATACAGCTAAAATTACTGGAAGAGGATTATTCTCATGACCGATTATACCGAATTAGCCCAAGTTATGCGGCAGATTATTCGCGAGGAAGTGCCGCCGATGGTGCGGCAGATTATACGGGAAGAGACGGCTGATTTACGTGCCGCTATTGTGGCTTTAGATGGCCGTATGGTTTCGTTAGAAACTCGGATGGGGTCACTAGAAGGCCGTATGGATTCGTTAGAAGGTCGTATGGGGTCAATAGAAGGCCGTATGGATTCGTTAGAAGGTCGCATGGGGTCAATAGAAGGCCGTATGGATTCGTTAGAAAATCGCATGGATTCGTTAGAGATGGATATGGGGCAAGTTAAAACTACTCTTGTGACCACACAAAATCATCTGGAACGAATTGACCAACAAATAGACTCTATTAATGGTAACATCATTCGTGTTGAGCAACAAATGAACTTTGTCAATGGTAACGTTACTCGTATGGACCAACAATTGCATAGTGTTAATAGTAGTTTGACGCGAATTGATTCAGAGGTACGGTCTATTAGTGAAAATGTTCAATTTATTCTCAAAAAGAGTGAAACCGAATTTACTTTGCTGAAAAAGCGACTTGATAAAATTGAGGAACATTTAAGCAATGTAGAGAAATTATCATTAACCCAAACGGGACGACTCATGGCGTTAAATGAATCATTGTTGGATTTGAAAGCTGAATGGCAATTACAGGCCAGGTATCCTGTTCAAGAACGGGAGTTTTATCCGTTACAATTAAAAATTGAAGCCCTTGAATCGCGTGTGTTGAAATTAGAGGTAGCCTGATGATGGTTGATATTCATTCTCATATTTTGCCACAGGTTGATGACGGCGCGAGTGATATGGCTGAGGCCATTGCTATGGCGCGCTTGTCGGTGGCGGATGGGGTGCGTTATATGTTTGCCACACCCCATCACAATCCGTATGAATCTTTGTTGCGAAGTCAGGTGGCTGAACGTGTGGCTAAATTACAATATGAATTAGATACAGCCAAAATAACTCTGACTATTATCCCAGGCCATGAGGTTCATTTGTATGAAGGTGTTTTTGAGGATTGGGACAAAAATTTGGCGGGGCCATTAGGCCAGAGCCGTTATGTTTTGGCCGAGCCTGATTTTTTTTATTTTAACCAAGCGACTGATGACCTATTGGCTGAATTTACAGCGCGGGGCTATTGGCCGATTTTGGCGCACCCTGAACGAATTGTGCCTATTCAAAAAAATTTGGCTCTGATTGAGCCGTTTTTAGCACGGGGAGGCATCACTCAATTGACGGCGGGCAGCTTATTGTTAACACCTGACTCCCCGGCGCGGCGGGTGGCTGAAACCATGTTACGGGAAGGCATGGCACATATTTTGGCCTCAGATGCCCATAACATTACCCACCGTTTGCCTGGCTTAACTAAGGCGCGGGATGCTGCCGCGAAAATTATTGGTTTAGAAAAAGCTACCATGATGGTGATGACCACACCTATGGCGGTAGTGAATGATGAAGCCGTTTTTTAAGCTAAAGTTAAACCTCATACGTCTCTAAGACCGGTGAGGTTTTTTAACCATATTACAAGGAGATTTGTTACTTATTATGAAGGGACTTATTTTAAGTGGCGGTAAAGGGACACGACTTTACCCTTTAACATATACCAGTGCTAAACAATTGATACCCATTGCCAATAAACCTGTTTTAATCCGCGTGATTGAGGCTATTCGTGACGCAGGAATTACCGAAATTGGAATCGTGGTGGGAGATACCGCGCCTGAGATTCAACGGGTGGTGAAGCAGGGGCATGAATGGGGCGTAAATGTAACATATATTCCGCAAGATGCCCCGTTAGGCTTGGCGCATGCGGTCAAAATTTCCCAAGATTTTTTGGGTGATGAGCGTTTTGTGATGTTTTTGGGTGATAATGTTATTCAGGGTGGCATTAGCCCATTGATTGCCGAATTTGCGCGTAGCGACTACAATTCGCAAATTGTCTTAACGCAAGTGGCACAACCTGAACAATATGGCGTGGCGCAGCTTGACCAAAATAATCGAATTATTAAGTTAGTGGAAAAGCCGAAAGAGCCGCCGAGTGATTTGGCTTTGGTGGGGATTTACATGTTTGATGCCAATATTTTTGAGGCCGTTAATGCGATTAGCCCTAGTTGGCGCGGGGAGTTAGAGATTACTGACGCGATTCAATGGCTCGTTGAGCATAATTACAATGTTCATCCCTACATTCATCAAGGCTGGTGGATTGATACGGGGCGGCCTGGCGACATGTTGGAGGCGAATAGTTTGGCTTTAGAGGAGTTGACACCCGTAATAGAAGGTTATGTTGACCGTGATAGCCAGATTGATAGTCGGGTGACAATTGAAAAGGGCGCGGAGATTTTTAATAGTGTGATACGTGGCCCCGCCATTATTGGCCGAGATACACGGCTAGTTAATGCGTATGTCGGGCCATTTACAAGTATTTATCATCATTGCGTGATAGAAAATGCCGAAATTTCCCGTTCCATTGTGTTAGAACATAGTCAAATTCGTAATATTGGACATCGCATTGAGGACAGTTTGATTGGGCGACATGTGACCGTTCATCGTTCACCCATTCGCCCTAGAGCCTATAAATTTACGTTGGGCGATCATTCTAATTTGGGGTTGTTGGGTGACGGGGGAAGTTAGTTAGCGAAGGACAGGTTATTGTAACCTGTCCTTTTTAGTTCGTGAATTGTGGGTCATGCTTGATTAATAGAGCAAGCCCTTCACTTAAAGAGGTTTTTGCGGTAAAATTGAGCATACTTTGCGCGCGGCGAGTATCCGCAATGAGGGTCGTCACGCCACCTGAAACAGAATTACTAATAATTCGTTGGGCTTTACATTGAGCAACAGTTTCAATAGAGCTAACAAGTTCATTGATGCTTGTACCCACTCCTGTGCCAATATTAATAATTTGGCGGTTGATACCCTCGGCGGTGGCAGCAATGACTAAGGCTTGGATAACGTCATCTACGTAAATATAGTCGCGAATTTGCTCGCCTTTGCCATAAATGACCACTGAGCCATTTTTTAAGATTTGGCGGATAAAGTTGGGGATAACGGGGGCATGAATCGGAGGGATGGCCTGACCAGAGCCGTAAGCATTAAAAATTCGTAAGGAAACTGTTTCAATGTTCCATAATTTGCCAATGGTATGAACGTAATTTTCTGCCGCTAATTTGCTGACGGCGTAAGGCGAGGTGGGATTGGGTAATAATTCTTCATGCACAATGGCCGATTTTTGCTCGCCATAAATAGCCCCCGAAGAGGCCAGAACCACTCGCTTCACGCCTGCGTCACGCATGGCTTCCATGAGGGCAACGGTGCCGCTGACATTGGTTTGATTATATTCGCGGGGATATAACACCGATTCTGGCACAGAAACCCGCGCTGCCAAGTGATAAACACAATCAACGTTGTTTAATAAACGCCAAATTTTAGGTTTATCCTCCACATCACCCCGCGTAAAATGTACCTCTACAGGCAACCTCTCGGCATGACCCGCGCTTAAATCATCTAAAACTCGAACGGTATGACCATTATTGATTAAAGATTTAGCTAAAGCAACCCCAATAAAGCCTGCCCCACCAGTAATTAAAAAACGCATTAGTGATATAATTATCAATGGGTAATTATTCATTACTCATTGATAATTAGTAATGGCATCTCCCTTGCGGTCAAGTTCCCAGGGGTAGATAATCCAATCTTGTGTTTCAACAACATAAAAATTAGGGGCTTTGTCTTTGAACTCAGAAGTTTGAGACTTGTAATGCAGAACGGCAGACATCGGACGGCCGCCTGCTTGCTCTACTCGCTCACTAACGCTAACGATTTGTTTCCCTCGATACCAAATATCATCGACAATTAAGACTTCTTTATTACGAAGGAAGCTATCGGCGGGGAATTGCATAAATACCGGCCAGTCAAAATCATGGGATTCATCTTCATAGAAATCAACCGAGGCGACTAAAACTTGATTAATGCCTAACCGTTCCGCAATAATCCCGCCAGGAATGATGCCACCCGTAGTAATAACAATCAGGACATCATAAGAGTAGTTTTGCAAACGAGGGATTAACTCATCAATGAGTTTATCGACCTCAAGCCATGAGAGGTAAATTTTGTTCAGTTCTGACATAATTATTCAACCGTAATTAGTGTTTTGAGTTGCTTAAAAGCACTTTCGCCAATTCCACTCACTTCTTTTATCTCTTCAATGGTTTTGAAACCGCCATGACTCTCGCGATAAGTGATAATATTTTGGGCTAAGGTCGGGCCAATGCGTGGTAAGGTGTCAAGTTGTTCCAATGAAGCACCATTTATATTGATTAACTTTGCAGGGCTATGAGTGGTTGAATTGGCGGGAGGTGTTGACTCAACGATAACTCCATCTTGGACGGGCGGCGGGGCATTTTTTTCCCCCATGCGCGGGATGTGAATGTGTTGTTGGTCTTTTAATTCTAACGCTTGATTAAACTGTTCTATATCCGCTTCTTGTGTTAGTCCACTCGCAGCCTTAATGACATCTTTCACAATACTGCCCGCAGCTAAAAAATAAACATCGGGCTTAACGATAGCTCCTGTAATATAAACCCTGACTGGAGCAGGCGTGGCGGTGGGTGTGGCGATTAAGGTCGCGGTCTGCGTGGGTGAAGGATTAGTAATAATGAGAAGCGGTTCAGGTGGGGACAATTTTTGTTGCCCATAGAATAGGGCGGTGCCGCCTAATGCTATAATAATCAATATTACAAATAAAACATGCCGATTTTGCTCTAACCCAGTTTTGCCCATAACTTATCTATATTACAAAATTATGCCCTAGTTAAAAACTAGACCCTATTTTAGCATGGAAAATGGCTAGTGGCTATTTCTTACTCCTCAACCTGCCATTTCAACAGATTATCTTTACCCTTACAGGCGATTTTATGGTATGATAGGGGTCTCAGGTAATTGCTCTCACATTAACTATATCAATTAGGGGATAACCCATTATGAAAGCTGTTGTTATGGCTGGCGGGGCCGGTTCACGCTTACGCCCAATGACGATTCAACGTCCCAAACCCATGGTGCCAATTATTAATAAACCCGTTATGAGCCATATTCTTGATTTGCTCAAACGGCATGGCATTACCGAAGTGATTATTACGGTACAATATTTAGCGGACTTCATCCAAAATTTTTTTGGTGATGGTTCTAACCTGGGCATGAGGATTCATTACTCAGTTGAGGAAACACCCTTGGGGACAGCGGGTAGTGTTAAAAATGCGGAAGCTCTATTAGATGACACGTTTATTGTCATTAGCGGGGATGCTTTAACGAATTTTAATATTACTAAAATTGTGGAATATCATCGCAAGAAAAAATCTATTGCGACCCTAGCTCTGCATCGAAATTCTGACCCCACTGAATATGGGGTTATTATCTTAAATCCAGAAGGTCAAATTACTCGTTTTCAAGAAAAACCTGGCCGCGACTCGGTCATGTCTGATTATGTGAATACCGGGATTTATGTGTTTGAACCAGAGGTCTTGAGCTACTTTGACCGTAATGTTTCATTTGATTTTTCTAATGACCTATTCCCTTTATTGCGTGAACGCGGTCACCAATTATATGGTTATGTCGCAGATGGCTATTGGTGTGATATTGGCAGTCTTTCGGAATATATGCGGGCTACCGCCGATGCGCTAGAAGGCAAAATTGCGGGCATGGATTTAGGCCATCATTTAGGCGATGGTATTTGGGTGGGGCGGGATGTCGATATTGCGCCTGATGCTCATCTTGAAGGGCCAATTTATTTAGGTAATTCCGTACAAATTCGGAGTGGCGCAGTTATTCGCGGCCCTACCGTTATTCGCGATTATGGCGTGGTCGATAATAATGCCCATATCGAACGTTCCATTTTTTGGCGAAATTGTTATATTGGTGAGCATGTCCAAATCAGTGGGGCGATTATATTACGGCAATGTAGCTTGAAGTTTCGCGCCTCCGTTTTTGAAGGGGCGGTTATTGGCGATGGCACAATTGTCGGTGAAGGGGCAATTATTCAAGCCAATGTGAAAATTTGGCCGCATAAAGAGGTTGAGCCACGGGCCACGGTTAATAGTAGCATTATTTGGGGGTCACAAGGGCGGAGCGAGTTATTTGGGCAATATGGGGTGAGCGGCATGGTGAACGTGGATTTAACCCCGGAATTTAGTGCTAAATTGGGGGCTGCTTTTGGAGCCACCTTGCCTAAAGGCTCTATTGTAACCATTAATCGCGATGTCCACCGTAGTTCGCGCATGATTAAACGGGCCATTATTTCAGGCTTACCTTCCGCAGGGATTGATGTTTGTGATTTAGAGTTCCAACCTATTCCCGTAGCTCGTTATTACACGGGCATTTCGGAGGCGGCGGGGGGTGTCCATGTGCGCCTTTCGCCGTATGACCAACGAGTGGTCGATATTCACTTTATGGATAGTCAGGGCTTAAGTTTAAGTGAAAATCGCCAACGGGATATTGAACGGGTTTTCTTTCGGGAAGATTTTCGCCGAGTTTACTTGAATGATACGGGGGTCATTGAATATGCCCAGCAAGTACGGGAGCGTTATGTCGCTGATTTTTTGAAACATCTCAACACAAAAGAGATACGTGAGAAAACATTTAAAATTGTGGTTGACTTTGCTAATTCCTCGGTGGCTAATGTTTTACCGCCCATTTTGGATGCACTTAACTGTAATGTCGTGGCTCTTAATGCGAATGTTGATAGTGCCAAAATTATTGTCAGCCAGCCAGAGTTACATAGTGCCTTACGGCAAATGCAAATCATTGCCTCAGCGTTAAAAACACAACTGGGGGTCTACTTAGACCCAGGGGGCGAAAAAATATTTTTGGTGGATGACCGAGGTTATTTACTTGAAGGAATAACCGCATGTGCAGCCATGGTCGAGTTAGTTTTGCGTGATGCGCCAGGCAGTGCCGTCGCGATTCCATATGATCTGCCTAACCTTTTTGAAGAAATTGCTGAACGTCGTGGCGGGCGGATTATTCGCACCGAAACCACCCCCAATGCTTTAATTAAAGCCGCTAGGTCACATAATGTTATCTTAGCAGGCAATGGGCGAGGAAATTTTATTTTCCCTGATTTCCATTATGCTTTTGATGCGTTAATGGCTCTGGCGAAAATATTGGAATTTCTAGCGACTCAAAAAGTATCATTAGGGGAAGTTGTTTCTCATTTGCCAGCTTATCACATTGCGCGCCGTAAGGTGCCATGTGCTTGGGAGGCCAAAGCCACGGTCATGCGACTGATTAATGAGCGATTTCAGCACCATAAGAATCAAATCTTAAACGGTGTTAAGTTTGAATTGGGGCTAAATCAATGGGTTTTAATGGTCCATGACGCTGACCAGCCTTATTTTCGTATTACAACTGAAGCCACTTCTCAAGAAGAGGCTGAACTTTTGGCCGATGAATACGACCACATTATTGAAGAAATGTCCGCGATGTGAGAGTTAGCTTCAAATAAAAAACCGCCCCATAAAAGGGCGGTTTTTTATTTATCATGTAGAAATCAAATTATTTAATTTCTACCACTGCGCCTTCAGCTTCAAGTTTAGCTTTAGCATCAGCAGCCATTTCTTTACTCACGCCTTCTAAGACTTTAGTGGGCGCGCTATCGACTAATTCTTTGGCTTCTTTCAAGCCTAAATCAGCGCGAACGGTACGGATAGCTTTAATAACCTGAATTTTCTTGGCCCCAACATCTTTTAGGGTAACATCAAACTCAGTTTGTTCTTCCACTTCCGCTACAGGCGCAGCAGCACCTGCACCAGGAGCCATCGCCATCATGGGGGCAGCGGCACTAACACCCCATTTTTCTTCTAACAATTTAGTCAGTTCAGCGGCCTCAAGCACCGTTAATTGGCTGAGGTCATCTACAATTTTATGTAAGTCTGCCATAAATCTATACTCCCTTTACAGTTTATTAAAACAAAATATAGTAACAATCAAATAATTAAGAATCGGTTGATTCTGTCGTAATAGCTTCTTCAGCCGCATTTTTGTCTTTTTCTGCATAAGCATTAATGACATTGATGACCTGTCGAACACTACTTGCTACAACACCAACCAAGTTTCTGGCGGGCGCATTGATAAGACCAATAATTTGGGAACGTAATTCGTTGAGGGACGGTAAGTTGGCTAAGTTCTTAATATCGGCTTCATTCAGAACCTTATTACCTAGCAAACCACCTTTAATTACTAAACGATCATTTTGTTTCGCAAACTCAGTAATAGCCTTCGCTACACCTGAAACATTATGGTGGCAAAAACCAACCCCAGTAGACCCTTTGAACATATCCTCAACGGTTGGTAAGTTTGCTGCTTGCAAGCTATGTTGGGCTAAGGTGTTTTTAACAATAAAAAACTTACCTTCAGCCTCACGAATTTTGCCGCGCAATGCTTCTATCTCATTTACTTTCAAGCCGTTGTTCGCCGTGATAATAATTGCTTCACTGCGATTAACATGCTTAGAGTATTCTTCTACAAACTTCTCTTTCTTCTCACGTGATATAGCCAAATTCAGCACCTCCTTTCATGGTGTGGATTTAATAACGCACTATCGTGCGATATAAACAAAAAAGCCTTTGCACGCACCGATACAAAGACTTGAACACAAATAAATTTATTATTTACCTCATAAAACAAGGTAAATCCAATTTATTTTTATCTCTGCTTCGGTAGGTGCTTATTAAGTGCTAATAATATTAGCACGCCTACTATCTTTAGCTTGATTTCTATTAAGTTAGTTAGCTAAAACTAGGCAACTTTCAATTGACTAGCTTTGGCCTCATCTACTTTAACGCCAGGCCCCATCGTCGCATTCAAGGTAAGGCGGCGAATATAAATTCCTTTAGCTCCAGATGGTTTGGCATGAATGATTGCTTCCATCACCGCCGCTAAATTGTTTATGAGTTGTTCGTTTGTAAAACTGGTTTTACCCACTAATACATGGATATTACCTGTTCGGTCTAACCTAAATTCAACCCGACCCGCTTTTAATTCACTGACGACTCGCGTAATGTCATCATCTTGCACCACCGTACCCGCTTTGGGGCTAGGCATTAAGCCACGCGGTCCTAATAAACGTCCCAAGCGTCCTACTTTAGACATCATACCGGGTGTAGCCACAGCGACATCAAAATCAAACCAACCATTTTGAATTTTCTGAACCATATCATCACTACCAGCAAAATCGGCACCTGCATCCAAAGCCGCTTTTTGTCCATCACCTTCAGCAAAAACCAATACGCGTACCTGTTTACCTGTCCCATGAGGAAGCTGAACCGTACTACGGACTAATTGGTCCGCCTTACGTGGGTCTAAGCCCATCCGTAAATGAACTTCAACGGTGGCGTTAAACTTTACTGTAGACGTTTTCTTAACCAAATCAATGGCTTCTTCAGGTGTGTAATTGTTTTCGCGGTTAACTAACTTAACAGCTTCTAAATATCTTTTGCCTCGTTTAGGCATACTTTCCCCCTAAGTGGTCGTGGCGGATTTTGATAATCCTCCCACTTAAAAATATAAACAACGAATACAGGTATGATCCTATACTCAGTTTAGCTTATTTAACCAACTACTTCAATACCCATACTACGAGCTGAACCTTCAACTTGTAACATGGCACCCTCAATATCTATGGCATTGAGGTCTTTAAACTTGGTTTCAGCAATATCCCGAATTTGTGAGCGAGTTAGTTTCGCTATTTTATTTCGATTAGGAATATTTGAACCTCTAGGAACGCCCGCCGCTTTTTTGAGTAAGTCACTTACAGGAGGGGTTTTTGTAATGAAGGTGAAGGTTTGGTCAGTGAAAATAGTCACTTCTACTGGCACAATCGAACCAATCATGCCTTGTGTCCGAGCATTATACTCTTTACAAAAGGCCATGATGTTAATTTGATGAGGGCCTAAAGCCGTCCCCACAGGGGGGGCAGGATTAGCTTTGCCAGCGGGAATTTGTAATTTTACCACAGCTTTTACTTTTTTAGCCATAATTTAATCTTCCAAAAATGAGTTAGTGAGTTTGCTAATGACAACCTAACTAGCCTTAAGTTCGTTCTACTTGTAGAAAATCAAGTTCAATCGGGGTTTCACGTCCAAAGAAGTTTACTAAAACTTTCACTCTGGCTCGCTCTAAATCAATCTCGTCAACCGTTCCCATGAAATCTTCAAAAGGCCCTTCAACAATACGCACCCGTTGTCCAACCTTAAAGCTAACCTTAATGATAGGAGCTTGGGCTTCCATTCGTTTAAGAATTTTATCGACTTCTTCTTGACGTAACGCGGTAGGTTTATTACCAGACCCAACAAAACCAGTAACACCTGGTGTATTTCGTACTACATACCAAGAGTCTTCATCTAGAATCATCTCAACTAAAATATAACCAGGAAAGACCCGACGTTCAATTGTACGTCGTTGACCATCTTTTAACTCAACTTCTTCTTCTGTTGGGACAACAACTTGAAAAATTTTATCTTGCATCCCCATTGACTCGGTGCGATACATCAAGTTTTTTTGTACTTTGTTCTCGTACCCAGAGTAACTATGAATAACAAACCATTCAGTACCTTCGGGGCGTTCTATGACTGGAATCTCAGGTATTTCAACGACCACCTGATGGGACTGTTTTTTTTGTTTGCTACTGGGCTTATTTTTTTTAGCGGTAGCACCCAGTTTCTTTTTTTGAGCCATGAATATATTTCCCAAAATCTTAAAGCAGAAACGGCCTACTCTTGTTGATTATTAAAATAAAACCCTGCGGCTCCCGCAAAAAACAGTATAACAGCTAAACCTACGTAGAGGGCATCACTTGCAATAATGCCACTAACAGTCGTTTGGAAAACGTAATCAACTGTCCCTAAGAAAGCAGACATAGCAAAAGCGACAGCCACAATAATTAGGGTTAAATTTTTTGCTTCATCCTGAGTAGGCCAAGTTACTTTACGCAATTCGGCCCTAGTTTCTTTATAGTATTTAACAACAGCATTGTCTTCTTTAGGCTCTGTTGTTGTTGTTGCAGCACTTGACTTTGATTTTGCCACGCCAAGCTCCTCTCAAGACTTACCTAAAAGTAAACCTTTGATTTTTGGGGTTAAATTACTTTGTTTCGCGATGAGTCAGATGATTGCGGCACCGAGGGCAAAACTTCTTGATTTCAAGGCGACTAGGGTCATTGCGGCGATTTTTTTCTGTAGTATAGTTACGTTCACCGCATTCAGTACAAGCTAAGGTAATAACCATGCGAACTGCTTTTTTAGCCATGATAACGACTCACATTATATTTCAAATTTGTCATAATAAAGAGGGATGAGGGACATATCCCTCAACCCTCTTTGGGTTTTTTTGTTACCAATCTTGAGTTTTTACTCAATGATTTTGGTAATCACGCCAGCACCCACGGTGCGGCCACCTTCACGAATAGCAAACCGACTTCCAACTTCTAACCCCACAGGAACAATTAACTCTACCACCAAGTTCACATTATCCCCA
>Ga0316612_1000441_pt1 | contig 12999 bp, 4 predicted proteins | sample MIS2016226_MG_FD_207676 | JGI IMG/M metagenome (GOLD analysis project Ga0316612, IMG submission 207676) | Microbial mat bacterial communities from Middle Island sinkhole, Lake Huron, Michigan, United States - MIS.2016.226 | ecosystem: Environmental > Aquatic > Freshwater > Lake > Sediment... | reverse complement strand
CTCGATAATTATCCATAATATCATCAATTACTGATTTTGCTTTTTGATTAGCATTATATCCAAATGCTATATCTAAAAAGTATTCAGTTGATATTTGAAGATTCATTTTTTTATCTTGATAATACATCGATTTAGCATAAGTATTTATTATACTATTTAAATTAATTTCATTTTCAAATTGATAATTTAATAATAAAAAACTTCTTAATTTTTCATTAGTATAAATACCCTTGTCATTTACTTTTGTATCTGATGCATTATATTCTAATCCTAAATAACCATATAATCTTCGAGTAGCATATTCATTTCTTAAAATAGTATCTAACTTAGCTTTCTTCATTTCTTCTTTATTATATCCAAGATATGATTCTATTAAAGATCTTTCTTTTTTAGATAATGAATTAGTAAAATTAGTTTGACCAGAAAATTCATCTGAAGACACTTCTTTAAGTTCTTCTGGTGTTAAATAACTATCGTCCTTAACAGTTAGTGATTTTACAAGATTAGATTTTAATGTTGATGCCCAACCTTTAGGGAACCATTTTCCGTCTATATCTGATTTAAATACACTAAACATATTATCCGATATTTCTTCATCAATTATGAATAGTGAATTAGATCCAATCCATTTTGAATATTGTTCTGGAGCAATGATTTTTATAACATCAGCACATTCTGTTAGATAATCTAAATAATCAGCTTGAGCTTTATTAGATTGTATTTTATTATATGCACCATTATCATAATCATTAGTAGTTGGTATAACAATTAATAAGTTAGCCATATCAGCTTTACTCTTTGTAGTACGTGCTTTTAAAATCAATTTTTCAAATTCAGCTTGAGTTCCTTTAGTGGTAAATGAGTATGGATTTATTATATCGTCTTTCTTTAAATTACCTTTTTCATCAAAGTATTCTGCAATGAAAGTAGCTTTTACTTTATTTTGCATGTCTTTATATAGGTAATTACCAATTAATAAATTTAATTTTTTAGTATATTCATTATCTAAAAATACTATATTATCAACAGTAGATTTATCATAATCAACAAATCTTTCATAATCTAAATACTCTAATGGAGCTGATTTTTCAACTACTTTACCATTCTCAACTACTTTAACAGTATTGTTTTTTAGTAAAGTCATTGCATTAAGTATATTACTTGCAAATTTAGCTTTTGGATCTTTATCGTTTATAGTAGACAATACTTTTCCTTTAGCTCGATTAAAGGAAGGTTTAAGTTTAGAAATTAATCTATTACTTTTTCTACCATTCTCATCTTTCTCAAGTAAACTTTCAAAAAATGCTCCAGGATCACTTGTTGTTTTTTTAACTTCTTCATATCTTTTACGTAATTCAAGTTTCATTCTAGTAGCTTCTGCTTGATTATTTGCATTGTTATTATAAATAATCTTCATTGCTAATTTAGTATGATACGTATCAACACTTACAGTTTGGTCTATTGAGCTTAAAAAGTAATCAAATACAGATATATCTTGATGGGCTACTTTACCTGAAAATTGATCTACAATATCTTTTCTATATTGATCTAATGTAGCTTGATCAGTTATTGTTTCAGTACCTGCTTGATCGGCTAATTTTATTAATGAATTGAGTTTAATATCCTTTACTTTTTCTTTCATTAATAATACTTTTTCTTCTACATCTCTAAATATATTTTTTAATTCTGCGTTTTCAGGCAATTTTAAAAAGTTATCTAATTCAGTTTGAGATGTTATTCCAGTAATTAAAGTATGATTAGAACCTTCTTCTACCCTTGTAAAATTAACTAATATATCAGCTAAATCAGAAAAAGATTGAATACTAGCTACAGTCGGTACACCTGCTGCTGCTTGAGTGGTAATTTCAGTAAGCATACCCTCTAATCCATCTACCAACTTATTTAAAGTACTATTTAATTTAGCTACTTCAACTTTACCTTTAAAATCAAATCTATTTAAACTCTTTGCTCCAACTCTCTCGTATTCTACATCAGCTCTAATAGCTGTAAGTTTATTTAAATGAGCCATTTCTTCTTTTAACTTAGCTAATTTATTTTTATCAGTCAAAGATAATTCTCCTTGCTTATTTTTAGCTTGTATAAGTCTAATTTCATTATTAATCATTGTTTTTTTCTTACTCAATGATTGCATAAACTTATCTAATGATGATTTAATATTATCACCAGTAATTTCAACTTTATTAGATACTCTTTTCTTTGGTGAGCTAGTTAATGGTATACTAGTAGTCGTATTACTTGGTCTACTATTATATCTAATAACTTCTTTTTCTAAAAAATCATTTGCGTCTTGAGCAAATGTATCCATAAGTTCAAAATCGGAAATCATACCAGCTAATTCAGCAGGAATACTTGACGATAAATAAATATTGTTATCAGCTATAGGTTTATTATCTAATAAATCAAATGCTTGCTCTAATGTAGGTAATACATCATTATTTTTAGCATATAAAGCATTTACGGTTTCTTCGCCAAATACTAAAGCTAATTCTTTATACTGTTCGTTTCTAATTGGACAACTATTCATAATTTAACATTTTAATGCATTAAAAATATCTTGATTTGTAAAGGTTGGATTTTGTTTCAAAAGATCATTTGCTGTTTGATTTATTTGTTCTTTTGAATTGTATTTTGGATTATTTAGTAAAATATCAACTTGATAAGCATGTAAAATATTTGACGATTGAATTGAATTAGTTATACTTTCTAATACACTATCTAATTTACTATTTATAACATCACCTATTTTATTAAAATTTAATTGCTTTAATTTTTCTACACTTAAATTTTTAAAATCTACACCTTCTAATATTTTAATTAAATCTTTAAAGTAATTATAAAACTTATTAAATACTGTAGTTTTAATTCTATTAGTTACTACTGGAGTAAGATCTTTACCTTTTTCATATCCATACATATAACCACCTTCTCTATCTTTTAAATATTCGACTTCATAGTTTGTCATTTGTTTATTATAAATATCAGTTAATACATCTTGAAATGTTGATGTTATAAATAACTTTTCATATCGTTCTTCATTTGACATTAATATTTCATCAATAACAGAATCTAATATAGGTTGATTTTTAGAAGATATTAAATCATATTTAGATTTATTACTTGTATTAATACCTTTTAGTTTTGATTCTAAAAAGGTAGTAGTAGTTGTAGTAGGAGCTACAGTACTAACTGGTTTAAAAGTTGAAGTCGGATTGATATTTTTAACTCTTATAAGTGATGCATCATCATAATTATCATAAGTATGACTTCCATTTAAAACAGAGTTAATCATCTCAGCAGAATGTTTTTCATCAACTCTTGTAAAATAATCAGAAGTAATAATTAATTCTTCATTATCTTTCAATGTTATCGTAGTGAAAATTGATTCTAATTTTCGTTCTTCTAATTCATTTACTTTATCATCATTTACACGAATAGGAGTTGTCTCCATAGCTGAGTCAGTAGCAAATTCGGATATTGCTTTAATTTCACCAGTATCTGTATTTTTAATAAATATTGTGGAATCCCCAAAAGAAGCTATTTTATATTTATTTTTATCAATGCGTTCAACTACACTTAAAGTTGCTGCAGCTTGATTGAACATTTTTCCCTTCATTAGTGTTGGTTTTTTTGCAAAACCTAACTTGCTAATCTCAGAATTTAGTCTTTTAACTAATTCATCATAATAAGATTTTTTATCTGAATAATCACTAAGTTTCATAGTACTGGCTGTTTTTGATAACAGTTTACTAAATATTGCCGTATTTGGTTTCATACTTCCACCTCCCATTCCATCGGATACAACATATATATTATCTCCTATTGCCACAGCATCCTCAGCTTGATCTTTTAATTGTTTTTGATGTACAGTTACATCATCACCGTCATACTCAAAATTTTCCTGTTTAGTTCTATCTGTTCCACTGATTGTCGATGTAGAACTATTCTCTAATGCTTTTAGTTCTGCATCGTATTTAGCATTGATTTCTTTTGGATTTTTTTTATACGACTCATCTCTATTTCTATATGTTCCAAAAAAGTCATCTGTAATAGATTCTCGACCTGATTTATCAACTTTAACCTTAAGTTCATTTCCTACGCTATCGTAAAGAATATCTCCAGATTTCAATATACCCAATTCTTTAGCTTCTTTTAATTCTTCTTGTCTTCTTTTTTCTATATCAGCTTTCTTAGCTTCAATTTCACTAGTACTACTCATACTAAAAAATTCATCAACTATATCATTTGGAGTATTATCTTTTACTTCGTCAATAGTTGTTAAATTATCATTAGTAATTACAGGATTTAATATTTCATTAATTTGATCTTCATTTAATATCTGAAAACCATTTTTGGTATAATGGAAAAGAGCTTGAGTTTCCCCAAGCTTTTCTACCATGTTTTTCCATTGTTTACTATTTTTATTTGGACAAGTAGCTCCCATATATTTTAAGTATATTTTTCAATGTTAATATCTAATAAAAATAAACTCATTTTATCAGTACCAAATGAGTTTAATACATCTTTTAATGTAATTACCTTATTCATCTCTTCAACTTGCTCAGAAACGTATTTTAAAGCCAATGGGATTAAACTAGTTTCATTCTCACAAGCGTAAGCATATAAATCATTACATTGTTTAGTTACATCTTCTTCATGCAAATATGTAGCTTCAATAATATCTACTAATGATGTATAAGTTTCAGGTGGACTTTCTAATGGACATAAACAAGGCATAACTCCAAATGATAACAACCATTCTTCTGCCCAAGTCTTATGTTTATATTCTTCTTCAGCATATTTTTGCCATACTTTAGAACTGTTCATATAACCAGCATTATCTAACCATAGATACATTTGATAATACATTCTTGAAGAAAACTCTTCTTGTTGAATACGATAATTTAGTAATTCAACTGTTTTTGGATTTACTTTGTGTGACATTGAGTTTATATTTTTGTAAGTTTTGAATAAGTTTGTTTACTAGTTTCTTTATCTCTATTAGCTAAATCTAATTTAATCAGTAAATCTTTAAAGCTAAGATTTGGATTAATATTAATTTCATCAGTTAAAAGAGCTAAAAGTCTATTGTTATAATAATTGTTTTGTTGTTCTTCTGTTAGATAATTTAATGGATTAGACATAAATAAATAATTTATACAAAAGTACAAAAAAAAATAGAATTACAATTAAGTAATTCTATTTTTATTTTAACATCTAATTTTCATAATCTCTGCAATTACTTCTGGATCATTTAACTTATCACTTGTTATATCAACTATACTTTGTTTATCTAAATATTCTTTTAATTGATTTTTAGATTCTTTTCTTAAATATTTAGTATCTAATAATTGTTCCTTAATATCATTTGAGATATTATTTGAACTTTGATTAGATGATGTACTGAATAAAGTTGCAGATTTATCAGACTCACTTACAACTTCATTTGATTGTTGAGGTATAATATCAAATCTAGCTTTAAATTGTTGTTCATTTGAAATATCTTTACCAGTTGCATCTCTAAATGTAAATCCTTTAGGAGCCAATATTAAAGTTCTAATACCTAATTTCTGACTTGTTTTAGCACCTGCTTCATCAAAACCTGTTTGCCCACCTGTTCTAATACTTTCAATTTTAGTTTTTAAATTAGGTGATTCTAAGACTGCTTTTAATACATCATATACATATTTATCTACTTGTTCTTGCGTAACAGATTTCATATTGTAAATACCCATTCCTGCTATATTTATAGACTTAGCATTTGTATTATTTAACTCAGTTACTATTCTATTAACTAGTTCAGGTGTTATTGTTAAGTTATTTGAATTAATACCAATATATCTTTTTTTATTTTTATCAACTGCTTTTTTAGTCCAAGATTCCCCTTCTTGATTTAATCCAAAATCTAAAGTAACATCGGCAGAAGCATTTTTAGCAGTTCTATTTAAATACATTTCTCTCATATTAGCACCAGATTCTTCTACTTGAAATTCAATATCAGACTTATTTGATTGTTGAGGTACTGGTTGATTAATTTTTATTCTAGGAGTACTACCAGTATGATATATAGTAAATTTAGCTCCTATTTCTTGCAAGTAATCTATAAATTGACTGTCTACATTAGGCATATCACCTACAACAAATTCAACTCCATTGTTATGAGCATTTAAAATAGCAGTTTTAACGTCATCGCTCAACGGTGTTCCTTCTCTACCTGATTTATTCCTAGCCAACATTATAATAGTAGCATTGTCATTTAATGATCCTGGAGCTATTGCAACTTTACTTTTTGTAAAAGATGCGGCGGCTGAGACAGTATCTTGGGACATTTTAAAAATTTGAGCTGCTGATGTTAATGTAGATGAAGGAGTAGCTTTTCCTAATTCACCAATAAAACCATTTGCAACTTGTCGCATTGCTTTATCTTTTCCATCACCTTCTGGAGTACCTTTACCTTTATCTTCAAATCCACCTTTATATCCTTTGAATCCTGATAGAGTGGGTTGTTGAGGTACTGATGTTTTATTTACACTATTATTTTTAACTGCATTATGTCTTAATGTAATACTAAATCGTTTACCTTTGTTTTGTTCATTATTAATACCATGCTTATAGTTTAATTGACTTCCTGCACCCATTATTAACCCCATTCCATTTGTCATAGGTACAGAATGTTTTACACCATCAGTACCTTGTAAAATCATAGTTCGTTCATCACCGAATGAAATTGTCACAACAGTTGGATCTAATTGATTTTTATTATTTAATATAGCCTCATTATCTGTATGAAAACCTATTTTCTGAGAACCACTTGTGTATTCATTTATAAGAATCATATCAAAATAACCTTTATCAAATCCTAGTTGTTCTGTTATAATATCAATCACTTTATTTAATTCGTCTGTACCAATATTAGCAGGTCTAGTAGTCCCTGAATAATTATATGGCGTATCTGAAAAATACATACTTCTTCTAAAATTACTAAATTTATCAGATGACTCATGCTTTACATTATATTCTTCATTAAATAAATTTTCAATAAAATTAAATATTTTAGTTGATTGCTCATTATTAAATATTTTTTTTACAAACACTTCTGCGTTTTCAACGTCTAACTTAATAAGCCCATCAGTTCTATTTAATCCATTAGTTTTTAATTCATTTATTGATAAATTATCTGATACTTCTTTCACTTGACTTCCATTAATAATTTTATTTGCTTTTTCTAATAATAATTTAGTTTCATTGTTAATTATGCCTTCATTTAATTTTCTAACAATATCTTCTAATTTATTTATATTATTTTCAATACCATCAACTTTACGTTCAATATCCCTAATAGTTTTTAACAAATCTAATTTTAATAATTGATTTCTTTTCAATTTGGACCAGGTTTCTAAATCAATATCTGTTTTGGAAGTTATACCACTAGATACTCTCATATTCATATCAAATACAGAATTTGATTCACCAACTGAATTAGCGTATGGTGTAAATTCTAATGATAGTGATATAGCTTCATATAAAGCAGTATCTGGTTTTAAGCCTATAGCTCGCATTATACTCAACATTATATCTTTAAATCTATCTAATATACTTTTATCTGTCTCATATGTTATTCCTGCTAATTTATCTCTAAACGTAGGATTAGAATATAATTCAGCTAATAATTCATTTAATAGTAAAGCATAATTATCAGAATTTTGTAATAATAAAGTTCTAAGTGTAGTATCTGGTAAACTAGAAAGTATTGTAGGTTCTTTTAATTTATTCATTAATTTAACAACCCTTTCTTTGTAAACATTTTTAACAGGATCTGTTTTATCAGCATAAAATGTATTAACACTATCGCTCATTATTAAATGAGTTAATTCATGAGATAATGTTTCTTGTTGTTTAGTTACTGTATCTTCACTATTTATATAAATAGTATTATTTTTATAACGACCATGTATGCGATCTGTAGAAGTAGATTCTCTACCTGTATCAATTAGCATTTGTTCATTACTCAATAACTTTATACTATAGTTATCGAGATTAGATATACTCTTAGCTTGTTGTATTAATAGATTAGTATAAAAATTAACACCATTAATATTTAATGAAGGAACATCTCTTAAATAATCTATCAACTTACGTTCTGCATCAGTAACTTTAGATACATTTAATAATGAATCTCTTTTTCTAAATAAATCTAATGTAGAATCACCCAATGAAGTTTTAAGTAATTTAGATTTTCTATCAATAACTTCTCCTTGCTCATTAAAATCTGGTATATATCCTTCTTCTGGTATAAATTCACGATCGTCTTTTAATTGCTCTACTAGTGCACCAGCTTTAAATAATACTTCTGCTCTAAATTCTTCGTTATTATTCATTTCTAATTCTAACGTTCTTACCATTGAATTAATTCCTAACGCTTCTTTAAATTCATAAGGGATTACTTGTTGTAAATCATATAATGATACACTACTATTAACTACATATGAATACTTAATTAAATCAAGTAAAAAATCTTTCATATAATAACCTTCAGAAATTTTTTCATTACCATAGTTATGATATAAATTTTTAAAACTATTAATTACATCGTCTTTTTCAAACTCTTCAATTAAAGATGGTCTTTTAATAAGTCTATCATGCGAATCTTCATAACTTATTAATTTGAATAATTCAGATGATTTAACTAATGTTTTTAATACTTCATTATCTGTATTAACTATGCTTTTATATCTTTCATTAGTTCTATTCATAAAATTCTTTCTATCTTCAGAAGTTTTCAAATCACTAAACAATGATGCACCTACATATGTATCTAAAACATCTTTTACATTTTTAGAAGTATTTTCATCTATTTCATAATAGTAAAATTTACCTGCCACATCAATACTAGTTCTATCTAATAAATAATAACTGGGTGTTAAACCTAATGAATTAGTAAATTCACTACCTAATTTAGTTAATTTAGTTGAATATGATATTACAGGATGTTCAGTTAAATTGATACCTAAATCAACTGCATTAGAATCTTGTTTTTTCATATTATTCATTGTACTAATATCAACTCCTTTTGAATCGGCATTGTATTTAGTCATTAAAGATCTTAATCTACGACCTAGTTGTTGTACTCCTAAAAAGATATTTAATACTTCTGAATCTAGATTTCTTAGTTCGCCATTCTTTATTTTTAAATTAAAACTACCTGATTTATCAAATTTAGGTTCAGCAATAGCAACTGATTCTTTTAACGAATTAGACGCAACTAGTTTTTGTCTTTCAATTTCTTTTTTAACTACTGGATGATTAAATAATAAAGCAGGAATCCAATTACCTTCTTCATCACTATGAATACCTAATAAGTTAAATACTTTACAAGCATCTAAAGTAACATCATTAACACCTAAATCAGCCATATATTGCAGCTTTTCATTATCTACAGTGATTTGTTGGAACTCAGCTAAATGTTCTGCTATGGTATAGTTTTTATATTCATCTGATACTACTTTCATAGTGCCTGTACCTAATAATGAATATTCTTTACCATTTACACTTAATCCTTTGTCCTCATCTTTTAAAGATATTTTTAGAGATAATGTTTTTAAAGGATTAGTAGCTACTAATGATTCAAAAATAGCATTATAAGTAATATCCATAGAAGATGCTCCAACACCTAATTTACCTGCTGCACCTGCTTCTAATTTATTATTAAAGTAAGCTCTATTTGTTCCACTAGCAATTGGTTTTACAACTCCTTCTCTAGCTTTTTCTACTGCCTGAGCAAAGAAATTAGTATTAAGAGTTGATGATATTGTAGATTTCATAATTGGATTCTTATAAATTGCGTGATAGTTATCAATTAATTTATTTGAAACACCTTCTTTACTATCATCTTTAACAACTGTTATCTTACCATCATCTTCTACTGTATAATTTTTAAAATATAAATTCTCTTTATCGATATCATAATCTGCTCCTTGTTGTTTTGTAATTTCTGAAGGTACTATTAATACATCACCAGAAGCTACAGGTAAGAATCCTACAATTTTCATTCTTAATCCTGACATCAATCCAGATGTAGGAATACGGAATCCGATTGCATATAGCATTTCTTCAGGTAACATTTTAGTATTTAATGAACCATCTTCATTCCAATATCTAGAATCATTAGCAATATCAATATACTTATCACCAACTTTAATTTTAGATGGAGCTAATACTTCAGTAAATACTTCTCCATTTTCTTCCTTCATAAATTCTAATTGAGTATTAACTCTTTTAGAATCGAACCATCTAATTTGAGATTTATCTTTTATATCTTCTATTGAATTAATAGCTTGTTTACTATTAAAACCAGCATCAGAACCTAATATAAATGAATAACCTGGTAATTTAATATTACCATATCTACTATTAATTATAGAATTAAAAAATGTTTCTATAGGTGCTGATTTAGATAATGCCCACAAAGGTAAATTAAATCTTGGTTTATCAATAACAGTATACTCATCTAAATTTTGTACATTGTACACAATTGTACTTTCAACTCCATTTTTATCAATAACTCTTGCAGTAACCTTATTTTCTAATCGATCTGTTTCAGAATAAGAATCTTTAGCTAATTCATCGTTTAATAATTTACCTATATTTTTAAATACTTGCTTGAATCGATTTTGTCTTTCTCTTGTATTATCTCCAGCAGATTTATAATAGTTATTTACAAAATCATCTATTACATACCCATCTGGGTGAGTTAAAGGAAATCCTAGTTCATTTTCAAACTCTTTTAAATAAATACTTGTTAAATTATTAAAATTAGTTTTGTAATCATTAAATAACTTAGTAAATTCTACATCTCCTAACTTATCAAAAAGAGGTTTTCCAAATACAACTTTATTTAATTGAGAACCCAATGTAATTTCAGTTTTAGTTTTAAAAGGTGTAGCTGTTTGTAATTTTAAATGATTACCATCTAATATCAACATACTTTTAAAATTATGACCTTCCTTAGATCCATTTTTTAATTCATCTAAAGCACCAGTTTTAAAGCTGCCATCTTCATTCCAGATACTAAACTGTTTTATAGTACCAACTTTATTGGCTGTAGAGTAAGATGCTCTTACACTCATACCATGTTTAGATTCGATTTCTTGTAAAGATATTCTTAAATCATTTAAAGGTAATCCTCTTGTCAAATGAGGGAATAATGGTATAGTAGATGATTTAATATATACATATTCCATATAACCTTTATTCTCATTCCAATATTTACCAGAATGAACAGTTTTCATTGGTTGCGAAACGAATTTATCAATTATATATTTAGGACCATCTTCATGTACTATTTTAGACTTATATTTTGGTTCATCAAATAATTCATCAATCTTACGCTTTCTATCAGCTTCAGATAAACTTTCATCTTCTTCTATAGTAAAGTAATCAACTAATAAATCTTTTTCTAATGGAGTAATTTGGTTATAAGAAAATGATCTTTCAATATGTTCTCTCCAAGTACAATATTCTTGAGCATCTGTAGATTCAATATCTAAATAATCAGCATAATTACCAATTTTACTTTTAAATGCATCTATTTCTAATTTTAAATTATCAATTGCAGATTGATCTTTAGTTTCTTTTTGTTGCTCTACAACTAATGCATTTACATTTTTATAGTATTTATCAATTTCAGCTTGTTTAACTAATCCATTAGGTAATAAGTTCATTAAATATTCTGATTGATATTTTACATCTGACAATTGAATATGGAGATATTCACCATAAGAAGATGTACCTGGTGCAGATTGGGCAGCCAAACGCTTTCCTAAATTATCAAATGTACTATTAATATCTTCCTTAGCATATAAAGCAATATCACCAGAATAAACTCTAAATGATTCAATTAATGCTAACATATCATTTATAATGAAATTTTGAATATTAACATCAGTCCCTTTGAACTCGTTAATCATACCTACTAATTTAGTACTACCATTTTTAAATGTCATTGAATCTAATTTAGTCTTAAGGTTTTTTGCTTTATTAGATATTAACTCATCTAATTTAGTTGCTAAAATTAACTTATCATTAAATTTAACAGTCATTAAATGATTGATTAAATCTTTATCTGTAATTTTATCTACGTTTATAGCAACTCCATTTTCATCTGTAGGAGATTTGATCCAAGAATTAATGTAGTCAATAATATTACTTGTATTAATTTCAACTTTATTTAATTCCTCAATAGCTAGAAATTTAGCTCTCATACTTTTTGTATCGCCAGGATTATTTTTTAAATGATGAAATATTCTACTAACATCAGCAGTAATTAATTCTTTATATTGATTAACTTTACTAGTTTCAATTTTAGTTAATAAAGGAACAGTTATCCAAAACTGACTTTTCTTGTCAGATACAGTTGGAAACATAAATGAAGCATGAGTTGATTTTGATGTAGCTGTAGATAAATAAGCTCCTAACTGTAACATTAAAAGTTCATCATTAGTTAATTTTTGAATACCTTCACTATCTAATGATACTTTCTCATCACCTTTACCAGTTACTTCTTTATATGGTGCAATTGGCAAATGTGATACTCCTAATTTAATTGCCTTAGCACTAAAATCTTCAGAATGTTTGACTAATAAAGAACCTTTAGAAAATGGATCTTTATTTAACATATGATTAGCGTCTTTAGAAGTATTTTCTAATTCATAATTACCATCAACTATATCTGTTCTTTCTATATGTAAAAATATACGCTCTCCTCCATCAACTATATTTCCTGCACCAAGAATTAATCCTGGATCATTTTCAAGTAATAAGTTTATACCACTTTCAGCTACTAAAGTTTTTATGTTTACTACTTCTTTTTCTGTACTAGTATGTTCTAATTTAGATACGATTGAGTTAACAAATGATTCATCATTCGCTAAATAATCACCATTTAATTCAGCTCCATAACTATTTAGTATATTAACTAATTAT
>Ga0316612_1000435_pt1 | contig 13090 bp, 8 predicted proteins | sample MIS2016226_MG_FD_207676 | JGI IMG/M metagenome (GOLD analysis project Ga0316612, IMG submission 207676) | Microbial mat bacterial communities from Middle Island sinkhole, Lake Huron, Michigan, United States - MIS.2016.226 | ecosystem: Environmental > Aquatic > Freshwater > Lake > Sediment... | reverse complement strand
GCCTACCACTCTGATCATGGTAGGCTTTTTGTATCTGTAATGGCTTTTTAAATTATCTCCAACAGCTCCACTTCAAATCTGAGATTGAAGATATAGATTTTAATATGTGGAAATAATAGTAATTTTTGTAGTCGCCACTTTTGCATTTGCACTAAAACCAATCCTAATTTATACTCCAAACTGCTCTATACAAGGTCTTTATGAGGTCATGGTTTCTCAGCCTCAACAAACCTGAACGAATTGTTGTCCAACAATATCATATCCAAAGCATCAATTGCACCATCCCCGTTAAGGTCTTCAGGAATGTAGCCAATCCCAAAGTTGTTTGCTTGATTTTCAATTTGGTTCATGTCCAAAATATCCAAAACCCCATCTTGATTCACATCCCCACAATAGAGACCAAAGTAACTACCTAAAGATTTGAGGTTATTGCCAAAAGCTGAGTTTATTTGCTTTGTAAAATCGTACTGTAGCATTGCGTTCACTGGTGAAACCGGAGTTGATGACCAAGTTTCGATTGAGTTTCGGTGTTTTATGACGACATAAACGGAATCGGGCAAAGTTGTTGTGGACATACTTTGGGCAAATCCAGTTGTAAGTAAGTTTGCGAAAAACGGTGTACCTATGATGTTAAAAGGAGCATTGACTTGATGCAGTTCAATAGTTATTTTATCAGCTATGGCACCAAGGTACTGTTCCCCTGTACCATTGTGGCTCTTATTTAGGGACCCATTGGATGTATTTATCAAACCTTCAGGGAAAACTTTTACCTGAATAATGCCTGAGTTGGGATAATCATACTGATAGGCCCCGATGCTTACACTATCTATCCGCAATGCTCCTCTCTGGTCGACAGTTCCGAGATACTGAAGATTGCCGTTGCTTTTTGCGGGGTTATTTGGAACATTTTTCAGTTTCATAGTTGGGGTAAGGCCGCCGTTGTTGGCAACGGTATCTAACCATGAAGTATAAATAGGAACACTATCCGAAATGATATCATACTTATTTACTCCAAATAACTGATTATTCAAGACACTGTATTTTACACGGACTAAATTTGTATCAGGCAGTTGACTAAGATTGATATTTGTCCATATTGAATTATCCATTGTTATTACGTTGCCATTAGAACCAGTGCCAATAAATCCCCCACTTGAAAAGCCACCACCAACAATAGTTGAGTTCGTAATGCAAACTGTTGAGTTTGCAAAAACCGCTAAATGTCCAATTAGAGTTGAGTTATCTAAAATCAAAGTTGTAAAGTTGTTTGCCCATAAATCTTCAAACGGTCCGTGGTTATTGTAAATGCTGCAACACTTGAGATTAGCAGTTCCCATATCCATATATATTGCATGTCCGTAGCCTGATGTATTCCGTGTAAAAATACAGTATTCTGCATTAATTACCCCCCCTCCTAAGGTTATCCCCCCTCCATTTGCATTAGCAAAAACTTGAAACATCCCCCCAGTATTAATAGCTTCCTGTTTTATCTGATTAGTATCGATCAGACAATTTACCATGTTTAATTTTCCAGCCACATTGTAAATCCCAGCTCCGCTGTTATAGGCTGAATTGTTCATTATTGTGCAATTCTTAAGTGTAAGATCGGTAGCCCAATTTAAAATACCGCCTCCATTATCTTCACTTTTAAACTGGTAAAAGCCGGGTGTTGAGCCATAGGCTGATGCAGTTGCACGGCCATCGCGAATTTTAATACCATCTATAATCACATATATTGTTTGTGGTGTCCACCCTGGCATATCAATAGTTGGCTTTACCACATGGTAGCTGTTGTCAATGGTTTCGTCTTGATTGCCAATTTCACCGCTCAGGATTGTTTCATGACTAGCAACATCGCGATTTGTTGTGTCAGTGATTGAATTTGTTACAGGATAGCCTCCCGCCAACCTGATGTTGTTCAATATTAAGAATGACTTATTCTGATCGATGGTTGTAGTGGGCTTATAAGTACCTTCCGACAGATAGATGGTAACTTGTTGATCCAACCTACCTCTATTTAGGATTTCAAGCAGCTTTTGTAAATCTACTGCATTTTCCCATGAATGCCCATCCTTGTTGGTGGCAGCATCCGGTTTGACGAAAAATGGGCCATAGTAATAAGAAACAGTCAAATTCAATGTATCATTTAATGAAGCGTTTGCATCTGATATTCCAATAATTTGGCAAAAGCCTGAGCTTATTGTGTGAATTGAGCCATTAGCATCGGTGGTTGCAATTGAAGGATTATTACTTACCCAATGTACTTGTTGGTTATTGGCATTCCATGGTTTTAGCGAAAAATGAGTTTGGATAGTTTGTCCTGGAAAAGCTGTAATTGGTTCATCCAAAATCGAAAAACTTGTAACAGGTATGTTGCCGCCAGAACTGACCATATATGGTGTTGATATGACCTTGATTGAGGTATCGCCTGGGATTTTCCATCCAAGTTTAATAAGGTCGGTATAAGTCGAATCATAGTGCAGGATTTCGAAAAAGTATTTATTACCGGCAGAAAGGTGTTGTAAAGAGATATTATCCGTCCAATTTGTGTGAATAGAGCTAATATTGCTTTTTAATTGTGCGTTTTCCATTGATTCATCCGAACTTAACCAAAATTGGGCCACATTATCTGCTGCAAGATAGAAATTATATGCACCGCTTACTGGAGGCAAAAGATAACCTCTTATCCGGGATGAAAAATGATCCTTACGTGTAGAATAATCCTGAGTTTGTAGGCTGTTTAAATCAACTACTTTGTCGGGTATTTCTTCAGCGTTTTTTAGGCTGTTAAAATCATAGGACATCCTATTTTCAAACAATTCCCATTTTACTTCATTGCAATTTAATAGCAAAGTATCAGTCAAAGTTGAGTCCGCATCAGAGTAGATTATAATTTGGCTCTCGCCATTTGTATGTGAGTTTATCTCGCCATTTGATGTAACAGTTGCTACTGGTGTGTTTGTGCTTACCCAACGGACATTTTTATTTGAAGTATTCCATGGAAAAACCTGATATTGCGGTGTTATGTTCTTATTTTTTTGTGCATACAGCACATTATCAGCAAATTTGATGTTATTTGGTGAAACACTGTCCAGATAACCGATCAAATTATACAGTTCGATTTTTTCGATTGTGGTATCCCCTTGGATTGCCCATCCCAATTTTATCAAATCCGGCCCAGTTGAATCGTGTTGTAAAATCTCAAAAAAGTAGTGCTGGTTTGCAATGAGCGATTGGGTGGAAACATTTTGTGTCCAATCTGAATGTGCAGAGGTTATATTGCTTTTAAGTTCAGCATTCGCTTGTGAAGTATCAGGGCTTAACCAGAATTGGCCAGCATCATCAGCGGCAAAATAAAAAGAATACATACCAGTTTCGGGAGGAATTATATAACCCCGCATCCGGGAACAAAAATTATCAATTGGCGTTGATAAATCTGTGGGCTGTAAGTCTGTGAGGCTAATTGTTCGATTTGGAATCAATTCGGTATTTTTCAATGCATCAAAATCATAACTACTTTGGTTTTCAAATATTTCCCAGTCAATAGCACCCCAAACAGGTTTTGGTCTGGCTGGTTTAATATTGCTCCCACTAATGGTTTGCAGTTGAGTTCCTCCAGGAAGGACCCATTTTAAACCTATTCCAAAAACGCTATATGCTTCAAAATAATAGGGTTTTCCTGCATTTAAATATACGCTGTCCATGTAATATGTTACATAAGAATTATATCTCCCTTCAGGATTGGCAGGCCAATCAGGCATCCAATTATAAGACCAGACATAAGGTTGTCCGCTATTTGTAACAGCCAATTGCTTATGGTATTCCATAGAATCGCTACTCAGATAAAATGAACCCATGTAATTATATGTCAATATATAGAATTTATAATAACCTGATTCAGGAGGCAATAGATACCCCCTGATCCTTATAGGTGTATAATATGAATACGTCTCCAAAGAGTCGAGAGCAAATTGAGCAGCGTTGATAGAAGGAGCGTTATGTATTTCGATATAGTTTTGAAAAACCTCCAAGTTCACATTTTGGGTATAAACTGTTTTTGATAAGAGAAACAAAAACAATAAAGTGGTTTTGATGACAAGGACAAAAAGCAAATGTTTTTTCATTTTCTATAATGTTTGGGTTGCTAATTAAAGGTTATCGCTTGGTCCAAGATTCTTTGCCAAACAATCAACCTTTTCATGTTTTACAAAACAAAATTATACCACCTTCCTATCAATTATTCGCCCCCTTGCACGAAACCCCCTAAAACACGCATGAAACGGAATTCCCAAATGCAGTGGAACTATAATTGCAATTAATTTTACCGTTTAGTATTTAAGGGGGAAAGTAAGTCGGATTTATGACCTATATTTGTTAGTTCAAGCCGTCTTAATGGAGATGTATAAATCTTTTTCGCACTTAACCATTTTTCTAAAAGTTACTTTTATGAGATTTTTTTATATTGGTTTCATACTTTTTATATTCTTCCATTTGCCGGTTGGTGCACAGGAATATGCACCCACCGGCATTTTAAACTCATACACTTTTACCGAAAAGGATGGGGTTGAAAACAGCAATTATTCATGCCCGTATATTTCGACATCAGGCAAGGTTTATACTTCACCTTATGGAGTGCCACAAATACAGATTATAGGGAACAATTATTCCAGGATCATAATTGACAATATTAACAAACCATTGGACGTAATAGATGGATTTACAGAAACAGCAGATGGGGAAATATGGGCTTTTCAAAACTCTCAAGTGAGTATTTTACGGAACGATACTTTGATAAGGAGTATAAAGTATCCGAATAGCGATGTATTAGTTTCCGTTGGTAGCCCTAATTTTTTAGAATCCGAAAGCCGCAAGTCTATTTACTATTTTGATGGGTTTCATTTTACAAAGATTTTTAGTAATGTAAACTTTCCAGATAGTGGGGAACTCAGGATTTATTTGAATGATGAGAGCGTATATTTTTACTGTCAAGCTATGCATGCGATCCACATTTATAAAATAAAAGGCACACACGAGAAACAATTCGTAAAATCACTCGAAAACAAGAACTTTAAACTCAGGATTACCGAACTTATTAAAACAGATAGCAATTGGTACGTGTTTGCAAATGACCATCAATACATTTATAATGACTTTAGTCCCCAAAAATCATTTCCAGTACCTCAATTTTTAGCTACCAAAAACAAACGCGTCCTAAATTTGGCACTTACGAAAGATGGAACCCCCAAGACTATTTTTTCGTTTAGAAATGATAAAATAGTACCTGTTGGCAACATAGATATTATTGGAAAGGCGAAAGTGTTTGAGCCTGATATTGCTTTGAATTTTAAGGCTTTCTATGCAAATGGAGGTTTGCAGCCTGCGAGGGCTTTTATGTACATTAAAAAATATCCCGCTATTTATAATAAAACCAATTCTTCAGAAATTTTTTCACTCGCACAGGATTTTAAAAACCGGATTTGGGCAGCCAGCTACCAAGGCAGTATGAGTATTATTGCACCGGATAATATAACCGAAGTGCCAGTCAAAAACCTGCATTTTTTAAGCGGGAGCGTAGTGGCCGATGACAAATTATTGTTTTTCGCAGAAGGGAACTCCATGTGTTCACTGCTTTTTAATAGTAAAGGAACTATCATCAAAAAGGATATACATTTTGGAGGGTTTATTGGGTACATTTTGCCCAATAAAAAAGATGTTTACATTGGAATGGGACAATATAAAGGATTGTGGCACACGCAAATGGCTTCGCTTTCAAAAGGGAACCCTATATGGGACACTATTGGTAAAAGCAAAGGGGTTTATTTAAACAATATACTTGCTTTGACAAGTGACACATTAGACAGAATTTGGTTTGGACAAAGAGGATTTGGGGTTTATGACCCAAGGACAGGTTTTGCAAAAACATTTAATAAAGGTATTGAAACCAATTTGCATATAGTTAGTTTACATACTGATACTTATGGAACAGTTTGGCTGGGAAGCAGTGAAAATGGCTTGCTTTATTACGAAACCTATTCGGATACGGTAAGACCCAGTGATTTGAGAAGGATAAACCACCCTTTGCTGCCTGATAAAAACCGAATTAATTCGCTTTGTGTTTGGAGTAAATGGTTAGTAATTGGTATTGAGGAAAAAGTATTATTATTGGATTTGCAAAAATGGCATAAAGACAAAAGTATAATAATCAGGTATTTAAACCCTCAAGAAGCTACTTTTACCAGTAAAGTTGAACAAAATATTTTTCTGATTGATAAAAGGGATAGCACGCTTTGGTTTAGTACTTCCGATATGTTATACCAATGGGATATTAAAACATGGCTTACGTTGCCAGTTTACAAAGTAACGCCCAATTTGGTGATGCGGAATGGGAAAAATGAATTTTCACTTTACGAAAACCAGCAAATAAAAGTTGAACCAACCCGGAACACTTTTTCCTTGGAAATTTGGTTCCAAAGCCGCGACAATATGCCAAGGTATATGACAGCAGCTCTCATATCACGAGGCGATAGTATTTCCTATCCAAATCCATCACTTCAAACTCAATTCGATTACAGTAATCTTGCACCAGAAACCTATTTTTTCGCTGTAAAGATTTTTCAGAGCGATGGCACCACAAGTACACATACTTATACTATTGTTGTAAAGAAATTCTGGTGGCAATATGCTTGGGTATGGGTTTTTTTTGCATTGATTGTACTCACCCCAATCGTTTTATGGCTTAATGGATTGCGAAAAACGGCACTGCTGAAAAAAATAAAGGCCGAACAAGAATCAAAACTTGCGAACCTGCAATTGGTTAGCCTAAGCAGCCAGTTCAGGCCTCATTTTATATTGAACGCTTTAAACGCCATTGGAGCTGGTTCTGAAGATAAGCCAGAGCAGGAAAGCATATTGAGCCGCCTTGGAGAGAGTGTAAACCTTATTTTTAACCATGCCAAGGAACAAAAAACTACGCATACATTTTCGAACGAATGGAAACTTGCGATAAATGTTATTGAAATCCACAGGTTGATGTACCTAAAGGAGCTACAGTTGACGCTTCCTTCACAAGCTTTATTGAATGAAGTTTCCAATATCCAAGTCCCATTGGGTTTGATGCAGATTCCAGTTGAGAATGCACTTCTGCATGGCTTAAACAATCGGCTTGTACCTCCGTGGATCCTGAATATTGATATTGAACTGCATCCAAAATATGTAAATATTATTATTTCAGATAATGGGGTTGGACGGCCGAAATCGGCAACTTTGAGCAATTTTACAAAGCATGGCACCGGATCCAAAAACCTGCACGAAGTGGTCAGGATTTTAAATGAGAATTCGGAAAACAAGATTGACATTTTGTATAAAGACAATATCTTAGAAGATGCCGCTGGAAACTATGGAACCCAAGTGATTATCCAAATTCCGAAAACATCATTAGTATGGTAGCAAGAAATTTGAAATTTTTGGTGATAGAAAATGCAATAACGGTTTGTGAAGGGATTATCAACAGGATGAAACCTTACCAGAATTGGGAAAGCATTGGATTTACTACAGGGATAAATGACTCCAGCAAAATTGTGGAATTATACAAGCCTCAACTCCTGTTTATGGATTGGGACCTTGCCGGAGGCAGTGCTTATGAAATACTCAGGTTCATTCAAAATTTGGCTGGTTACGATCCATATATAATTTTCAATACAGGTTTTCAGAAGGATAATCCTGATATACCCATGGAAATTATCAATAACTATCAAATTGATAAGTACCTTATCAAGCCCATTTGGGAAGATTTGCGGCTTCACTTGGTTGATTACCTGTTGGAAGCAGAATCAAAAGCTATAAAGGCGTCGGGCTGTAAAACAAAATACTGGCTTAGGAATATTGAAAAGGAAATGGTATTGGTGAATTTGGAACAACTAAGTTGTATAAGCCAAAATGCGCTAAATCCACGCATCCGTGATTTTTATTTCATTGATAAAGAGTTGTGTATATCTACTTCCTTATCGTGGGCAGAATGTACCGGGATCCTCGATTCGAACAGCATTGATTACTTCGCTTCAAAAAAGCGATCGCATTTAATAGTAAAACAACATATTACAGGTTTTGAAAAGCCATTTGTGCGGGTAAAAAACGTAAAATTTAAATTGGAAGTAGTACGCGACAATTTGAAGCAATTTGAAGATTGGTTGAAAGCATAGGGCACTTGGATATTAGTCGGCAAATTGTAAAAGACGGGCGTGAGAGCTAATCTGAGTTTGTTTTAAACTTCGTAAATTACTAAATGTACTATTTGCGATTTGTTTCCAGCAAGGCATATTCGTCAATCATACATAGCGCAAATTAAAATAAAATTTTACTTTATGAAAAGGCTCTAAATGATAATTGCTACATTCCCGGCGCGATGCCTATCCCCACAAAATCAAAAAGCCTACCTTAATTGAAAGGTAGGCTTTTTGTATCTGTAATGGCTTTTTAAATTATCTCCAACAGCTCCACTTCAAAAATCAAAGCTGCGTTTGGCCCGATTGCTTTACCTGCACCCTGTGCTCCATAAGCAAGGTTGGAAGGGATAAAGAATTTGTATTTTGCGCCTTTCGACATAAGCTGTAAGCCTTCGACCCAGCCCGAAATTACCTGTGTAACACCAAAAGTTGCAGGTTCGCCCCGGCTAACTGAACTATCGAAAACAGTTCCATCAATCAAAGTTCCGGTATAATGTACTTTTACCTGGTTTTTGGCGGTGGCTTTTACACCTGATCCTTCGGTAATAACAGAATACTGAAGTCCGCTTGGGGTTTCGATTACGCCGGGTTTGTTTTTGTTTTCAGACAGGAAAGCTTTTCCTGCTTCGCTGTTGTTGCCTTCGGCTTTTTGTTTCATACCTTCGAAAAAATCGCCCAATATTTTGTTCACCTCATCGGGCGACATGGTGATTTCCTCATTATTCAAAATTGCATTAAGCCCTTTTGTAAAATGCTCGATATCAAGTGCGTCAACACCCGAATTTTTTAAGTTGCTGGCAATGCTCAAGCCTAATGCATAGCTGATGTCTTTCATAAAATATTTATTTGTTTTAAGGCTGCGAAGGTAAAACTTTTATGGTTTGCCCGACTATAATTTTCAAGGCTGTAAGAACTTGCTGGTCGGATTAGTCGGCTTTTGCCAATATATTTTTTTTGGCTACCTTTGCGCCATGGCACAAAACGAAGAAATTTTCAAGAAAATTATATCCCATGCCAAAGAGTATGGGTTTGTATTCCCCTCAAGCGAAATATACGATGGCCTAAGCGCAGTGTATGATTATGGACAGAACGGGGTTGAGCTAAAAAATAACATCCGCCAGTATTGGTGGAAATCATTGGTACAACACCACGAAAACATTGTTGGCTTGGATTCGGCGATTTTTATGCACCCAACCATCTGGAAAGCATCCGGACACGTTGATGCATTCAGCGACCCACTTATTGATAACCGTGATTCGAAAAAACGGTACCGCGCCGATGTGCTTATTGAAGACCAGTTGGCAAAATGGCAAGATAAAATTGATAAGGAAGTTGAAAAAGCAGCCAAACGTTTCGGCGACACTTTCGACAAAGATCAGTTTGTGGCCACTAATGCACGTGTGCTCGAATACAAGGAAAAGATAGACACTGCAAGCCGACGTTTTTACGGAGCCATGGAGCGCAACGACCTGGCTGATGTGAAGAAACTGATTGAAGAACTCGAAATAGTTTGCCCGGTTTCTGGTAGCCGCAATTGGACAGATGTACGCCAGTTCAACCTAATGTTCAGCACTTCAATGGGTTCGGTGAGCGAAGATGCCAATGTTATTTACCTTCGTCCGGAAACAGCTCAGGGCATTTTTGTAAATTACCTGAATGTACAGAAAACCGGCAGGATGAAAATACCTTTCGGGATTGCACAAACCGGTAAAGCTTTCCGCAACGAAATTGTTGCCAGGCAATTTATTTTCCGGATGCGCGAGTTTGAGCAAATGGAAATGCAGTTTTTTGTTCGTCCCGGCACTGAATTGGAATGGTTCGAGAAATGGAAAGAAACCCGCCTGAACTGGCATCTTTCCCTGGGAATTCCTGCTTCAAAATACCGTTTCCACAAACACGAAAAACTGGCACATTACGCCAATGCTGCTGCTGATATTGAATTTGAATTCCCGATTGGGTTTAAAGAACTTGAAGGAATACATTCGCGAACCGACTTTGATTTGAAGGCGCATCAGGAATATTCAGGCAAAAAAATCCAGTATTTCGACCCTGAGCTTAACGAGAATTATGTGCCGTACGTTATAGAAACTTCAATTGGCCTTGATCGTACCTTCCTGGCGATGCTTAGTTTTGCATACACTGAAGAAAAACTCGAAGACGGTTCCGAACGTGTAGTACTGCGTTTGCCGGCGGTTTTGGCCCCGTTTAAATGTGCCGTACTTCCTTTGGTCGCAAAAGATGGCCTTCCTGAAAAAGCCCGCGAAATCATGGATACGCTCAAGTACGATTTCATGTGCCAGTACGAGGAAAAAGATTCAATTGGTAAACGCTACCGCCGCCACGATGCGATTGGCACACCTTATTGCATCACTGTTGACCACCAAACTCTCGAAGACAATACGGTAACCATACGCGACCGCGACACCATGAAACAAGAGCGCATCCCAATAGAAAAAATTGCCGAACTCGTAAGGATAAAGGTTAAGGGAAATTAGTTTTCGCCTTGTGGTTTACAAGGATTCTTAAACTGCCCAATGTTGACTTTAAGCATTCCCTTTTTTGTGGTATTTGACTTCAAGAAACTGGAATGAAGGGTCAACATTTTGGTTTATAGTGGTTTCGGTTCAGGTTTATTCAACTCCGAAAGCGAAGCAATTCCGCTTATACCGCCAAGATTCATAGTATCGAGCGCAGAGCTGGGCACAATAATCATAGAACCTATTTTTAAACCTTCACCAATAAGGTTCATAGCCCTCAATTGAAGTGCAACCGGATTGCTCAAGTATGATTCGCTTGCTTTGGCAAACTTCTCGGCAATTTCGGTTTCGGCAGTTCCAAGGATTACCCTTGCTTTGCGCTCCCTTTCGGCCTGGGCCTGTTTGCTCATAGCATCGGACAAACCCTGCGGGATTGTAATATCCTTTATACCAACTGTCTGACAAGTAATTCCCCAGGGATTGGTGTTTTCGTCCAACAATTTCTGTAAATCTTCTGCTATTTTCACCCTGTCCTGCAATAAATCAGCCAATTCGTGCCGCCCGATAATGTCTCTCAAACCGGTTTGGGCAATATATTGCACGGCGGTCATATAATCAGCCACTTCTAAGGCTGCCTTTTCCACATCCCATACTGTCCAGTACAGGGTGGCAACCACGTTCACAGGAACTGTGTCTTTGGTTAAGGTTTGGTCTGCAGTAAAATCGGTTACCCTTACCCTTTGATCGATATAATCAATCACATTATCAATGATCGGCACGATAAAAAATATCCCGGGGCCTTTCAATCCAATATATTTGCCCATCCTCAACAGAACCGCCTTTTCCCATTGGTCAGCAATTTTTATTGAACTGGCAATAAGGATTGTTAGAATTATCAGCACAACAAAGAGTTTAATGTCAAGATAATCGACATAGAGCAGAACTGACAACAGCGCAGAAACGATGACTAAAACAGTAATCGAAATGGAATTAAAAAGATTTTTGGTTTTCATAATTATTTGTTATTAAGGTTATTATTTTGCAATCCTTCAATCACATCTTCTTTCGAAAATCCATACGTATAGGCAACAGTTAGAAATTCTTTGCAGATGTCCTGCATTTTTTTTTGTTTTTCTTCTTCGCTTAGCACAATTCCATTTGCATTGATAAATGTTCCGGATCCTTGCTGTGTATCGAGAATACGAAGGATTTCAAGTTCTTTATATGCTTTGGCTATGGTGTTCAGGTTTACCTTAAGTTCTACCGCTAATGCCCTAACTGTTGGAAGCTGTTCCCCGGTTTTTAAGTTACCGGAAGCAATCCCAAATTTTATCTGGTCAATAATTTGCCTATAGAATGGGGCACCTCCGCTTGGGTCTAAAATGAAATTAATCATTGTATTTGTGTTATATTGTATTAGTATTATAGTACAAAGGTACAATAGTTTTTCGAAATCCAATCAAAAACCGAAAAAATATTTTTCTAAAAAATTAGTGCCGCGATTTTGCAAAAAGAATAATCAAACAAATAGTTTTTTTCAGTAATAGAAACTTTTCAAAATAAGTAAGTCGCCATTAATCTTATAACATTTTTTTATGATTTCATCAACAGTCTTAACTTTTCCCTTTGACCTTTGACTTTTTCCTTTTTCCCTTTGACCTTTCCTTTTTCTGGCTTATACAGTTACGTAAGAACAGCAAATCACCACACAAATGGGATTACCCTTTTTGATTGTTGCATATAGGTTTTATAAGCGGGATGATGATCGCAAAGCAGCTTTTCCTCAAAAAGCAATTTTATCACCAAACCAACAACAAGCAATATACAGATTGTCAATTTTATATAATCGAACTGTCCAAAAAGTAAAGCTATCGCAAAAATAAAAATGGAAGTGTACATGGGATGACGGATAAGTTTATAAGGCCCGTTCGTAACAAGTTTTCCCTGTTCGACAGGATAAGGCACTACATTAAAATTACCAACCCTCATAACAAACATGGCCCAAAAAGCCAGGAATCCGGAAATTCCTATAAGCAAAAAAGACCACCAGGGCAAGTTGAACCATTTGGTAAACAAAGCCAACAAAAAAAGGCAGCAAAATTGTACCCCTACAAGTATTTTCCCTTTCATTGGTCTTCGGATAAAGGCATTATCAAATTCTGGCTCCCGGATTTTATCATTTTCTGTTCGGTAAGGTGCAACTCAATATCAGTAAGAATTGCGGGAATGGCAGGAATGGAATTTTGGCTCAGATTAGCGGCAATCTGCACCCCTGAAATAGATTTTATTTCGACAATAAGCTGTGCAATTCTGTAATCGGGTATAGCGCCAAGGGCAATAAGGAAATAACTAAACTGTTTATACGAAGGCAATAAACTTAGTCCGGCATTG
>Ga0316612_1000433_pt1 | contig 13152 bp, 18 predicted proteins | sample MIS2016226_MG_FD_207676 | JGI IMG/M metagenome (GOLD analysis project Ga0316612, IMG submission 207676) | Microbial mat bacterial communities from Middle Island sinkhole, Lake Huron, Michigan, United States - MIS.2016.226 | ecosystem: Environmental > Aquatic > Freshwater > Lake > Sediment... | reverse complement strand
CGTGTACAACGGACCAAACTTAGACAAACGCAAAGAGTCGTCACAGTTGGCGGTGCGAGTGTACCTGCGCACGTCGGTAGATGGGCAGTACACCAAGCTACCGGACGACCTGCGCCTTAACGTTTTCGACAAATTCATAGCGAAGCACTACGAGTAGAAGGTTATTATGTTGATAACACACGGAATCATCTACGCTTGTGAGAAATGCGGACAAAAGTATGTAAGCTGGGAAGAGGCACATCGCTGCGAGCATATGCGAGACGCCGAGGTTAGTGGGATAGTGGCCGGAGATGTCGTTACGTGGAAGCACCACAGCGGATACGGGACGGACGTCGACAACATACCATACACAGTGAGGCGGGTATTCATATCACCGGTGCGCCTCACAGTCGGGCGTAAAACGAAACGTCACTTAGAGTACGCAACTATGTGTATAACAGGCGCGTGCGCGCTGTGCAGCAATGGTGAGGATAATACAGACGGTATGAAGTGCAGTGACGGCTACTACACGACAGAAACAACCAACCTGACAAAACGTGATATAGGATGACACATGATAATAGTACCTAGACCTTTAATGTCTGTAGGCAACACTGACGCCAACGGCTGGCGAGCTTATGGGCACCGTCTAACGTGGTTGTCCAGCGAATGTTATTGTGTATCGACGGTAGATATACACAGGGGGATGGGTGGAATTATGGATATAGTGTACTTCTCGACCCTGGACGAAGCCATGAGCGAGTTCAAGAAACGGGAGGCGCTATTTATAAAAAACGAACAAGAACAGGAACAACTCATAGCCGAGGGCTTGCCGAAATGGCAGGATGCGCATCCAAAATCGGGGGCGTCATGAAAACCAAACGTAAGGAAATTTCAACGGTAGTAGTAAAGTTCGGAACTTTTACACAACAAAAGCACGACGAGATTTTTATACGGTTGATTACCGATGCGATTATCCGTTCCGGACGTCGTGTCGATGTTTACGAGAGAAAAAGTATCAAAGCGCCGTACGAGTTTTTAGCGCACACGATTGGCACCGACAAAAAGGATTACAAACTGGTAAGGACGCACAAATCACGGTACGACTTCGCAGGCGGGACAGCGACCGCACGCATGTGGAAACTGGTGGAGAAATTTCAACGGTTTCTGGAAGAGTGTAATAAAGAAAGAGTAGTAATAAACATAGACAACTTCAAGTAGAGGGCATACAACATGTGTGATAAAGGCAGAACATGTAAACAAGCTGTAAGTGTAATCGACACAAAAGAGTTGGACAGCTTGCAGGACGTTCTTAATGAGACTGTCGACGACGAGGCAGTTTTAGTGCGTATGAATACGTTCTTCAACAATGTGCGCAAAGTAGCGCTGGAGTCAACCAAGGGGGAATGCAAATGCAATTCACACTAGCCAACCGCATGCAGGTAGGTTTACACGATACGTTATATGGTCTACTTCAACATATCGGCGATACAACTTTCATGGTCGATCACATAGAGCGCCGATCCGATGGTATGTTCGTTTGTAAAAAATGTGGACTGCAAAGCACATCATTCGACGCGGTAGTAGCACATACAGTGTCTGCGCACCTATCACCGGAAATACGTGATGAGTTCAATACGTATGGTGTCGCTCTAGTTGGAATAACTCAAAAGCTAGGTAACATTGTTGAGTGTCTACTCTGCGACACTCACAACGAGCGTGAGTGTAAAGAAGGCGCGCCGCTCGGCGATAAACCAATATCGTTCTACAACTGCGTTGCGTCGGTGGCAGTAGATAAAAAACTTTACCTTATCCGCCAAGATGACGAAGACGAGGATGGCAGCGTTAAGGCGTCGGTGCACGTGGGAGATACGTCATTCGACATTGTGGTGGGTGTACTGGCAGCGGAGCTAACGGAAATTCTCATGGGTGTGGTTTCTATACACTCGGACGACACGTCGCTTCAGACGCTTGAACACAATCGCAAGCTCATGATAGAACGCACAGCAGAACAGATCACTAAAATGCAAGCAGGGAAAGTATCAATTACGCAGGCATTTCAGGGATGTTGTGTTGTGGTATCTGTCGAAGTAATGGATGTAAACGACAAACTATTGCCAACGGAAGCACCATTTAATTAATATCGAAGTAGTAGCGCACTATCTCACAGTAGTGCGCACACATTAACTTTCACAATAGGACACTGATCATGGAAAGCACAAGAATTAAAACACACCAACTTATACGGCACTTGTTCAGAAAAGAACTCAGAACATGCACATCGCCGATATACGACGAACCGGAAGCGTGCGAAGTAACACCGACACGAGACATAACGCACGAAGAGATGCGCACATGGTTAAGCACACCGGTGCCGCACCACTTCTTGGATAGCGGCGACTATTACGGTAGGCAGTATCAGATAAACGCATTAAAAGACTTCAAACGAATACCGCCGGTGCATTACGAGTTCGACTATACGAGAGAAGATCGCGCCATCACCACAGGGGACATGTTGTACACAGTAGAGTTGTACCACTTCTTGATGGAGACATGTGGATTCGACGCGGTAACTGACACCGTGAACGCACACATGGAAGCCAGTCCGGACGACGAAGGTCTGTATTATGCACAGAGAAACGGCGGGTTCTATACATACAACCTTGGCGACGCTGTACTAGGTAATATGAGCGGCGATTTTATGTGCGTGGCGAGTACACTGTCAGGCGAGGAGTTGTTTGAAACGGACGATAGAGTGTACGCTTCCATAACGATTCATGGTGGGTGCGATCCGCGCGGCGGGTTTCAGGATGAGAAACTTGTAGCGCTAAAAGTGCCGTATAGTTCGTTCGTAAGCGCTGAGGTGGCGATGTGGTGGGCTGAATGGGATGACACGGGAGACGGGTACCGGAACGAGGCATCCACATCGTATGATGGGTATACGTTACGAGACGAGAGTGGAGATTATATTACGATAATCGAGTATATGGAGTATATGGACACACCCGCCACGGTTGTCGAACACGAAGGCGAAATAAGCGACGATGCCGATTGCGCAAGCGGACGGTTTGGTGGATATGTGCCAGTAATGCCAGAAAAACTGCTGCCAACACTGTCGTTATACATTAGCGAGTAGGCTGCCAATATAACTTTCGTACCGAGGAGGACTTAACATGGCTAGATTCAGCATGGCAGATGACATCGTAAAGACGGCCGCTAGTTGTATTGACAATAAATCGATGGACGCTCTCTTATACGCATGCGACGATTACAACATGAGTATGTGCTACGGATGTAACGGATGCGACGAACGTGACGAGGAGGAAGTGGGCAACTGCGGTGAACAGAAATCGTTAGCGACGCTTTTAGAACTGCCGGGCGACGTAGCATTTAGCTACAGAACCTGGCTCGACGTCAACGACTGCTCGTTCGATCCGGAGGGGCAAGTATCGACGTTAGAGGAGATCAAAGAGTTATTAGGAATCACCACGGATAAACACGATCAGGCGCTGTCGGAAATGATAGATAACTCCAGCGGCGGTAGACTGAACGTGTACTTTTGTTGCGGTCTCGGTACTTTTCTACCTGTGAACGGTGGCGGCTTCGACGACATTACACACATAACATTCTTCGGAGATGTTATTATCGGAAGCGTGGACGGAGCGAACGGATCGGGGCATTGTGTCACGATACAGCACGAATTTACACTACCATTTGACCACGATTATCTGTACGTGGACTCACTAAAAGGTTACGGGTATAGTTGGACTAAGGATATCGCAGGTGAATCGGAAAACTGGTGCGAGTCCACCCAGTTCAGATTAACGATCAAAGAAGCGCCAATGGCGGTAGCATGAGAGACACTACATTCGAAGAACTCGCCGATACATCAATCAGAACACAGCGCCTCATATGTTTCGAAGACTACTATGACGAGTCGGACCTACAAGAAGACGATGAGGACGACGAATTTGCAGCCGGATTGGCTGCCGTCAATGAAAGAGTCTACAACGATCCACGCTGCTCACGACCGCTCGTATTTGTATGCAACACACAGCTTGAGGTCGAAGTATTTCCGAGAGGCGGCGAGACGTACGACCGTGCTATTGAAGGGATTAAGAACGTATTGCAGATTAGAGCGCTGCGCCACGACGACGCATTGCGCAAACTACTGGACTGCTCGAATGGCGGTCATTTGAGAATTTTCTTTATGAGCAAGCCGTCGGTTTTTATGCCGCTAAGCAGAGGTATGAAATCGGCAGATATTACATTTAGCGGTAAGGTGCAGGTCGGTGTAACCGGGTATACGAACGGTACCGGTGGTGTTATCCAGCTTCCGATTACGTTTACATTACCGTTGACATTCGACGATAGCAGACCGATTCGTGTAGAAACACTCATCAAGCATAACTACACGGAAAGCGCGTGTATGTCATGGAGTTGGTGCAAATCAACGCAGTTTGAATTATCCAACATCGTTTACAACAATTAGGGGGCGGTATGCGAAAGGAATTAGCGAGTATAGAAGTAAAATCAGACGGGGTCATGTACACAAAGGGCGCACTGTCTCACGTACTGATAAGATTCGGTGGGTATCGTGTACTCAGTGATGTGCAAGAGCTCGTGGACACCCTCAACGCAGCGGGGTTGTATTTGACGCCGTATACTTATGGACAACACGACGCACCACATCAAACGTTATTCGTGTTCCCGCTGCTGGAGAACAAGATAAAGCCCGGCTCCGATTCACTGACGGCGTCCCTAGCCATAATCCAAATCAGGACCAAGATTCTTACGGAGGCAGCGGTATGACAAATCAACGCAAAAAACTGGTTCGCATGTGGGTGAACCAGCCCGAATATAGCCACCCATTCGCACAATACGACCGTGAGATAGTATTGGCAGACCTAGAAGACGTGGATGAAGACGGTTTAGTCTCAGTGTACTTCACACGTAGCGACTCATGCCTATTCGGCAGAGTACATCCTTCGACACTGGTTGACGGGTGGGATGTGGGCAAAGCCACCTCAGTAAAATTCCAACTATCTTTGACACACGCCAAAGCCATCATACGTGAGCTAGGTCGTGATGGTTTGGAGCGTTTTCTGGAAGCCGTGAATAGTCAGCCAGAATTTCTGAAGCACTTGGGCGAGTTCGAAGATGTGTCCGATCTTATGACGATAGTAGAGTGCGGATGCTCAGGATCAGCGCATGCGGCGGCGTTTTACGGAAACGCATTCAAATGCTTAACACACTGCCACGAGAGTATAGAAGATACGTTAGAAAACGCTTGCCTCGTCACGCCGAAAGGGAGTGAAGAAGGTATTCTCTGGGACGTGTCGACGACAATATACAAGGGCTTCGCAAGCGAGGTATGTATATTGGCCGTTGAAACGTGGGTGTCGCATTTATCTGAATTCACCGAAATCTTTGCTAAGGAGGGATACTAATGAGACTGTTAAGCGTAAAAGGTAATCTGTTTCCGGACGTGCCGATTGATCTTTACTTCGATCCGCACTTTGTACCAGACATCTTTGTTATCGGAGGGATGCAGGGGTGCGGTAAGACGACACTGTTCAAGAAACTCGTCAGAGGGAATCGTTGCGATTTCTCAGCCATATACGACGAGAACAATGTAGGAAGTATATTCTTGGGTGCGGACTACTTCAACAGTGGTGAAGACGACATCGACCCCGCATATACTCTGCGATACGCGTGGAAAAACGGAGGGGAGAAGTACAAACAGATTATTTCTTGGGTCGCAGGTTTGCCAAACAAATCAGTTATCCTACTGGACAACCCCGACACTGGGCTGCATCCAGACAACCAGTTCATGCTGGTTAAAGATTTGGAAAAGGTGAAAGGAGACTCGCAGATTATCATAGCCACCCATTCGTACGAATTATGCACGGCGCTGACGCCATCGCATGTGCACGTGATTTACACACCGGCACAAATAGCCGCAGAGCGGCGTAAGGACTAGGAGGAGTTATGTTCAAAGTAAAAAAGAAACGAACGGTAACACTGGATAAGTTACGCACCATGTTCAAATCGTTCGACACCCTGGCGTGCCGTGTGCGGTACAAGCAGCAAAAGGATTACGTCCCTTATGCAAACACACCGCTTGTACGCAACTGGGGCAGCGTGAATACAGTGACACTCATTTTTAAAAAGGAACACCGGGTGACGACGCCCGGCGGGTCGGAAGGACGTGACGGGGCCACGTTTGTTTTAGATCACAATACTCAAACCAATACAAAAGGCACATAAATGCAAGCGAACATCTACGCAGCAAACAACAGAAGTCAACTGATAGGTGACACTATTTTGGCTGACGGTGCGGTAACGCTACAACGCCTCGACCACCAATGCGTAAGAGGGCGCGTATCGTTCGCAGGCACGTTCGAGACAAACACAGAAAACGTCGGTAGAGATTTACTGACAACCTTAGTTCCGGACATGCACACATACGAATCGATTGACGACATGGTTGCGGCACATAAACTGACGCGGGTGCCGAAACACCTATACGCATTGAGAAGCGATTGGATAAATATCCTACCTGAAGGGGCGCTGCGCAGTGCGCTCGAAAAGCACAGCAAGTTCTACGGCGCTCAGCACTTCGCAGTATTTCTCGCATAGAACACAGAAGAGGTCATAATGAACAAGGAACACGAAGAGTACGACGTAGACTTCATCGAGTCAGACGTCATGATAGGTCGTATGCTGAAGATATTCACGTACGACATGGTAGAAAAAATGTTGCGCAAACAACTGACTGACACACGAGTGTGCACACTATGCGATGGGTATAGCGTGACAGAAACAGTATTGCGTAAACAACTAGCCGAGACCCTATGCAACAGGGACTATGTGCTACTGGCGGCGGCATCCTTTGGCGGGATCACTGACGAAACTCTGTCTGCCGCGTCTCGCAACGTCTTGGCGTTCAAACAAATAATATCCGAACTGGGTTACGGCGATGCGTTCACCACACTTGAATCGTTAGACGGGGCATTACGTGTCGCCAATCAGGCGTTATATGCGACACCCAAAGGCAGAGTCCACATCCTGTTCGGAAGCGACGGGGCGTTCATTGAATTATGCAAATATGCCGTAACAACCGACGCAATCGGCGCCGAACATATGCGCGAAGTAATCGAAATAGCGAAGACGTATAGAATACCGCTGGAGCGCGCCGAAACGTTTCTTGAGGAATACAAGCGGCCAAACATTAATGGGGGTATGGCCGGAACCTCCTTGCGAACCCGGCTCGACCCCGAGGAGGCACTTTCAGCAGATCGCATCTTGAGACTTAACAGCGCGATACGAAGTTGTAGAATAGAAGACTTGGTTCCCGTGAACCCCCCAACGCACGGTGAGGAGGCCGCGCCGTACAAGGCGAATGACACACCGGTATTCAACATGAGCGCCGAAGACATCGAATATTTGATCGACACGGTCGGCAAGGAAGTCGTAGGTAAGTTTGTACACGACATGCTAAACCCGCCGGAGTTTATTAAACACTTGGGCGTACCTGACGATCTGGCCACAATAATGCACATATATCTGAAGGGATTCGACATAGATGTGTTCGGCGGATTACCCCAGCAATATATACATACGCTCAGCGGCGGTGTTGAGAAGCTACTCGAACAGGCCGGTGGGACGCATACATGGAATCCAGCCTACGAAAGTTTTGAAGAGTTCTGCACAGGTTTAGTAAAAACAGCAATAGAACATTACGTGGGCTCGCACGCAGAAGTGCCGGACGCCCTCAGATGGCGCATTGCCGAGAAGCAGCACGTTCCGGAATAGTTTCGACCGATAATCGGACCAAAAAATCGCCCTCGCTCTCATGCTTGGGCGCTACCACGGAGTACCACGAATTCCAAGGAGTATTCAAGGTAAACCAACAACATGAAAAGTGACGCGATAGGCGATTGGCTGTTTAAACAATACTTTGAGAAGTACACGCTTCGTATAGCGGCGGGCTTCTTGATCACTCTCGGTGCAGCTTACGTAGTGCCAGTATACTTCGCATTCGGCACTACGTACCACAATTACTTAGCATCTGCGATAGCTGCGCTCGTAACACTCGTAGCCACCGCTGCGTACTGGAAGTTAGAATTTGTCAATTTCGAAAAAGAAGTTGTGCCGATGCTTGAAGAAATGCGATCAGTAATATCCACAGCGCTCTACGGCGCTGATACAAACTCAGAACCAAAACCAAGAACAGGAATAGCCATGCCGTTTTATCTAGCCGTTATCTCACAGTTACCAACACGTGAAGACAAGGACACATTCAGCAGAAATCACGTAGCACGCATCATACCAGCGATAAGCGCAAACCACGCAGCATACCTCTACGGCACGCTGAACACGAACGCAGATGCTGCGGACGATACAAACAGTTGTCAGTCAACGTTCGATCCCTCTAGGGATTATCTCGAAGAATGCAACACCCATACCGCCGAGGACTTGGTATACGAAGACGACGGGTACTTCTTACAAATAGCCCCTTTGTATATGAATGATAGAGAAATGCCGTCGATTGTAGTGCGCGCAGAATTAATATCACATCAACCGCTAGATCGCCCCGTCGACGTGTGCGTGGGGCTCTCGAAACTACCGCTCTCAGCCGGCATAACGGGAGCGCTCGTTAAACTGAACAACGAGTATCTGGAAGTCACCGGAAGCAATCTATTCGGACGGACAACTGGCTGGAACGGCACATTGTACGAACCTGCAATAGCAGAAGCCGTCGCAGGGTGCGGAAATCTTTATGAGATTACGAATGCGATGTCGCAACTAATGTCGCAGGGGGCGAACTGCAAACTCTTTATAACGGTGTATCTACGCACACTGAGTAACGGGCGATTCACAAACTTGCCGTCCAATCTACTTCTCGACGTGTTTGGGGTGTTAGGATGCGATGTAAAGTGATAGACTGCGCGCAGTAATTACAAACAGCCAAAAAGGAAACCAATGATGTTAAGATATATATTATGGTTGTATGTGCCGGAGATTATAAAAAGCATAATCAATGGATTAATAACCGTCGGAGAAGCGTCATACCGCTCGTTAGCAACGATGTTGTCTGTCGTTTCACAAGTGCTCCTATTCATGTTAGGGGTGTTTATGTCCAAGATTGAAACCATCGTCCTGGTGATCGCTATCTTAATCATGGCGCACCCGTGGGTCGTAAAGCCAGTGCCGACGACTCCAGAAGACCTCAGCAACGTCATTCTAATCGACCCCAAAGACTACGGTAGACTCGTTTATATACCGTACTGGATGTCTGATAACGACAAAGTGTTGCAGAACAGAGCAGCTATTTCGCGTGAACACATTCTAAGCGCGATGTTCGATAAGAAAGAGATACTCGACGCAAAAAAGCCAGCGCATAAGTTTGTAAAAGTGTGCGCAGCTGACGTGGAGTCGGCAACAACTCTTGTAGAATGCGTAGCCTCTAAACTGAGAAGTGTAGGGTACACGGCATACAAGGACTGCGTCGCAGATATGTCGCTAAACGGCATTAAGACATTGTTCATAGTAAACGTATGCCTGGCGGCGGTGACGGACATGGAATTCGCGGACACAGCTGAGACAACCATACTACGAGACGAAAACGGGCACGCTACGGCTGTCCTATACGACGACGACTTCTAAAAACCCACCATGTAAAAAGCGCCGCCTGCGTAACGCTTACGGCGCGCCATTCAACATCACACTCTGGACAGTCACATGACAAAGAACATCGACACAACTAAGGGCACGGCATTCATATCCGTCCTGCTCAGACAACTGCTCGCCATAAGTGCGCCAAAAGGGGCCGAAGGCGAACCGATAGTATTTTCGGCTGTATGTGAGCTATCGGACGATTACATAAACGCAGCGGAGAACGCAGCAGAGGAGGCCATTAGCGACGGGGACGTGCCGCAAGAGAAGACACCACTTGGCGACCGGTTAATGGCGCTAAGACGTAAAGCGATTGAAGAAGGCGATGTGGAGTTAATGCCAACCGACGAGATTCTCGAAGAGGCGCAAGACCGTCGGTACGGAGGCGGTCATGGGTTCGACGGGGACTCATATTACCAGTTGGAAGATGAAGATATTATGGAAGTACATGTAGATGCAGCATGCGACGATCACAATCCAATGGTCGGCGGTATACTCGCAATGTATCTACCCAATCTGGAATACGTCGACGGTAAATTCAAACAAGACGTAGTAGTAGGTTTAGAATACGAGAAACGCGAAGTGCTTCTGGACACACTTTACGCAGTCAACAATATGATAGCGAACGTTCCAAAAGAAGCACCGATGGGCATACGTAAGATGGCAGTCATGCTCACCTATGCGGCTTCCGTCCATGAAGACTTCGGAGTGGTAATGCTGCCCGGCAGAGACGTTTACTCAGCCGAAGAAATCAGCGTTGTGAACAGTATTAACAAATATACACCCGAAACTGGGATTGCAGAAATGACACAGATATTCGGCGCGCTGTTCAACAAGATTCTCGACGAATTTACAGAACAGTCGGGGGTGGGCAGTATGTGTTTCTACCCGCTCACGCTCGAAAGCGACGGCGAGTACCGCACGACGTGCGAAGTTACAGGATATTGCGTTTAACTAAACTAACGGAGAAAACACAACTTGGTATACGATCTGAGCAGTTACACAACCCTAACACACGTAGCGAATCTAGGACACGCATGGTACTTTTTTGCGTGTTGTGTAGTGATGGTAACTACGGCGCTGCAAGTCCTCAAGTATTTCACAGCGGAGTCGGCCGTAGCCGCAGCGGAAGCGACAAGAAACGCTCTTGTATTAACCGGCATAGTGCTCAAATATCACGTTGCCATATTCCTATGTATGTGTGTGCTAAAAGGCATCGTCATGTACGTTGGGATTGGTTGTGGCGGTATAGAGGTTGTGAGCGACTACGATTTGTTCGGATTTGCAGTATTGATAACAACACAACTTATGTGGGCGCTGTAATAGGTTTATTAGAATAATAAGACAAATCGGAAATTACAGGTATGAAACAGGTACAAGGGCGGGCGGCTTATGTAGCCTTGGTAACAGGATGTTGCCCTACATTTCTGACAAGCGTGCCCACGGATCGGGCATTTCTGGCGCGCAAAACGTTTATGGCTATAGGCGAAAAATCACACCAAACGGCGAATTTAGAACGATGGGTGCTTCACACAGAGAAAGGGCGGGACGCTCTGGACAGCCTGATGTCCATATTCGGCAACTTCGCAGGACAGGTCGTGTGCGAATTGCTATCAGAATCGGGAGGGGCGCAGCCCTCCGTAAATGAGTACGAAACTTGGCTCATGCGGCTGCTGACGTCCCAGAACATAGAACTTATTCTCGGTATAACAGATAACGAGGTCACGTATTACTCCAGTGCAACATGTTTGGAAAGAGTGCATTTCACGTTACAGAATCCGTTCGCATCACTTACGTCGGACAGCAAGGCTGATGTAAATATAACAAGAATGAGTAGAAAAGACGTGCGGTCAAAATGGAGGCTTGCCGGGTCATGTCGACTAAGCTATGATGACGATATAGCGGAAATAGGCGTGTTATGGGAAGCCGGGCTGGTTGGTGTATACGCAGCATGGCTGTGCGGTGTGGATACGGCGCTCAAGAGGGGCGTGGACGGGGGCGGAGACCTGTTCGGCAATAAAGGGTCGAAGTTCTACGGATTTTACCCACTGAAACCGGGCAGACAGTCGATTCAGACGTTCGCAGGAGAGTTGTTGAGAGAAGTGTGGCGAAGCAGCCTCATAAGTACGGGGCCGCAGTTGCAAAAACAGAAATTATTCGAATCAGTCGCCTCAAAAATACAAAATTCACAGGAGTCACACATTATGTCGAAACCAAAGAAAGCCGCAGCAACCGACACCAAGGTAATAGAATTACAAAAAACATCCAAGAAGCAACCGCAGCGCAAGGTACTCAACATCGCCATACCAAACGCCGAATTGGGCGGAGACCTGTCTGGGCCGTATGTGGTTACAGTCACAATTGGCAGATTTGTCGAGATGATCACCAAGGGTATCATCGAAGTCCCGTTGTATCAACGCGGTATCGTGTGGAAGGCGACAGATAACGAGACGTTTATAGCTGACATTCTACAAACACCGCCCGGAGCTCCATTTACAACCAACTTCTTTACATGTGGGATAGAAGGGGATGACAAAGGCGAGCCCGACATTGAGAATATTACAGAGGAGGGGGCGTTGATCCTGACAGATGGACTGCAACGCTCGGTACCGCTTCGGCTGTTCGTCGAAGATAAGCTAAGTATTCCGATTCAGGCGTTCCATTGGCTGACGGGCGTAGACCAGGAACGGTTAGAAATAGCCGCTGGAACGCTTGGTGTGCGTAATATCCGCATGTCTAATCTGCAACAAGAAGACGTCGATAAATTCCTGTCCACAAAATTGTTCATGGTGATACGTTACGGACATTCTATTCGGTTGGCGCATTTGTTCGCAGCACTCAATCGAGGGAAACCGCTGTTGGCTAGTGAGCAGTTATTCTCGCCATTCATGTTCGGCGAACGCCCGTACGAAATGCTGCAACGGCTCGCCTCCACAAACGCACTCTTGCGCGCAGTATTCAGCGCATCTGGGCGAGTCACTGGCGGGGAAGCCACACAGCAGGAACGTCAAGCCGTGGAGCGCGGTCTGTTGAATCTATGCGCAGTCATGATTGGCTGCTATTCTGGAACGCCGGGAATTGATTATCTGAAAACCGCAGCATACATGAAAGCCAACGATACCGAGGAATCCGTAGAACGATTCGAGACGTTGATAACAGGTCTGCTTTCATTCATTCTGGAAGAAGGCGTTGCTGCGGACGAAAGAGAATTTACAACAATCGGTGTCGACAACATTATGTACAGGATGCAGTCCTCAGTATCAGGAAGATACACGCCAAAACCTGTATGGTTACTCCACATCGCAGATGTTCTGATTCGTGTAGTAACAGCGCATGCGTCGGCGAAAGGTATCCCACTCAAACTCGAAAATGCAACTAAAATCTATGAATGGTTGGTGCCACAACGGGCGACGATGGCGAAGGTGCTCGCAGGGATTAGACATAACAAAGTGCCAGATTCGAAAACGCCAATTGTTATGGCTTCAACAGGTG
>Ga0316612_1000426_pt1 | contig 13250 bp, 8 predicted proteins | sample MIS2016226_MG_FD_207676 | JGI IMG/M metagenome (GOLD analysis project Ga0316612, IMG submission 207676) | Microbial mat bacterial communities from Middle Island sinkhole, Lake Huron, Michigan, United States - MIS.2016.226 | ecosystem: Environmental > Aquatic > Freshwater > Lake > Sediment... | reverse complement strand
CGACCCTGTTTTTGGTGGCGATTATTCTGCATTAGGAATAGGAAGTACTATGGGTGGATTAGCAGGTATGTTTGGTTATGCCAGCAAAGCCGTTACATTTGTAGATAATCATGATACATTTAATAGTAATACTGCAAAATTAACTGATACGTATATTCAACAAGCGTATGCTTATATTCTTACACATCCAGGAATTCCTTGTGTTTTTGTACCCCATTATTATGGAGGAACATATTTAAAAGATGGTGTAACAAGAACATATAACGACAACAGTGCTACCATAAATAAATTAATGACTATTAGAAAAGCAAATGGAATAAATGCGTATAGCAGTTTAACTGTTGTATCTACTAACCCTACTTACGAAGCAATTATTGGTGGAAACGTAGCCATGAAAATTGGCCCTGATTCTTGGAGTCCATCTGGAAGTGGTTGGATTTTACAAGCTTTTGGTGATAGTTGGGCTGTATGGTCGAAAACTGCTATTAATGTTCCGCCAACAATCAATGTTTTACCAGTAGGTGGAAGTTATGAATTAGGAACAACAAAAACGGTAACGATGTCATCAACCGACCCAGAAAGTACAACAACCAAAATCTATTATACCACAGATGGCTCCACTCCTACTGCAGCGTCTACTTTATATACAGGTTCATTTAATGTATCTTCAACTACTGTAATAAAAGCAATTGCAATAGACACAAATGGAACAGGAAAATCGTCTGGAGTATTGGAAAGAGATTATAATTTTCTTGCTACACAAACAATTGATGTATGGTTTAAACCGCCAAGTACAACACCAAACTGGGTAAGCCCATTAAAAGTATATATCCATTTTTGGAATGCACAACCTACTGGTAATTTAGCTGGTTCAGATTGGGCAGTACCTGTTGCAATGGTTGCAGATCCTGCAAAACCAGGATATTATAAATATTCTTTCCCAAATGTATTCTCAGTTAACTTTTTATTTAGAGATGGAAGTTCAACAGGAACATTAGGCACTACCAAAACAGCCGATTTATTTACCACAACAGATGCCGTTTACGATTGGGATCCTACAAGTTCTACTTTTGTAAAACAGGTTACATTAGGTGTAGATGATTTAAATAATTCAGCTAAAAAAGTTACTTTCCAATTAGTTGAAAATCCTGTAAGAAACAATACAATTAAAGTAGATTATACAACTGAAAATGCTTCAAAAGTTACATTTAATTTATATAGCATTGAAGGAAAATTAGTAGATACTTATTCAACTAATTCAAGTGCTGGAAGAATTGAAATGCCAAATAAACAAAAAGCAGGTGTTTATTTATTGAAAATGAATGCAGATACTAATGAAACCAGTACAAAAGTGATTATCAAATAATTATTATTTTTTTATAATATAAAGACTATAACAGAAAAATGTTATAGTCTTTTTTTTTTGATTTAACACTTCAACTGAATTTTTAACAATACTTTATTTAAAATAATTTTTTGTCTCTGATATTATTTGCATCTTTGCAAATCTGAAAAATTAATACAGAACCAATGAATAGAATTTTTTCATTATTAACATTTATAAGCATTATCACAATTTCAAACGCTCAAAATCTTTCTTCTTCCCCCTATTCAGGTTTTGGTTTAGGTGAACCTCAATTTGACCAAAATATAGTGCTATCCTCAATGGCAGGAATTTCTTCAACCTATATTAGTGAAATTGGAAATGAGGTAAATTTTTCAAATCCTGCAGCAAATCAAAATTTAAATTTCACCACATTTAATGTAGGTTTTAATAATACTTTTAGCAGTTTAAAAGCAAATAATTTAAGTGAAAAAAACAGTGTAAGTTATATCTCCGATATTTCTTTAGGGTTTGCATTAAGTGAAAAATTCAAGTTTGGTTTAGGCTTTCAACCTTTTTCTACTGTTGGATACGATGTGAGTAGAATAGATTCTTTAAAACAAGCAGATGATAAATATATTTTAAATTCAAATAATTTTAAAGGCGAAGGAGGATTAAATTCCCTTCATTCTTTTGTTTCCTACACCTTAAAACCAAACTTATCAGTAGGGTTAAGAGTGAATTATATTTTCGGAAATGTATCTAAAGATCACGAAATAAATAATTTTGAATACAATTATATAACCAATAATTACGAGAAAAAAGATTTAGTAACCGGCTATGAAACAGATGTGAATATAGCTACCTATAATTTTACAACTGGAATTACGTATAAAATGAAAGTTAAAGAAAATCATAATTTAACTTTAGGCGGAACATTTGGTTTTGGTTTTGATGCAAATTCAGATTTTAATTACTTAAAAAGCACCTATTACTACAACTCTTTTGGAACAAAATCTAATGTAGATACACTTTCTTTTGGTACAAATAAAGGAAAATTAAGTCTTCCAAAAAACTTTTCATTAGGTGTTGCCTACGGTAAAACTTTAAAATGGAATGCAGCTTTTGATTTTAAATGGACAGAAGGTGTAGATTATACTTTCCCCAACGAAAAAGGAATTTTTCAAAATAATTATAAAGTAGCCGTTGGTGGTTGGATTATTCCAAATATCAACTCATATAAAAGTTATTTCGATAAAATTATATATCGAGGAGGATTCTATTACCAATCAGGAGCATTAGAAGTAAATTCAAAAGACATAAGTCAAATTGGTCTTACATTAGGAATTGGTTTACCCATTGCAAAAAGAGGTCAAGCTCCCTCTTATATTAATTTAGGAGTAGAATTTGGAAGACAAGGTACAAAATCTGATAATTTGATTCAAGAGGATTTTATGAAATTTAAAATCGGAATTAATCTGAATGATATATGGTTCAGAAAACGTAAATTCAACTAAAAATCAAATTGCAAAAAAGATGAAAAAATATTGTTTTTTAACAACTTCCATCTATTTTTGCCTATCTATCATTATTTTAATTTCTTCCTGCAAAGACGATAAATTAGAAAAACTAAAACCTAAAACTCAGAATTTAGTAAGTAAAAAAATCTTTAATGCAACCTATACCTTCAAAGATTCGGGATACAAAAAAATAGAATTACGATCGCCATTAGTTGAAATATACGAAGAAATAGATACACCCTACACACTTTTTAGAAAAGGATTAAATTTAAATTTTTATCAAACAGGCAAACCCAACCCTGGCTATTTAAGAGCATCTTATGCAAAAATTATCGAACTGAAAGGCTTATACGAAGCCAAAGGAAATGTTATTGTAATAAACCCAGATGGCGACACACTGAAAACGCAAAGCATCTATTGGAATAAAATTACCAAACTTATAAACACCAAAGACACCGTAAAAATCTACCGAAAAGACAAATCGTATGTAATTGCCAACCATGGACTAACGGCAACGGAAGATTTCAAAACTTTTACCTTATATCAAAACAGAGGAGCTGCGATGGTGAAGCAACAATAACAAAAGGGCAATGTGGTAAAAATGGTTATTTTTTTATTTTAAAAATAACTGTATAAACTTGAGTACGAGTAAAAATGAAAAATCAGTTTTGATAAACTAACTCAAAAGACTGCTTTTGCGATATTATAAATATTATCGGATTTTCCCATTGAATAAAAATGTAAAATTGGTACTCCTTTTTCTTTTAATTCTTTACATTGATTGATACACCATTCCACACCCAAATGTCTTACTTGCTTATTATCTGTACATTTTTCTATTTCTAAAACTAATTCTTGTGGCAAATCAATGTGAAAAATATTGGGTAATTGAGTCATGTGAGATTTTACAGCAATGGGTTTTAATCCTGGTATAATGGGAACATTTATTCCGATACTTCGGCATCTATCAACAAAATCAAAATATTTTTTATTATCATAAAATAACTGTGTTACAATATATTCAGCACCCATTTCTACTTTTTTCTTTAAATAAAATAAATCGGTATCTAAGTTAGGTGCTTCAAAATGTTTTTCAGGATAGCCTGCTATTCCAATACAAAAATTTGTAGGGGCAGGATTGTGTAATTCTTCTTCTAAATATTTACCTTTATTTAAGTTTGAAACCTGTTCTAATAATTCTGAAGCATAGCTATGACCATTGGGTTCTGGAACAAAATCTCTTTCGTTTTTCATAGCATCACCTCGCAAAACCAAAACATTATCTATACCTAAAAAATTCAAATCTATCAAAGCATTTTCTGTATCTTCTTTGCTAAAACCACCACAAATAATATGAGGAATGGCATCTACTTTATATCTATTAATAATTGCAGCACAAATACCAACTGTACCCGGACGTTTTCTGGTTACATGTTTCTCTAACATTCCATTCCCTAATTCTCTGTAAATAAATTCTTCACGATGATAGGTTACATCAATAAACGGAGGATTAAAATCCATTAAAGGATCTACATTATTTAAAAGTGAATTTATTGTGTCTCCTTTTTTAGGTGGAAGGATTTCAAAAGAAAAAAGTGTTTTGCCTTTAGCATTTTCAATATGTTGGGTAACTTTCATATAATAATTAAAAATAATTAATTTGCAAAAGTAAAACATTTTGCTGGAATAGAGCTAAAAAATAAAACCTTTCCAATATTGAAAAGGTTTTTATTTTTTTTGAGGTATCGAGCGGATTTGAACCGCTGTACACAGTTTTGCAGACTGGTGCCTAACCGCTCGGCCACGATACCGATTTTAATTTCTGTTTGCAAATATAAGAATTTTATTGAATTGCAAAATAATTTTTAGTGTTGTGAATTTTTTTAAAAAATAAACATTAAAATAGCCCGTTGTGCATTTAGGTAATTAATTTTTTTATGTTTGTAACTATATGATTTTAAATAATTCATATCCAAATAATTAAGGTCTTAAAATATATTCACAAATATAATTTTTAAAACATTATTATTTAAAATATCTATAATAGTATAGTAATTTTATAGTTTTAATTTATTCTATTTAGAATATGAAATACTATCTTTGAAAAAATTAAACAATGTCAAAAAAAGTTGCAATTATAGGTTCTGGATTTTCAGGTTTAGTTGCTGCTTCTATATTGGCTAAAAATGGTTTTTCTGTAACTGTTTTTGAAAAAAATGAACAAAGTGGCGGAAGATGTAGAAAATGGATTTCAGAAGGTTTTACTTTTGATATGGGTCCATCGTGGTATTGGATGCCAGAAATATTTGAAAATTTCTATCAAATTTTTGGAAAAACAACATCTGAATTTTATGAATTAATACGATTAAACCCTTCTTATAAAGTTTTTTTTGAAGATGAATCTATTAATATTCCTTCAGATTTTACTGATTTTACTGCACTATTAGAATCCATTGAACCTAATGCTACTGTAAATTTGAATAAATTTTTAGAAGAAGCACAATATAAATATGAGGTAGGCATGAATGACATGGTCCGAAAACCATCTTTATCTTGGAGGGAATTTGTAGATATTCGAATAGTGAAATCAGTTTTTAGATTACAATTACTAGGTTCTTTTTCTACCCATATTAGAAAATATTTTAAAAACCCGAAAATCATTAAATTATTAGAATTTCCCGTGTTATTTTTAGGTGCTAAGCCAAAAGATACTCCCGCTTTATATAGTTTGATGAACTATGCAGATATTAAATTAGGAACTTGGTATCCAATGAAAGGTATGAGTGAAGTGGCTGCTGCTTTTGAAAAAATAGCCTACCAACAAGGGGTTACCATATTATTTAATGCAAATGTTCAAAAAATTGAAGTTGAAAATAATTCAATAAAAACAATCCTTGTAAACGATAAAAAACATAGTTTTGATTATGTTGTTTCTTCAGCAGATTATCATCATACCGATCAAAATTTATTAGGAGATCAACATGCATCGTATTCAAAAAAATATTGGAATAGTAGAAAATTATCTCCTTCGTGTTTACTCTATTTTATTGGAATAAATAAAAAAATTCCAAACCTTGAACATCATAATTTATTTTTTGATACCGACTACGAAAAGCACTCAAATGAAATTTATGATACACCTAAATTCCCTTCAGAACCATTGTTTTATGTTTGTTGTCCTAGTAAAACTGATAACTCAATAGCTCCTGAAAATTGTGAAAATTTATTTATTTTAATTCCTGTAGCTCCAGATTTAGATGATTCAACAGAAATTCAAGAAAAATATTTAGATATTTGTATAAAAAGATTAGAAAAACGAACAGAAACATCAATTAGAAATAGTATAATTGTGCAACGAAATTTCGGAATTAATGATTTTAAAAATGATTATAATTCTTTCAAAGGAAATGCATATGGTATGGCAAGTACACTTTTTCAAACTGCATTTTTAAAACCAAAAATTAAACATAAAAAAATTAAGAATATGTTTTTTTGTGGACAATTAACCGTTCCAGGTCCTGGTGTTCCTCCAAGTATTATTTCTGGCGAGATAGTTGCCAATTATATTATTAAAAATGAAAAAAATATATAGCATTTATGAAACAACTTTTTGATGAAGTTTCCTACAATTGTAGTAAAATTACTACAAAAAAGTACAGCACATCGTTTTATTTAGGTGTTTTACTTTTAGAAAAAGAAATACAAACCCATATTTGTAATATTTATGGTTTTGTCCGTTTTGCTGATGAAATTGTAGATACTTTTCATCAATATGATAAGAAAAATTTGTTGTTAGACTTTGAAAAAGATTGTTATAAAGCAATACATGCTAAAATTTCTTTAAATCCTATTTTAAATTCTTTTCAACAAACTGTTAATTCATATAATATTGAAAATGAATTGATTGAAACGTTTTTATTATCAATGAAAATGGATTTGGAACCACAAGAATATTCACAAGAAAATTTTAAAAAGTATATTTTTGGTTCTGCGGAAGTTGTGGGTTTAATGTGTTTAAGAGTTTTTACAAATGGAAATAATGAAAAATATGAAGAATTAAAACCTTATGCCATGAAATTAGGATCGGTATTACAAAAGGTTAATTTTCTTCGTGATGTTAGTTATGATTATAATGTATTAGATAGAACCTATTTTCCAGATTTAGATTTTAATAATATTACCGAAAATAATAAGCAATTAATTTTTCAAGATATTGAAAACGAATTTAATTACGCACTTATAGGAATTAAAAAATTACCAATAAGTTCACGATTTGGTGTATATTTAGCATATAAATATTACCGTAAATTATTTAAAAAAATACAAAATACAGAAACCAAAAATTTAATTTCTCAAAGAATAAGAATTCCAAATTCTGAAAAATATAGTATTTTGTTTCGTGCTTTGGTAAGACATAAATTGAGTAGATATTAAAAGAACTGACAGGTAAATAGTATTATTTTTAATGAATTAAAAGAAAAATGCAAACATTAATAAGAAAACAACAACTAAATTGTACCATTCAAGAAGCATGGAATTTTTTTTCACACCCTGAAAATTTACAAAAAATTACACCAAAAGAAATGAATTTTATTATAAAAACTAAAAATCTTTCAAAAATGTATGCAGGGCAAATTATTGAATATTCCGTTTCACCTATATTTAATATTCCCTTAACATGGGTTACAGAAATTACACAAGTAGTTGAAAATAAGTATTTTATAGATAATCAATTAGTTGGCCCATATAAAATTTGGCACCATCAACATTTTTTTGAAGAAAATGAAAAAGGTGTTTTATTGACAGATATTGTAAATTATAAAATAGGTTTTGGCTTTTTAGGAACTATTTTAGAAAAATTTTTTATCAATAAAAAAGTATCATCCATTTTTAATTTCAGAAATAATTTTATAAAAAATAATTTTAAAAAATGATTATAAATATTTTTATCACTTTAGGTGTTTTTGTATCTATGGAAGCTGTTACTTGGTTTACCCATAAATATATAATGCATGGTTTGGGCTGGTATTTTCACGAAGATCATCATCAACCAGGTTATCCACATATTTTTGAAAAAAATGATTTCTTTTTTGTTGTTTTTGCAATACCATCAATGTTGTTATTTTATTTTGGAACTATACCTGAAATTAATTCATTGTTTTTCATTGGTTTAGGAATATTATTTTATGGAATTTCTTATTTTCTTGTTCATGATATTTTAATTCATCGTCGATTCAAATGGTTCGATAAAGTAGAAAATTCATATTTTCGAGCACTTCGAAAAGCACATAAAATTCACCACAAACATTTGGGAAAAGAAGAGGGTGAATGTTTTGGAATGTTATTTGTTCCTTTCAAATATTTTAAAGCTGAAGCAAAAATTAAAAGTAATGAAAAATGATGAAAAATCTTTATTTAATACTAAATTTTGCTACCCTTATTATTCCATTTATTGCCAGTTTTTATCCAAAATATCCTTTTTATAAAAATTGGAAAGTTGCATTTAAAGCTATTTTTATTTCTGCTTTTCTCTTTATTTTATGGGATTTTTTTTATACCTATTTAGCAGTTTGGGGCTTCAATCCAAAATATATTACAGGAATTAATATTTTCAATTTACCTATCGAAGAAATGCTATTTTTCTTTTGTATTCCCTATGCTTCTTTATTTACCTATTTCGCATTACAATCTTTAATTAAACTAAATCCTTTGCAAAAATATGAAAACAACATCAGCAATTTATTACTTATTTTTTTAGTCTTTTTTGGCTCGTTTCATTTTCCTAAATTATATACTTCATTCACTTGTTTAGGGCTTGCAATGTTTCTCATTTATCTAAAATTTATCCATAAAGCTAGCTTTTTGGCTGATTTTTATTTGATGTTTTTCTTTATTTTAATTCCTTTTTTCATTGTAAATGGTATTCTCACTGGAAGTTTTATTCCTGAAGAAATTGTTTGGTATAACGACGCTGAAAATTCAAAAATCCGAATGTTTACCATTCCTTTTGAAGATACTTTTTATGGAATGTTCTTGTTACTTTTAAATGTTTTTTTGTATGAACTATTGAAAACGCAAAAAACAAGAATCAAGAAATAATAGAAAAAAAGACAATAATGAATTCCACATTTTTTACCACATTGCCTTAATTTTTAATTTTCACCATAATTCCTTCTGAATGTGCAGACATTTCGGGTGCATACATATTTTGTAAAGTGGTAATTCCATTTGAAAAATTTCCTGCATTATTGGCTCTTACCTCATATTCGAAAATATAATTTCCTTTCGGTAAATAACTGATAAAGAAATTAGTAGCAGCATCTCTTGTGCTTTCATAATACCCTATTCCGTTTTGATATTTATAGCTTGAAATTACATTTACTGGTTCAAAACCACTTGCTCGCATATCTTTCAAATGAATATATTCCATATCATTTTCCGTCTTTATAATTAAACGAACCGTTACCAAATCGCCTATTTTTATACTTGATTTTTCTGAAATTTCTTGCAATTCTGGGCCTTTATCAGTATTTTTTTTGATAAATAATTGTTTCTTCATCGCAATGCCTCCTTCAGCAGAAGAAATTTTATCTAAATCTTCAAAATATTGCCAATAAATTCCACCCAATGCAATTCCATTGGAAGTTTTTGTAATTTCTACTTTTCCGCTTTCTGCTTTTATGTCATTGCCTTTTATGGAAGTTTTTATCAAGCCTGTTTTGCTTACATTATCAGTCGGAATTTGAAATTGAGGGGCATTTATCTTCACTCCTTCTTCTTGATTGAGCCATGAAGTTGAATTTTTGTTATTCATTAACACATAAACCGCTTCACAAGTCGCTTTTGTACTGTTCCAGTTATTGGTTTTCTTGTTTTTTATCAACCAAATTTTCATTTCTTCTGCAGAATTTTCATCTTCCGGTAAAATTTCGTTAAATGCTTCAATAATAATAGATTGCGTTTCAATTGGCGAATCGTACCAATACCAACCTGATTTATTTTCTTTCCAATACATTCCATTATTTTCACTTTCTACGGATGTTTCTTTCAAGGAAAGTAATATTTTTTTTGCTTCGGCAGAAAATCCATATCGGTTTAAAACCACAGAATTTAAAGCTTTTGTTTGCAAACCTTCATCCGTAAATGTTTTTGCTTTTATGGCTTCTTTCATCATTTTCGTATAAATGCAGCTGTTTTTCAATGGATATTCTTTCAACCAAAAACTTCTTGCATATAAATATTGGGAAAATCCGTAATAATTGGGTTTGTATTTATTCTCTTTTTTAATTCTTTGGTATTCATTATAATAATAGTCATCTAAATAAGTAACTGATTTTTTTATTAATTCTTTACCATTATCTTCCAACAAAATATCTAATTTTTCGCCCATTAAATTTTTCAATTTTCCAAATCCTGCCAAAATATAATTGCTGATATAATAATCTTCATTTCCACCCTCAAACCAAGAAAAACTTCCATTGGATTTTTGTCGGTTTATCAATTTGTCTTTCGCTTGTTTCAATTCTTGATTCATTTTATTCAAATCAAAAAACACAGCCAATCGTTTCATTTTTTCGCCTTCATCTTGTGCATCTCTCAACCAAGGTGTTTCTTCTAATAAAATATTTTTTAATTCTTCGTTTTGTTCTAATTTACTTGTAATTAAATTATTAGTATTCAATTCATCAAAAACATTTTTTATTTTTGGGTTTGAATTTAATATAAAATTCGACAACATATTTCCATATAATCTGCTGAAAAGTTGCTCGGAACATTCATACGGAAATTCTCGTAAATAAGGTAAACTGGTAATTGCCATCCAAATCGGATTGGTATTTAATTCCAAGGTAAGATTGAAATTCTGCAAGCTTTTCGATTGATTTTGTTGTAATTTTTCTACATTAAAAGTCTTAGTTTGTCCTTTTTTAATAGAAATGGGCACCGTTTCTGTAACTAAAGTTCGGTTGGTAAGAATAGGCAATGAATTTTCTTCGCCATCGGAAAAAGTATCGGTTTTTGCAATCACTTTATACACAATTGCACCGATATTTGTAGGGATTTTTAATTTCCAACTTACCGCTATATTTCCTTTTTTTGGAACAGAAAATTCTTTGATATTTAAGGAATTATCAAATAAATTATCGATGGGTTTGTTGGTAAACGCATCGAAAATTTGTAATACTGCATTTCCAGATAAATCATTTTCGGACAAATTGGTAATTTTAGATTGAAACTCAATTTCGTCGTTTTCTCGCAAAAACCGTGGCGGATTGGGAACCACCATCAATTCTTTTTGGGTTTGAGAATACAGTTCTTTCGTTCCTATTTTTAAATCTTTTGTATGGGCTAACAACAATAATTTCCATTTTGTAAGTGCTTCTGGTGAAGTGAATTTTAAAATGACATCGCCTTTTTCGTCGGTATATAAACTAGGTAAGAAAAAAGCCGTTTCCTGTAAATTTTTTCTGATTTGAACATTGTCGAATTTGGGTTTTGGTTGAAAATTTATTTTGTTATCATCAATTACTGCTGTAGAATCAACAGTAATTCCACCCATACTAACATTATCTGCAAAATATCCTGAAACTCTTCCATCCATTTCAGCAACAGGAGCTGCTGGATAAGGTCTTGGTTTTCCTGGTGCCATTTTTGATGCTTTTTGTTTTCTTGCATTTCCAACGCTCATAGCCAATACTTCTCTTGATTCAGTATTTCCATTATCAAAATTTAAATTATAGAATAAGTTTAAATTTCTAAGAATAGGTTGTGTAAAATGTCCGTAATAATATCCATTAAAATCATACAAAGCGTTACAATTATTCAAATAATTTTGTCTAAACTCATAATTACTAAAATGAGGATAATAGGAATATTGATAGGGATTAAAAGAATAACTTTGGCTTGCAAATGTGTCCAAACTGGCATCGTACATACTTGCCAACAATTCGGCAGAAACTTTGTCTTTGTCTTTTCCTGAAATATGTATTTCCCAAGTTTCGGGTTTGCCTGGTTCCATTTTTTGGCGAAAGGTTTTGGCGGTAATTTCTAAATTTGGAATTTCTTTTTCTATCGGAATTTGTATTTGTTCATTGCTATTGTCGTTAAATTTCAAAAAATAAAAATATACTGCACTTCCATTTTCCATGCCTTTTATAATTGGAATTTCCAAAATTGTTGTTCCATTAATCAATTCTAAAGAATTTGTTGTATCTTTTTTATGAAGTTCAGAAGCCAATTTGTAGAAAATAGTTCCGTTTTCGGCATCAGAATTAAATACCAGCTTTGCAGTTTCGCCTACCTTATAACTTGCTTTTTCCCAATGATAAACCAAATAATTATTTTTTTCTGAAGTCAAGGTTTTGGCATCGTAGATTTCAATATATTTTATGCTTCTTATCGTGTCAGAACCATACATTTCAAAGGCTTCTATAACATAATTTCCAGCCCCCAAACCCCCAAATGGGGCTTTTAGCACGCCCCAATCTTCATTATTATTAATGCGACCCGAATTATTTCCATCGTTCTCCCCTTTGGGGGAAAGGGAGCTTGGATTGTTGAACTGAGTTTCCAAAACTACTTTTCCACGTTTCCAAAATTCTTTGTTTGTTTCGTTTTTGTCGAAACTCAAATGCGGAAATTTTTCTTGTAACTCATTGTTTGAAAGTAAATTGTAATCGCCATCAAATGGAAATTTTGTAGGTGATATTACACGGTTTGGTGCTTCCAATTTAGTAATTTTCACCTTTCCTTTTGCCGCAACTTTTTGTCCATTTAAATTGGTTGAATTTATAGTAATTTGTTCTGTTTTAGCCTCTTCATTGCTAAAATTATCCTTAGCTACAATTTCTAATTTCTTTGGAATATCTCCTGCATTTAAAAGGATTTGAGAGGAATGTGTTTCGCCATTTACATCGGTTACATCTGCATAAATAGTGTAGGAAAAGGTTTGAGGATTTTTGTTTTTGGTTATTAGTTTATCGTTATTTGTTTCAGGGATTTTGGTAACAAAATTTATATTAAACTCGCCTTTTTCATTGGTTTTCGTTTCGCCATGTTCTATTTCTTCTGGCTGTTGATAAGGTCTATACGGAAAGTAGCAACGGAAACCATTCCAAAGCGGAAATGGAAAAATTTCTTGTCTGGTAACGCGATACACTACTTTTGCATCGGAAATAGCAGCACCAGAAAAAGCAATAGAATTTCCTTTTACTTCTGTTTTTTGATTTAAGGTATAATTGCCTTTTAAGTCGTTAAATTTTACCTCAAATTTCGGTCTTTTATATTCTTCCACTTTAAAATAATCAGATCCAATTTGTTCATTATCCACTGAAATTGTTAGATGAAAATTTCCTGTTATACCATTTTTTGGTAAAATAAATTCCCCGAAAACAGACCCAAAATCGTTG